>Ga0247770_1000272_pt1 | contig 50160 bp, 70 predicted proteins | sample UWRJL136409B6_FD_179943 | JGI IMG/M metagenome (GOLD analysis project Ga0247770, IMG submission 179943) | Plant litter microbial communities from Arlington Agricultural Research Station in Wisconsin, United States - UWRJ-L136-409B-6 | ecosystem: Environmental > Terrestrial > Plant litter >...
CTTCGGGAGATTCAATCCTTCCGCATACGATGTTCTGGAGTATCGACGTTGGTGAGCCTGCAACACCAGCAACGCGAGGAATTCCATCTCAACTACAGAGGGTACCCAAAACCAAACGGATCCAACCTCAACTCCGCCTCTCCCGCGAATATTTCACTCCTCTGCGTCAAGAAAAGGCCCTCGATCTCGTTCGCTGCCTCAAGCAGCCCCGGTAGCATCGGCTCCCCAGCCTGGAAACTCGCAATGCAGCTCACGGACAACGACAGCTGGACAAACTCTCTAAAATGCAGAATGGATCGGCACGCCCCCCCCCTCTTGAACTCTAAACTCTCACGGAGGATGTCCATGGCCCCTTGTCGGGAGGGCAGGCTTGCGTGTTTGACGGTTTCAAAATCGCCCTCCCGCATCGCGAGGATGAGGTGGAGCATGGCCGCTCCAAAGTCGTCATGACAGATGTCGCTCAGCCAGCTGAGCGGTAGTGCCGGTTCCTCAAACGACTGATATATGGCCGGGTCAGTCGATGGCGATGTCCTGGTCTGCGCCTCGGCTGCTGATATGACCAGGGGCGATCGTGAGAGCCATCTGCGCTGTATCCGCAGCAGCTCAAATGAACTCTGCATAATAGCGAAGCTCGAGGTGCGGATGTAGCTGAAGTGTAAGGCGAGTAAGGCGCGATGCACCAAGACCCTCAGGAAATCGATTTGTGCTTCGATTGTCTCTGGGCTGCTATGGGGCTGGTCATAGCGTAGCGAGAGCGTGGCTTCGGCTTCTTGCAGCTTTTGCCGCAACGCTGCGTCCCAGCTATGAAGCCTCTCCCGATCTATGGCCAGCAACGTTGGTGAGTTTACTGTCTTGATGACATCTGTCAAGATCGGAAGAAGCGCAGCTAGCTTGACTTGATATGTACTGTCGGTGGGCCCACAAGGGACAGCCTTAGGAACCACCCAGCCATGCTCAGAAAGGGAAAAATCCGTGTCGTTAATGTCGATGGGGGGTTCGGCGTCCTGTTCTCGGTGGAGATACGATGTGCCAGTTCGCATAGCCGTATCAAGGTCGAGAAGTTGTACGGTGACCCATATCCTCTTCCGCATCTCGGCCTCAAAGGCTGCGATATGGGGGAGCAGCGAGCTCTTTTGGTGGAGGTGCATTTCCATTGCCAGTCGAGTCACGAATCCCATCAGGGATACCGGCTGGGCCACCTCTGCCTCTTTGATGATTCCCATCATTCTCGCCATGGCGGCCAAGCAAAGTACCCGCAATGTCGTCAGGTTAGGTGCTGTGATGTACTTACATTGGGAAAAGAAGAAGTGGGCAGCATCCAAAAGATCGTCCGTCAAGTTTTCGGGATTCTGCCCTGTGTTGGCTAGAGCCTGATCTGGCGCTGCCTGGCAACCTAAAGCTAACATCATAAAAAGTTGAGCCAGCCATTCACTGGATAGCGGAGAATCGTTGATCCAAAGCGTATTCAGCTCTTTGTAAAACTCCTGTGGATGTAAGAGGCGGTGTGTTGACTCGAATGCGCTGAAGTAAGACTCGAGCAGCTTCATTACGGCATGCGGAAACGGCAGCCTGCCGAGGGCTTCTGCTCTGTTTTGCGAGAAAGCGCTGCCGAACGGGAAGTTGGAGCTCCGCGATGACGTGAAGAGGGCCTCATGGCGAACAAGCAGCTGGTATCTGGATTTCCATTCTGGGTGTGAACCGACAACGTAGGGCCAAGCCTCTTCAAACTACGCGGCGCCCCGTCAGTCAAGAATCCAGGGGCGATCGGGATTATGGGTCGGCGAGGTTGACAAGCCAACTAACCTGGATCGCAGCACTTTTCCAGTGAGAGACTCCTTCCAGACAGGCTTTCACTTCGCTTCGTGACGCTCCAGTTTGCGGTCGATGAGCAGGCGAAGGCTCGGCTTCTTGCTTTCGGCCCTGGAGCTGCTGATAGACGCACTCGTCCGGCGCCCCCGATGCAACACAGCGCGAGCACGGCGTCGACTTGTCGCATTTTATTTTTCGCCGGTGACATGGAATGCAGACAAAGACTCTCCGGTTACGCCGTTGAACCGTCCCATGGCCCACTCTGGTGCTGCCGTCAGGGTCTGCGATGGAGAAGGTCGAGAAGAAGCCGGCGGGTTTCGCTGCATCCACGGTCACGGATTCATCACTGCTGTCTTCCATCGGGTCTGGTCTGCTGCTAGTGTCGGGTTAAATGCGGGGGCGATAACGATGGTTCTGACGAAGGTCGTGGATATGAGGGAATGAGAAAGTTCCAGAGACTGTGGAGGGAGATTTGCAAGCAGAATAAGATCGCCAAGAAGAACGTAAACTTACAAGAGTCGCGGATGCAGTTTTGGTCTCAATGGCGAATCGCGATGCTGATTTCCGGACAGAGTTTACGTACTCCAAAGAATCGTGCGTTGAAGGAAAAACAGAGGTCTGGAGGAGGAATAGGCCCAGAAATATGGTAGAGGTGGCCGCCATGCCGGCCCGAACGACAAATGGGCCGAGAATTGGACCACCACAGGTTGATACAGACGAACTGCAATTTAAGAGTAGCTATGGAAATCAAGCAAAAAGAGAGGATACTAAGTTATAAAGGTTGATAAACAACAAACATTCTGCAGGGCAGGAACCGAAATACCGAATGCATCTCAGCCTGACGCGCCACAATCCCACAGCCCCCCATGGTGGGCGAGCCACGAACACAGGGAATTTTATCTTGATATGCATCCACCAACCGCAATATCACAGCGCAACCTGTGTGATACCATCTGCCTAGTATTGCATCAAGCACGCAATCTTGAATTGGCAATAGACGCCAACCAGCACCAAGCCCTTCCCGCTCCTAGATCGCAAGCACGTAAATATTCTCCGACCTCCATGATGCCGTCCATGCCCATCAATGACTCTCGCTTGCTGCACATGCATGCACACACGGCGGCCGCACGGCGAGCCGCCACTCCCCCAGATTCCTATGAGGCTGATCCCCTGTCTCACCCGCACTATCTACACCCCACGCCATTAGCAGCAACAATGACCGAGTATTCAGGAGGAGAGCGAAGCAAACAGCTCGCGCGGTTGCAGGTCCAGTGGCATTGGCGGGGAAGTATCCTCAACCGGCCCCCCTTTCGGTCCCCCTACCGGCACCGGGAGCCAGATCCCTCCGCATACCAGGAGGGCGATAAGCCCTAGCTCGCATACTATCCTGTCCTGGCTGCATGAGTTGGTCCAAATCTCCCTTGATGCGTCTCATCTCACGGTCGGCAAGTTCCTTGATTTCGTGTAGCTGTCGATCAATGTCATCGCGCAGCAGTTGGCGTGCAGCATGCTCGCACATCTTCTGAACATTCCTGAGACCGCCATCAAGATCGTCATAGATCCCCGCTTGAAGAAGATCTAGGCCTGGACTGTTGGGACCACGGGTATCCAACTCTGATTGGGATGTCTTTGAGTACATGGGCGAGCCGAGTGCCATGAGCATTCCCGAGCTCGGTATCCGCCCTTCACATTCGCCATCCTCGGCGTACTCAAGCTCGGCCAGCCGCTTAATCTGAGCAATCTTTGCGGTCATCTTTGCCGGGCGTATCATAGTGCGGCTCATACTGACAAACTCGGAAAGTCCTTGGAAAAATACTCTGGCGTTATCGCAGTCTGCTGTACTGGTCGGTTGGGACTGTTCCTCCACAGTTTTTGTTCCGTTGGCATCGCCGGGAGGTGGCGGTGTGTCTCCTGAATGTGCCTCCGGCTCGCCTTTTAGGGGAGTTAGTTAATTCTTTATTTTCTGATGAAACTGAGGGCTTGCCATACTGTTGAGCTCATTGAGACGTTTGCGCCAGTCAGGGATATTGGCAATGAGGTGCTTGAGCGAATCCACAGCGGTATCTGGCCGCTCACTTCTAAGGATGGGTTGTGAACTTGTTGTGGCCATGCTGCTAAACTGGTAATGGGTAGAGAAACCAAGCACAGCCAACGAGGGGTACTTGAAAGAAGGGGAGGAAGTGGTAAAGTGATTTATATGCAGAATAGACTGACTTAGTGAGGGAGGTGTGGGTGTGGACCTGTTCCAGGGATATGACCCACTATGAATGCCGAAAAGGCCGCAGCCAACGACGTTCTGGACCCGCCGTCGGCTGGCGTCCATTCTGCCACTCAAGCCCCACCTATACCGGGGCGCGGGCCAGTCTTTCCACGGCTTTTGCTTGCAGCACACCGGACCAACCCTGCCCCGCGCCCGGCATTTTGGCCGGCCAAGTCATCCGCGAAGGAAGCGAACCAAGCACGGCCAGCGGGAGGCACTTGAAAAAAGAATAACTAGCTGTAACTCTTGCTTATAAACTCCCCCATCACCTCTTGTCTGGTTGCACAATCGTCACCCCAATACTTACGGGCTCCAACCGGTGCCTCTTTCCTCCGCAAAAGAGGTCACGCCACTTGAAGCGCCCAAGAACGCCAGGTGTCCGCCCAGATCAAACAGCGGCTTGTCTCAACTGGTGACATAAAGCATGGCGTTACATTCTCGCCAATAGGTGTCCATCATCGCATTCGTAGCTCACATGGTCTCGGTTGAGGCCAATGCATCCGCGAGTTTGAGTCCTGGCTCTCCGCCCCTGCTTCCATCTCTGGTGACGACGGTAGGTGAGGGTGTCTTCCAGGCCCATTTCTTCCTGAACTGAATTGGGCACCGACCCATGATGCAATCGAGAATCTTGTCGCCGAGGACAGGCATGAATTTGAAGCAATGACCGCTGTCGCCTGTTGCGATGAAAATGCCCTTCCAACCCGGATGATAGTCGATTAGGGGGTGCCCAGTCAGCGTGTCCGAGTACCAGCAGAGACGCGTTTTCATGAAGGGACGATCGGCCAGCCCAGGCACTATCTCGCCGAGAGCCCGGCGAAGGCGATCAGCATCTCTTTCGGGGATGCACCGAATAGAGGGGTTGGTGAACTGTGTCATCGGTAGGGATATGACAGACGACGAGGCGGGTGATTTTGGTGAGGATGGGAGTGGTGACGCCGAGACTGGGTTCACGTAGCCGTAAGCGTGTTGGGCTACCTTCAAGACGCGGTCCTTCGGGGGTATAACGTAGATACCAGTGGTCATGTTTGCGACGACGGGCATCGAATCAAGTCGCTCTTGTTCTTCTTGTGTGAGACTGATATAGCCGAGAACCTGACCTGTGGCTGTGACTTGTCCTGAGAGGTCAACCAGGCCTCCCGTCCATGCCCCAGCAGCGACAATAGTAAGGTCAGCGGAAAGGACACGTCCGTCATTGAGCAGAGCGCCAGTGACGGCTCCTCCATCTCGCTCAAGCGAATCGACAGTGCCCGAGACGAAACTAACTCTCCCGGTATCTCTTACTTTCTGAAGCAACCAGGCCATAGCAGCACAAGGATCGGCCCACCCACTCCCTTCGTTAACATAGCCCCATGTACCCGAAACCCCACCAGTGCCCAACCTTGTGCGTATCGCATCAACGTCGGGCAACACTCGAACGTCTTTGAAATGCTCAGGATGACGCGAGGTTAATGAGAGAACTTTCTCGTAGCTGGAGCGAGCATAGCCCATGCCTGTCAATTCCTCGTCAATGACATCGGGTGCTTCATCACCAACAACAACAAAGCCGCATTCATGGTAACGGCCTTCAGCACCGAGATCGGTATGCTTAGCCCGTTGCCTCCAGTCGACCTGGCCCTCCATGGCTAATTCAGCATAGTCCTCATCAGCATAATCGGTCCTGACGATGCGGCTCGTGTCGACACTCGCGGCGTCAGGTGAGGGGAAGACATTCGGATTGGACGGGTCAGACCGGTCGACCACGGTGATAGAACATTCGGAAAAGGCGTCATGCTGGGCGATAGAACAGGCAACGCTGAGACCGTAGACCCCAGAGCCGACGATGAGAATTGACTTGGGGGCAGTGTATGGTGGAGAGTTAGAAGGGCGAGAAGAGGGAATGGGCGGAGGTGAGAAAACCATTTTAAGGACTGGGCAGGGTGTTGCGATGGTTTTTTTCTTGTGGCGCGCCTCTTTGGCAGTGTAGGGTGGTTGACGGAATTGGAATTGGGGCGATGTGAGCGCGGATGGAAGAGATGAGGCAGTAAGATGCTGAAGGGCTTGTGAGGTTCCTTGTGACCAGCAAGAGGGCAGAGCAGAGAAGTCTGCGGGATGTCAGGGTAGCTGAGGGAAAGGACAAGAGGAGGGCGTTATTAATGTCTCTTTGGCCAGCCAAGTCTTCATCCACGGTTGCCAAGCCCGACGCCGCCACTTACACAATTTAGCGCCCCAAACCCTGAACTCCTCAGACGGTTGAGCCAGTTTTCACTGATCTGTTCACTTTGCTGCAAGGAAATGAGAAAGGATAAAATGGCAACGAGAGCGAGAAAGATTTAAGGGTGATGTTACAGTATCCGCAATACAAGTTGTCCAAGGAAGCGCCATCATCACCCAGGCCCCAGCACCGGTTCCCCCACTCAGCCCTTGCTCGCTGCATATGCATGCACTGACGGCCGCGATATCTCAGGCCCGGTCACCCCTTGCCCCATGATCTTGTCATCACGATCGCTGTCTTTGCTGGATAGACTTCTACCTGCCGAGTTGGTCCTCGCCCCAACGGAGAACACCTCACTGTTACAAGCCAATCTCACCCCAGCTTCCCAACAACGTCGCACAAGTTGATCCTCACGTCTTCACACCCATGTGATTGCTCCGCATCTAAGCCCTGGTCTTTTCCCATCTCACCTCCCAGACTTAACTCAGTGACTCCGCTCTGCAAAGATGAGTGACGGTCCATCGCATTCGCTCCCTCCCCAGGCGCACATGGCAAGTCTAGTAACCCCTCAGCACAATTCTCAATCACCTCTTACACAAGATCGATGTAAGTCATCCAGAAAAATCGAAAGAGTGAGGACATGTCATTTTTAGAAGTATTCCTGAACCCTCCTTCTTGTCTTTCTCCTGCTCCCGCGTTCTGAAGTAACCGAAGTTCACAACTCGTTGATATTTAGTGAAGCTTGTGCTCAAGATTCATATCGCTCTCCGGCTCAAGACCGACGCAGGCGCGGAAGATGTTGGTCAGGGCACCACGCTGCTTGGCGAGGGCGTTAACAACCGGAGTGCCGGGGGGCGTAAGGGGGGCCTTGAGCATGTAGCTGAGGATGCTAAGAACGCTGTGGAAGTTCTTGAACTCGGAGTCGCCGTTGGCCCTCCACTGGAGGCGGGTCATCATCTCGGTGACGAGGACAAGGTCGATGATGAGGGGCGAGGCGAGCAGGGAGTCCTCGCAGACGTTGAAGATGCTGATGGTCTGGTGGCCGCCCATGAAGATCTCGGCGTAGTACTCGTCGAGGGCGCGCTTGTTGTCACCGACAGCGGGCATGTACTTGATGATGACGGTGTGGTTGGGATGCTCGCCCTCCTTGTAGAGGACCGAGTTGGCTTCAACCATGTCGTCGACGACGTTGGACTTGGAGATCTCCTTGGAGCGGAACTGCTTCTGCGAGGAGAGGTTCTTGCCGTCGTTGTTTCCCAGATGGTTGTAGCTGGCGATGGAGGTGAGCTTGATGCCGGCGCTGATGAGGAAGTCGACGAGAGCCGACTTCATCTTGGTCTGGCCCGACTTGAAGTCGTCGCCACCGATAAAAGCGTTGTGCTTCTCGGCGAGGTCAATGGCACCAGGGACGAAGGTGTTCTGGGGTGAGCCGTTAATGAATGGGGCACCCTCAAGAATGCAGGCGACGGCGAAGACGGTCGAGGGGGAGACCTCCTCGTGGCCGGCCTCGATGGCCTTGAGCAAGTTCTCGGCGGTGTCGTTGACGCCCTCGAGAATGTCGGCGAAGCGCTCGGTGTTGGCAGTCCACTGGACGATGACCTTGTCGAGGCCGTTGGCGGCCTTAAAGTCACGAATGTCCTTGCGGATCTGCTCGACGTGGGCCATGCAGGCCTTGGAGCCGGGGATTAGGTTGTCCGCGCGGTCCTCCTGGTTGGCGGCAATGAAGTCGGGGTAGTAGATGGACGGGAGGGGCACCATCTCGGCCATCTCTTTGCGGACCTGGGCCTTGAGGGTAGGCTCAAGGACCTGAGCGCGGCCCATGGACTCGGCCAGGTTGAGCTTGCTGATGTCCCAACCGCCAATAACGATGTCGTTGGGGTGGACCATGGGCAGGACGTCATGGAAGGGGATGTTGACGTCCTTGCGGGTCTTGGCATCGGTACCGAGCTTCATGGTCGAGCCCATGATGACGGAGCCGTAGTAATTGGCGGCGCGGGGGCCCTCGCGGGTGTCCCAGACGAGGCCGCGGCGGTTGGCGATGATGCCGGCGGTGACGGTCGAGCCGTTGTTGCCGCCCCAGCCAACCAGCATTACACCCAGCTTGGGCACCTTGCGGTCGACCTTGAAGTCGTAGATGGTCTCCTGGGGGGTGGCAACATACTTGCCGTCGTCACCGCGGTTGACCAGCGTGGTGCGGTACGTGTACTTGGAGCGGATCTCCGAGTCGGTGTACACCACGTTGGGCGAGGTTACGGTGAAGAGCGCGCGAGCGGTGTGGTCGGTGGAAGTTCCGTTGGCGGAACCAACATTCTCAGCGTAGGCTACCATGGTAGAAGTTGGTCAGTTGGGCAAGTGCTGGGAGTACTGGACACTGGGGAGATGTAAGGCTTGTGGTGAGTTGAAGATTGGAAAATGTTGGTGTCAACTCGAAATTAGTGGGAGGCGGGGTTTTTATCGAACCGTGCGACGAAGTCGAGGCCGCAGGCCAGGGAGGGGAAGCGGCGGTCCGATGGCATGTACACGTGTACTCACCCTGTCTTGCCAGAGTTTTGGACGAAAAAACTAGGCCGTATATAGCGGTTCAATTTGCGATAATCTTACTGCTATTGCCGCTTCCTCGTATGGTCTGCACCAAGAAATATACAATTCTCGATCCCAGGGGGCATGGACGAAAACAGGGGAGAGGAGGCAGAAAGAACTGCCCAGCCATCCCTCTTCGGACCCGCGATACTACCAATCGCTACATGAATCCTCCTTGGCCGGTATTTACTGGCTCCTATGGGGATCGGTTCTGGCCTGAACCACTCGGCACACCATCAACGGGAGCCACCCAGGGGATAAGCGCGAACTGGGCCGCCCGCCGAGAAAACGAAAAGAACTGCTGCATGAGTGTCCCAAGGTGCCACTCCCCAGACCTAGATATCCTCGAGCCCGGCATGGTCTTCAACTCACACGGCCAGGGCTCTTCACACTGAGCTCATCGACCCCCAGGACCCGTTCCCGCTATCTTCCGGCAACAAGTCCTGCGACCCATGCGCAAACTGGTCGATACCCCCCGGAACCAGATTCCACGGCAGCGACTGCGCCGTCATCAAAAACTCGCCCACCTCCTGCCATGATCCGTACGTGGGGATATTCGGTATATCCGGCTCACCCGCCAGCAACTTCGACCTCGGCGTCTTGGTTTGTTCTGCGTGATAGCTGTCATCATCCCCGACAGACGAGCCCCTCCATCGTGCTGTCCCGAGCTCGCTCCTCTCATCATCGACGGGCAGAATCTCGCCGTGTTTAACAACCTTGAGCCTTTTTTTCCACTCCTCGAGCCCGCCGCCTCCTATGCAGACACTGAGCGTCCCTTCCTCGGCTGGATTGCTCGACAACGTCTTCCCTGTACACCGCTCGTGATCCTGCTTGACGTGTTCATAGTACTTGACCATGATCCGGAAATATTCCACGTAGGTTTCTGCCATTCTGAGCCAGTTTGACATCTGCTTCAGCGTCATATAGGCCAGACTTGTCGCCGGACTCTCAAATACCTGTGACCAGATCGTTTCCGACAAATACGACGCGGAAAGAACCTCCTCGGCGAAGATGGCGGCGGGGATGCTGCTGTCGATTTTTGAGATGTCATCGATCTTCCGGAGTTTCTTGCGCTCAGCCACCCCATCCGTCTTGACGCCGGTGGGCGGATCCGGCCTCTTCGGAGGCGCCGGGGTTGCCTCGGGGTAGGTGCATTCCTTGCCATTCCTGATGCACGTTTCGCAGGGCGCATCTCCTCCCGTGTTGATGCACTTTATCTTGGATTTGCGGCAACGATGATACGCGATTCCCCCGGGTCTGGTTCCCACGGGCAGAGAGACCAGAGATAGGTCAAGGTCAGCTTGCGTTGCGTTTCGGACGAGAGCGGAATGGTGGCGTGGGGGAGTGGAGCTGTGACAAGTTTGGTGCGAGAAACAAAGGACGTGTCACGGAGGAGAGGTGATGGTGGTTGATGCCGGTATTAGGGGTGAGCATAAGCTTTATTTGGTGGGGCCGACGGGACAGGTACTCGCGCCAAATGACGGCGTCGACGAGCGTGACACGCAACTCGGAGATGAAGATGAAAGTGGTCGCGGACAGCTGGAGCACTGCTCCCGCCCTGGAGGTCTGAGATGCCGTACCGTCTCAAGCTTCGAGAAAAACAAAAGCAAACAGTGAAAAAACACAGCATCACCGAAGAACTAGAAGTACCAACTCGCGAACATCACCATCAATTTGTGTGAGGCGTTACGCTTTCGTGGATGGTGCATTCCCACTGCAGTCAAGCACCACCATTCCCGGTCGGCGGAGCATCGGTCGCTGCTCCGGAAACATGTGCGGTCAGTGGTTTCTGTGCCCAGGTAGTCACACTATCATCCAAACATCAGCATCTCGTCAAAGTCGAAGGAGCCGAGAGAGTGATAACCTACCACCAAACGTACGCATGAATTTGGCGATTTCTCAACGCATTCCGGATCTTCGCGAAAAACACCTCTACCTCCTCTTTCTTCCACGATAACTTCCGAAGCAGAATCCACTGGAAAACCCCCACCAGCCCTTCCTCACAGGCCATCTGATTGTAACGGCCAACGTTCTTCAGCCGCTCATCTTTCGGCCAACCCCCGATCGGCATCTTGCGCCTGAAAGTTTTTATTTCTGTGAAGCCGGCCGCGCTCATCCAATCTTCGTTGCTTCCGTTCGGATCAAATGTCTTGCCTGTTACGCGGGCGGCTTCGACAAAGATTTCTTCCCACTTGTTGTAGACGCAATCTGCGGGAATCGACCCGTCATCCGAGGTAAAAGTAGGCGAGAATTCGGTATGCTCAACCCATCCCCCAGGCTTGAGGCAGCGAAATGCTTCGCCATATACCGATCTCCATTGGTATATACACCCCTAATGTAGCGTGTTAGCAGCTTTGAAGTCGGGGCGAGACAGCATAGGGGACGTACAGCAAGGTGGCGAAAATGAACGAGGTCAAAAGTGCTGCGCTCGTATGTCCAGTCTGTATTGGCGTCCTCCAGTTGGAAGTGGCAGTTGGGAGGAACAAGGAAGGGCGTGGGCGGGGACAAATCAGTACCTGTGACTATGGCTGAAGGGAACTTGTCGGCAAAGTCTATAGCCCAGATGCCTGAGCCTGCCCCCACGTCCAGAACACGTTGGGGGTTTTCGACCGGCGCGTGGTGAAGCCTGTGGTTGTCGTGTTCGAGCATCATCGCGTGCGTGATGTCGAAGCATTTGTGTTCCTGATCATCATTAGGCCGCCTTGAGGGCAACTCAGCTGCTATTCGGCCCGAGGGGGAGAAATTACATACCAATCTTCGGCGTCCTCAAAGTTCGAGTAGGTTCGGCCACAGAACTCGCGATATCTGAGCACATGAGATTCCAGGGAACATGTTGAACTGCTAGGGGACCCGAGCCCGAGGGCCGAGTCGGAGTCGTCACCGTCCTACTCCAGGTGTGTGAGTGCCTCGGTGCTCTTGGAGTGGATGTTCCAAAAACATACCTCAGGAGCGGTCGGCTCTTGACTGGTTGGCGAGCCTTGTGACATGGCGAATGTTTCACAGCAGTGATAAATGCAGTGAGGAGAACTAGGCTGCACGGAAGAATCAAGGCAAACTGCCGCGATTTAAAGAACCCGCAGAAGTGAGGGGTGGCGTGCCCAAGGGTCAGCTGGCACTCCGAGAACTCCCACCTTAGTGTTGGCGGGAAGCCCATGCCACCCCGACAGTTCAGAGAGCCTTGGCCAGCCGGATGAGCTAGCCACTCCGGCCCTCGCAGAGGATTCGGAAGCCCCCGCTGTCCTCTTCCAACCCCGGCCTATTTCCCACGATCCAAGATTCGGGACACCTGCAGGCAGCTGCATGACTGACTTCTGCTCCTGGCCAGATCACTAGGATCAAGAACTCCAGTAAAGCTAGAAAATAAGGTCTTTCTGCTACACTACAGCGTAATTACTCACTATGTTGGCCTGAGTCCCAGCTAGTACCTGCCGAGTTGGTCGCCCCAACAGAGAACACCTCCTTGTGCCAAGCCAAACTCGCCCCAGCTTCCCAACAACGCCGCACAAGTTGATCCTCAGGTCTTCACACCCATCCGCATCCAGCTCTCGCACGTATCGTCAAAGAATCTGGTAGAATGGTTCACCGACGGCCTTCAGATCCCCGCTGACGTCCCGGCTTCCTCGCCACCCGCTTGCAATCTTTCCCGTCGTTCTTGCATCTGTTGCAGGGAAACCCGCCTTCGCACTGCCTCTTCATGTCAGCGGGAGCCAAATTCGTCCATGTAAATTGCGAATCACCTTCAGCTTCTTCATCTGACAGCGCGCGCAAGCCTCGCACAGCTTATGTTTCTCATTGGAGGAGGGCGAGGCATGGGAATAGGCGCCGGTACCCCAAGCACGAACGCCGTCTTGATCAGTGGTGTCTGGCTGCGTTTGTAGCACCTGCCGTCTGAAATGGGCAAGAAGTTGGATAAACTTGTTCCGCAGGTCTGGATCGTTGGGGTCGATATCTTTCGCAGCCAGTTTAAGGTGGCCCCCTTCGATGTAGGACTCGATCGCGTCGCACATTTCCTTGTAGAGCATCTGTGCCACGGCGAGCTGAGGAGGCTGACACGTGTTGCTCACTGGCTCTGGGACTGGGGTTTGCAATTGAGAGTCGGTCTGGGCAGGAGGCCCCTCGTTTCCTCGAAGCTCCGCTGGGGCCAAGAACTGGCTCTGGTCCTTCGCTTCACCATTCCGGTTAGAAACACTACTTCTGCAGCTTTCTGTGTTGGCCATCTCGTGATCCTCAGTCGTCGGATTGTTGAAAGCACTGCCTGACCAGTCGGCATTGCTAAGATACGTTATAGGCGTTAGCAATTCGATTGGTATTGAGGATTCCGGGTATGGGTGGTAGTCGTGTACTGTCGGGAAGGGTGAGGACGCGAGCGACGGTATGTGTGACCCGTCACGCTCGTTGTACGTGGGTAGGAATGACATGAGGTAGCCGTCGACCTCGACCGACCACTAGCGGTTAATCTCGTGTCAGCAGTGGTGAAACCGTGGAGCGTGATGCGCGGCGTGACCAAAGACAGAGAGGAACTCACAGTATACGGCGCATGACACGAAAGACCGTCGGGGAACAGAGGAATATCGCTGGAGCCGATGGTCTGGCCTGAATCGCGAGGGGAATTCGTCTGCATTGTTTCCGCCGGTGGTGGTGGCAGCGGCTGTGGTGTAAATAGCTCAGCTGTGCTGGCTGGGCCTGATGCCCCCGCTCGGTTCTTGCACTCATTGCACTCATTGCTGTTGGCATGTAACGACTCATTCTCTTCTTTCAGTCTCTTGACCTCTTCCTCCAGTCTCTTGACCCCTTCCTCCAGTTGCCGGAGACGCTTTTCCTTACGCTCACGAAAAGCTCGCTGCGAGGCGCGATTTTGAGCCTGGCGCCTCTATACAGACGTGTTAGGCAGCGCGTCTGACTTCATGTCGTTGACAGAATGTCTGACTTACAGGACTCCGGTCAGTGAGACGCTTCCTCCGTTTGGTCTGCCTCTTCGCCTCATTGGTCTCATCTTCCTTTCCATCAGGATAACTCCTCTTATCAGGTGACTCGGTCTCGGTGGGCTTGGGCCTGCCGTCGAGCGACAATCTGGGCAACTCGTCAAACATCTTCGGCTGAGAATCGAGATCCGGGCTGTTTTGGAAGCTCCCCAACTTATCGAGGCCTTGGGATAGAGAGAGCGGTTGGGGATATCGTGATGTCCGAGCGAATGATAGACGCACGGCACCCCAAATGAAATACAGCGCGAGCAGGGCTGCAACTGAATTGTGGACGACGACTGTGCACCAGAAAGAGGTGATGGGAACGTGGGGAGGGCGATGGGGTCGACACTTGCTGAAGCAGGGAGCCACAACAACGAACGACAACGGACCACAAACTGGGCCACCACAGCTGTGAACGGGCGAAATGCGATGAAGGAATATAATGCGGAGCTGCAGCGGAGCGCAGACTCTTGGAAGCTGCAGGTCAGATCTGCACCCAAGGAACCGGGGTTTCTGGCAAGTCAACGTCAAGTCTTCTGCTGCATTACAAATACGCCCTCTTCGAACTGAAGTCTACTACTTGTTAGACCGTGTGATCAGGTTCTCCAAATGGAAGGGGCCAAAGCAGAACTATATTTTGTGGAGCCAATGGCGGACAGTAGCATGGCATCCATCGCCCATGGGCAATAACACACTCGAAAGAGAGAGCCATCCATCCGCGCCCAAGCCGAGAATTCGGCTGCGCCAGAGCAGAGCCATGGCAACCAAGACCTTCAGCTCCAAGCTTGAAACACCCGCCCTTTGTATGAGCAACAGTATGTCAGCCCCGTCATCCTTGAGCGGAGACACCTCGCGATCAGCTTTTCTCCACGATAACTTTCGAAGCAGAATCCACTCGAATACCCCCAGCAGCCCTTCGTCACAAGCCAACCAATTGTAAAGGCCAACTTTCTTCAGCCGCTCATCCATCGGCCAACCCCCAATGGGCATCTTGCGCCTGAACGTTTTTCCGTGTCCGCATCTTGGGCCCCCGGCCAACTAATCCTCCAGTTTCACAATTTCCGAGTGATTCGCGGCTGACAGGTGGGATTTGGTTGCTTTTGTCACCGATGCTGGTAACGGCGGCGGGGGCGGCGGCGGAAGGGCTAACAACTTTTGGGAGGCCGCGCCCTTGTCTTGGTGCGGTAGAGAGAAGTTGTTCAAACTCCCTGCGGCACCGCCCGCTCGATCCCGAGCCGCTTTGCGTTGAGAATTTGCGTACACAAGTCCACAAGCATTGCACAGCGAACCTGGACCATCCAGACCGCGTCTCCACATTGGAGTATTGGTCGTATGGCAAGTATGACACCTCCCAGGTTGAACCACTTGCTACGCCAAGTATAAGTTACTGTCCAACACTATGGATATCAACGGAAAAGACTCACCTTACGTCGTTTCTTGACCGTGGTTGTTGGACTTTCCAGATCATTGCCGTTTACGGCACGGGCGTCTTTCAGCTGGATTATAGCCGTACGATGACCGGCATTTGCGGTGAAAGAGGCCCCCACGGAGTTTTGAGTGGATCTATGGTCGGAGCCTGCTGCTGATTCCGGCAGCCACAATGGCGGTAACATAATAGTTGGCGTGAAAGCGCCCGCGTTGGCCGCCGAAAGTGAACCCGTAAAAGGGGCGCCTGGGAAACGAGAATGTAGTGACGGCAGTGGCAACGTCGGGTGATTAACATCTGCCGCGAAAGGGCCCGCGCTACTCGAGGGGGTCGGATTCGGCGGGCCTCGGTTCTCCCGCTCGATGTTGCTGGGAACCCGAACCAAAATTTCTCTTTGATAATCTTGTCCCCGGGTAAGGTCGCGCCCCTCCAACCATCCTCCCGGGCTGTGTCGATATTCGTAGGACGGAGATGGGGTTGACGTCGGCAGGGGACCGGTAGCCCACTCGTAGGGGGCTTCGGTGAAGGAATAATATGCGCTCGGTTGGCCAATTTGTGGCGGCGCAGGTGGAGGCGGCGGGCCGGGTTGGAGAGGTGGTGATGTTTCCGAAGTTGGATAAGGGTGGTCGAATCGACTCGGCGGTATTCGGGCGGTTTCAGGCGAAGCAGCAGCCAAGTGAGGCGGTTGGGGAATCGTGTACGGCGGAGGAGGACCTCCAGCAAGAGGCGGCAGAGAGATGGTCGGACGATACGACATAGTACCCAACCCTGGCTCAGGGTCCGTCCGCCTGCGCTTTTCTGGTCGCTCAAGCATTGATGGGTCGCCGTACGAGGCTGGGCTTAGGTGCGGGTGGGCAAGAGCGTGCGAGTGGGCGGATGGATGCGGATGCGGAAGTGGTGTTGGCGCTGGAGCAGGAAGCGGGCTGTTGTTTGCCAGGTATGATCCCGCGCTTCTCGACGGAGTAGGGCTCGGCGGCCCTCGGTCGCCAGGAGTCCGAGAAACGATGTCTCGCAGATGATTCCGCTCGCCTCGGTAAAAGTCACACTCGGCTTCTAACTCTTGATTCCTCCTTTCCAACTCCTTGATCTTCTTCTCCAGCTTGCGATTTTGCGTTTCCAACTTTTGTAAACCCTGCTGTTGCTCCTTTTCCCTCTCCTTCTTCCGTTGCCGAAATCTCGCGGATGCCCCCGCGTTCCGCTGTCGTTTCTCGTCTGCTTGTTTCGATGCCTGATGGTAGTCAACCGGAATCAGTATTGTTTCGCCGTGTGTTGGCGTAATTGCTAGCAGATGTTGCTGCCCATCTCCGAGCTGTAAGGCTGAGCCGATTGGTGGGAGCTGTCCAACCACACCAGCGGCCCGTAGAGTCTCTCCCATCATACTTCGGCTCTGCGGGACAGGCATCGCAAGCGGCGGGACCGGGGAATAGAGCAACCTCCTACCAAGCTCTTGAACGAGCCCGCCGACTGGCGGCTGGTCGCCGTGGCGCATCATCGGCTGCGATAGAGATCGGGAAAGTCTAGAGGTGGGCCGTGATGGGGGTGGCGCGGCTCCCTGCCCTGGCATCAGTCCCAGCAACTGCGGTGATTCCTCCATTGTAGGTGGTGCGCTGAGAGGAGAAGCATCGTGCGCTAGCCTGCTTACGACTCCCGGAAGGCCAAGATGCATATTCGAGAGCCGCTCTGCTTCTAGAGAGCGCAACCTACTTAGGCTCGTGGCCTGTGGTGATTTTGACGTCAGAATCCGTCGAGCCGCCGCGAGTGGCCTGTAACTGGTCGTGGGAGAGCCAGACGGCGGCGGTGATGGTCCTGCTGGGGATACCGTAGAAGGTATGGCGTGCTGAGGCGGTTGTGGCGTCGCTGCGCCCTGGTTCTGGTGCCTTGGTAGACGGGAAGGTGAGTTGTTTCCACTGTATTTTAACGGAGCTCCAAAGGTCGCGGCATTGGGGGCGATAACTCTGGTTGGGACTGTCGCGGGCTGGGCGGCTGGGGACTGTGAGGTGCGGTGGGAAGAAGAATGAAATGCAGATCCCCTCTGCGACATCGAGTCCAGGTCCCTTTCGCGCTGGCGGCCAAAAAGACCGTGATATTGACGGATGCGGTCCAAAACCTGAGAGACTTGACTGGTCGTCGATATTTTGTCGTCAAATATAGCACTGATATCAACCTGGCGTGAGTACAGGGTTCTGAAGAAAAAACAATGAAAAAAAACCCCTTCCTTAGACACTTAAAAAGAGCGAGAAAACGACACTGCTGGCTGAAGCGAGTTGGACTAAAACTGGCATTCGTGCATTGGCTGCTGATTTCGTAGCTTGCGAAAATGATGGGGCAAGGAAAGGAAAAGGGAAAAAACGGGCAACGAAAAGCGCAGGAGGGAGAGAGATTTAAAGGTGAGGTTGCAGTGGTGATCCGCAATACAAGGAAGCGCCACCTCACCCAGGCCCCAGGACCGTCCCCCCACATCCTCAGCCCCTTGCTCGCTGCACATGCATGCATGCACTGACGGCTGCGAAATCTCCGGCCGGGTCACCCCTTGCCCCAGGCTCTCTGTCCCCCCCATCATCACGATCACCGTCTGTGCTGAATAGACTTGTACCTGCCGAGTTGGTCCTCGCCCCGACAGAGATCGCTTCGTGATATGAATGTCCAACTTCAGGATCTCCATCGACATGCTGCCTCAGTTCCGCACAACTCCCTGGCAAAGTGGTAGAAAGCTCGCCCCGTGTGGGCCGCAGATACCGCCACAGGCAGTGAGCGTTCCACACCAGCTCTTCCGGCGAGCAAACGAAAGAAACTACCTGCGAAACGTTAGACACTATTGCAGAGCCAGTTCGGCAAGGGCTTACCGGAAGATATTCCTCAAAAGGCAGCATCACAATTAACCAGCAGCCCACAATCGTCGTAACAGACGCCACGAGAGAGGCCACGATGGTGATTTTCGGCAGCTTCTTCCTTGCCGGTGGCATATTCAACCTCCGCATTATTGGTATCATGGAAGCAGCCTCATAAAAAGTCCATGAACAAACGGCCGTGATGGCGACGTTGATCCAGCAGCTGCGGTTAGTCCTTCTATCGATGAAAACAATCGCAACGGGCACCCCAAGGGAGACCCCGACAAGGACGAAGGATATCCACGTCGCCCACTTCATGTTTTTAGGCGAGTTTCGGAGCCAGTGTATTTGCTAGAGCGGTCAGAAATAGCACAAATAGCACAGATCTTCTTAACTTACCGCCAAGAGCGTCCTAGAAACCCAGAGAGCATTGGCAGCATTCACGAGATCATCCCTCGTGACCCGTAGGCCCTCTTGCGTGTGCCCCAAGCCAAAACCGAGAAGAATAGATGCAGTGATGATAACCGCAACATGATTCAAGATCCACAGGAAGTCGAAAAGTTTCGGGTGTTTGAAGTACACCGTCGGGTCTTTATGATCCGAACTCTTGTTGCCGACAGACCCAATGCCGACTTTCGCAGCCAATGCAAAAATGCCAGCGTTGGGATCGCTCTGACGTCGCAGCAATACCACCCAGACGATAGTAATGACTCCGAGCGCTATTTGGTAGGATACGGTGGCTGCATGGAGCCAAAACAGACGTGCTTGGTCAACCATGATGGAACGGAGATATGATGGTCAGATTTCCATCCTCAACAAGTCGAAAGTGTACTTCTTATATGCTCTGGGCTGTAAGATCAGAGAAAGTGCTGACTCGTCCCTTGCGATGGATTAGCAATCCCGTCAACTTCCTCAGCTCCCACAATCCTCACCTGGGGGAACCCAGCGGTCGCCGGGATACAGGTACCCCACGAACAGGGATAAGTTAGCCCCTGTCTCCATTTGGGAATATTGGCCGAGCCGCCAAGTGAATTTCAGATGGCTTGTGGATCGGTGTTTGACGGGGATGGATGGAGTGTTCCCGCGGGGATGTGAGGACAGAGTCGTGAACATACCACCAAAGCAGGTTGCCCCTGTCTCGCTCGGTCCAGCCACCACGTCAATCCCATGTCACCAGGGGCCAGAACAGGACTGCCGCTGGATAACGCAGAGCGGGATGCAAATCCCGTTTCCCGGGTCCGGAGCCCATGGTGGGGCGACCAAGAAGTGGAGCAAGCAAGCGCATGAACACCGTGGGAGCCATGCTGTGCGGAGACGAGACTGTCCGGTCACGGGCAGCCAACGTGAGCGAGGCCCGAGCGGGAAGCCGCCATGGCGAATCGTCATTTTACTCCAGAGGCAGGATCTGACAGGAACAGAGCGTCGGCCACAGCGGGGAAGGATGGGACAAGAAACGGGCCAAGAAAGGGGGTAGGCGGGGGATCAGGCTGACAGTCAAGCTGACAGGAAAGAGATGCAGCGAAGCGCAGGCTGCAACTTTTAAGTAGCCACCACGCGGACGGCCGCGGCCCAGCGCACAACGCAGAAGGGCATCAGACAAGGCAACCAATGTGGCTTGGGAGCTGCAACTCAGATCTGCACCCCAGGAACCGGGGGTGTCTGGCATTTCAACGTCAGGACTCTTGCTACATTACACAAATGAGGGCGTCTGCTTGTTGTTTCGCTTGATCAAGTTCTCCCAGGGAGGGTAGTCCTTTGGCTTGCACTCCCCGCAGACCTCCTCCTTGCTGAGGTGTGTTAGAACATCTCTGGAAACTGCTTCTTGGTCTTTCTTACCGATACTCAAAGTGCGTCACGTTTGGCGGGCATCTCTTGTGCGTCAATGTGTAATCTTTGCACCATTTGGACGCGATCCACCGGAAGTGGCTGCACGAATACTCGCGCTGCGGACGGTCAGTAATGCAAGATGGCAGTGAGACTTAGCACGTACCTGGGTATAATCGCACATCGTTGATGGAAATAGAAATTGGTCTATCTTGACGGTGATCAAAAATTGGAAAGCGAAAGACGAAAATATATAAAAAGTCGGGCATTCAGGTTGGCTGCATGCGCGAGGAGCAACCATGCCAGCAGGTGATCCTCGCAACTTCGGCGCCCCGTGTCCGGTTCGTGGAGACCGGGGTACCAAGTGACCCCAGGAAGACGAACGCGGGGGTCCGCCCACAGTGCGCCAGGCTTTTCGTGGCTTTCGCTTGCTGCACGCCCGACGAACCCTGCCGGGGCCCCGCATTTTGGCCGGCATGTCATCCGTGTAGGAAACACGGAGACCGCACCCAGGTACGATGCAGCCGAAACGAAGTATTTACAAAGTGCCTCCTTCATGACAAGAGCATGCCGCCGGCGTTCGCGTTGTTGTCCCTTCTATCACTTCCCCAAATCACTGGAGGTGCTCCACACCACCTTCTTCTCCCCCTCCCACTCCCTCTTTGCCCACCTCCCCTTCGTGACTGGGAGTGAGCTCACGCTGTTCAATTCCCTTGTTGGGATACCGAACGTCGGCACCCCTAATCGCCTCAAGCCTTTCTCAATCAGAGGTTTTAAGAACGGCGCGCACGCCGCGATGAGAATGAGACGCTGCTCCACGTAACGCCACGTCAACTCAGGTATCAGCTCCCACACCGCATCGCTTGTGCCCCAGTCATACGCCCGAAACCAATAAATCCTGGGAATCCCGCAAAATGTCGCAAGTAGACATGATGCCATCAGCACCATGATAAGTGCCCTTTCAAGCCGTGGGCGTCTGAGTCGATAGATGAGAAGGCTCGAGATTATGGTCCAGATGCAGTCGCTGAGCGTCCATAGCGCTATAGATATGTATGAGAAGACAAGGGCCTGCGTGGGGTTGAGACAGTCTGTTTTCTGCGTGGGGTCGAGGCAGTGTGTCGTCTTGGGCGCGTGGCACTGGGAAGTCAAGTATTGGACGAGCTGTACGATTTCGTATGAGACGACAAGCAGGGTTTGCAGGCCCATGATGACCCAGAGGAAGACGCGTTTCCAGCGGGCAGTTTCGATGGAGAGAAGGAGAGAGACGATTGAGATACGTGAAAGGCCCGAGGCGATAATACCCGTCATCCGGGCGCCGAGGAGGCAAATAGAGATGGTGATGAGGCTGTCAGGACCGCCGGAGATGTCGGATGTGTGCTTGCCAAAGCCGTGCCTGATGGCGACCGATGTGAAAATGGCGGAAGCAACGTCGGCGAGCATGGCGGCGCTGATGGAATAGTCGCCGGCGGTGAGATCGCGTTGTTGTAGATACCGGCGGGTGAAGATGCGACCCCCGTAGGCACAAAATGCCCCGGAACAGAGCGAGAAGATTGTTCGCTGCAGTATCGGCCCGCGGTCCTCGTTGCTGGCCATGTTGGTGATGTGTGAATGAGAGCATGCCTTCACACATTGTTTGGAAGCGGGCTTTGGCTGAAGTCGGGATTATACTGTGCAGCGGCAGCGGCAGGATACCAGGATAGCAGAGCTGGGCTGCCGGCTGGCTGTCTGGTCCATGCTGCGAGCTGCATATTCAGCCATGGTAGCATCCCTCTCGAACAACGCCCGGACAGTTCCTGTGTGTCAATATCGAGGGGGAATAAGGAAGGAAAGCAAGGGGGAAGCCAAAGTGGCGGTCCCGGTTACCCGATCCGCCTCCGACTGCGTTTGCTCGGGGAAATCGAACCTGGCGCAAGAGATCGAGTCAGAGAGGACTGCCTAAAGAGGGTAAGAACGCCGAAAACGATTCTCAGCCGGGGATGACATGGTAAGGTACCTCCGCAATGCGTGCCGTGGCCCAGACTTGAGAAAACCACCCAGCCAGGGGCAAATACGGGGGGCACGGGTCGGGGTGGACATCCATTTCCCCGGGTCTGATTCCTAGGGGGGCCCAGACAAGGGTCAGGGCTGGAAGGGATTTTCCCCCGATTTAGATTCGTCAGCCAACGTGGGTGTCTTTTGGACGAGAACGGAATGGTGGCGTGGGAGTGGGAGCAGAATATGGAAGCGTGTGGCTCACGGGTCAGTCAAAACGGACAAAGGATGTGTCCCGGAGGGAGAGTAGAGACGGACAGAGACCCCCGCAAGTCCACCATGAAATACATCCCCGGGAGAGACTGGAGCGAGGTGGTGGCGAGGACGCGCCTCACCAAGAAGGGAGACGAAAAAAGAAAACCCTGCCGGAAAATGGGGGAGACCGCTTGAACATACTATCAAGCCCATGTCAGCATGAAGCCCTTTCTTCCTGGTCCAGCCCAACCAGGATATGGGCCGCAAGAGGAGATAGGACATTGAAGCCTGCCGGCGCAGACAATGCGACAGGACTGCCGACCGAGAGACAACCATCGTAGAGTAATTCTCACTTGCCGGAGTGCCCATGGCGAATTTGCCCGACTCGCGCGGGATCCATTGGCCAAGCAGGTCGAGGTTTCCCAGATCGCGCGGTCAACGTCGCAATATGGGCTGTGGAGCGAGTTTAGAAGGGGACAGGCCAACGATGAAGCAGGAAAGGGAAAGGCGAGGAGAAACACAGGCAGGCTGCAACTTTTATCAACCAACACAACGGCCGCGGCCCAGCACGCAAATTTCCAATTCCTCAGAAGGGCGTGAGACAAGGCAACCAGATGGTGGCTTAGGAATCGCACCTCAGATCTGCACCTCAGTACTGCTGCAGCTCGAAAGCACGGGGGTTGGGATGCGGAGTGAGGAAAAAGGGAAGGGGGCAGATACAAAGACGAGTACGGCGAAACTGGCCAGGCTCGCAAGGCAATCGACAGGGAGTGCAAGCCAACCAGATGTGGCTTGACCGCAGCCCTCAATGGGAAATGCAAATACGGCGCTATGCGTCATAGTGAATGAGTAGCTAGACAAGAGAGGGCGGAGCGGCAGAGACAAAGCAGGTCATCATTTTCAGACGAGGTATGGGAGGATTCTCGTCAACTCAGCTGGCTCACCATAGAAACAGAAGACAGTCGGGCTGGTCCCAATTATGTGGAAGCTCCAGACGCTTAGCTAGAAACGGAAGCAAGTGATAGTGGCGCGCTGCGTCACGGCCACACACTCGTCCAGGACCCACTTTTGGTTACACCTTTTGAAAGGTGTAACCAAAAGTGGGCCTCAGCCAAAGCAGCTGGATCACCATGCCCATTGTTATGCCTTCTTTGTAAAGTCGTGAACTTGACGATGGAGCACACATTCAAGCTGAGAGGGAAACTGCCCAGCCTTCCGATTCCTAGGGAGAAAGAAGAAACCCTGAACTTTACTCTAGAATCTCGCGAACATTTCGAGAGGGTCGAACTCCGTGTGGCTACCTTCACCCTCCCGGAACCTCCAGGAAAGATATTCTACGCATGTTACAGTCTGTCGCGGCCACGGTGTAGCGATGGGATCACTTTGGGGGAGCTGGAAAGTTATCTCGACAAGTTGCTCGAAAAATCTCTCCCGAAAAAGCAATGGGTTCTCGCCGAGTAAGTACACGACCACATACCTCATTCGACTACTAATCAGAGCAGTGCGAGTCGGTCAAAGCCCGACGTGGGCGGCCCTTGTGCATCGTGCAAAAAAAGCGTTGCCGAGAAAGCTGCAGGCGTACTTGCATCGGGCGCGACAGGGTCCGAATTGTCAAACACAACGACATGGATGGGTCACCAGAAAGAGACAGCCGCGATAGCGAATGACGAGGATCTGAAAAGACGCGCCAAGCGTCTAGCAAAACGATTCGAAAAATGGCTTGGTAAACACCAAAAAAAAGGATCTGCAAACGATGCAAGCAGTGACGAAGGGGAGGAGTGCGACGAAGAAGAAGAGGAGGGCAACGAAGAAGAAGAGCAGGACAGCGAAGAAGAAGAGCAGGACAGCGAAGAAGAAGAGCAGGACAGCGAAGAAGAAGAATGCGGCAATGACGACGATAGCGGCACTACCAGTATTGAGGGACGCAGCGACGGCAGTACTGCAGCAGAGGATGATTTCGTTCAGAGCCTCATCAACTACCGCCAGAAGATAAGGACGACGGACGACGGCAAAATACTGGAGGAGATGATGCGTAAAGAAAAGAAAAGGGTTATAAAGGACCGTCGGCAGGCCTTGTGGAGGCTCTGGTACCTTGAGATGGGTTCTCAGCTCCTCAGAGTGACAGAAGACTGGCATTACTCAAAGACGGGCGAACCCAAGCATGAGAAGGCGGAACGTAACAAGAGGCATGCATGCCGTCTCATTAACGAGATAGTGGGTAGTCTTTGGTTCACTTTCCAAGAGCGTTGCTTGCGACTCTACGATTTTTTTGCAGGTAGGACGAGACTCATTCCTTGCAGAACCTTGCTGACACAAACTAGAGGCAGACATCCGCTTAACCAAAGTTTCACGGCTTAAGAACCGGTCGGAGTTTGTGAAACTTTTTGTCCGCGAGCTGTCAGACGTCGAGGTCCCGGAGAGCCATTCTGCTCTCAACCCAGCTGTTTTCATTGCCTGGCTCAGAGGCTATAGGTAAGTTTCCCACTTACAGCAATAGACTCCCTCGCTGACTCGCTCACCCAGCTATCAGGAAACATGTCGCAAAATTGGACTACAGAATCTTGCGCACTTGAACATGGAAGCAGAGATTGCTAGATGCAAAGGCAGACTCCTCCAGAGAGGGGTTGGTTTTGCTTTTAGAGTCGCACTGGTGCGGGGGCGTCCGACAGGGCTGCTTGCTGCGAAGGGAACCATGGCCGGTCGAGCAGAGAACAGTGAACATCACAGACCGCGTACGGGTGATGCTGCTGGAGACCGATACGGCATCCAGCAAGGGCAGAGGGATATGGACGGCACAACGGTACAACTCAAGGAGATGCAGACGACTGTCTTGCGTTTCACGTCAGTAAACGGGAGGGGGAGCACGCAGGTATTGCCCCCAGAAGCAACACCGAGGCAGACCAGGAAACGCGGCAGGGACGGCAACCCGTCCAGCAGAAGGAAGCGAGTGAGAAGCGCTGGGCAACACGCAGATCGGGACCCAGGCACTATGGCTCCAGCAAATACAACCGAGGACGACCCTCCACGGCATCCTCTTTCTCTTACGCTCACGCAACAAGAACAAGACCAAACGGCAGCGGATGAGAGCCTTGGTGGGAACTTGCAAAACACTAACAAGGGAAGAGACAGCACGCTCGGGCAAGCGGCGTCACAAGAGGAAGGGCAGGTTCTGCGCTCGAGCGAAAGAGCAGCACTGGAGGAACCGCGTGCTTCAACACCCTCGACGCAGTCTCAATCTTGGTCAAACGGCCAAGTGCAAACAGAGAGCAATGGCAACCGAAATCCTTTTGAGGTGACCGAGACGCGAACGGAGACGTTCTCCCCCGATCCTGTCTTTCGGCCCACCTCGGTTGATGGGAGTCACGGTGGACGTCATCCGGGAGGTCAGCTTCTCTCGCTTCCTTCACGTCTTTCGCCACCTCCGTCGCAGCTCCAGTCAGACGGTCGAGCACACCTGATCACCGGCGTCGCGACCGGAGACGCAAATGTACAGGAGCCACCACAATTTACGACTTTTGAGATGTTTGCTTCCATCTGCGCAGACCACCAGCACAGCGAGCCCACCTCACAGCGCGATACTACCACCAACACCCGAAGCCAGTTGGGGCTTACAGAAATCCTCCCAGGTCACAATGGCGAGTTTCAAGACCGGGAACAGTTTGGCGAGCTTACCTTGCTGCCCGAGTGCTCAAGGGGAATGCCGTCCGAAACTATTAATCCACTTCAAACACAGTTCAGCGCTGAAGACAACGACGGCTCCGTGAATCTTGAGGATATGTTCGACGGACCATCTGATTACGTGACTGGCTTTAATTGCACACAAGAAGAAGTTGATATTGTATCCATGTTTGGTGGGAGCCCGTTGGGTGCGGGTAAGACTGGGTTTTCGACAGACGCTGGAGAGGAGAATTATCAGGGAGGTGTGGACGTGTTGGAAGTGGATAAATATCTCCATGAATTCTTAGATCTGTCGTCTCTAGATCAATGTTGAGATACCGCTCCTTCCCCAGAGCTTCCCTCCAGATCGATCGTCTTATGCGCAATGAGGTAGAAACAAATATCGCGATCCTCTTCACCAACCTCTCTTAGGAGCACCCGCTCCCCTGCGTGAAGAAAAATCATATCACCCACTTGACACTCGAACAGGGATTCGGTGGTTTTGCCATCGGCAGTAGGAGACCGGATAATCCCCTTGAAAAGGGGTTCTTTCCGCACTGCGGCCGCAGAGGCGGTTTTCTGGGTGCTTTCCCCGTCTCTCCGCTGCGGCCTTCGGACAAATATGAGTACCGCAACCATGCCCTCCGAGATCTTCATACCCTGACCTGGAAGCCAGAATATATTGCCGTTGAAAATGTCTGGGTCGATGCCGAACCCCTTTCCCTTCGCCCATTTGTACAATGGAACTTTCTGTACTTTCTTTAGTATTGGTCGTGCATTTTTATTTAGACTTGACAAACCATGAGCTTGTGAAAGGCATCATTTAGCCTTTGAGCTTGATCTTGAGGAGGCTGCTCAGGAGGCTGCGACAGAACTTGCAGCTTCAACATGTCTGTGTTCTCCACGGATTCCATATCCTCGGTATAGCAGACAGTCTGCTCAGCTAGCCGCCGAATGGAATTTGCGACGAATTCTGCTTTCCCCCGGGTGGCTTTGAGTGTCGTCTCGTCCAAGTCTAAATCGGTAGTCGTGATGCTCACGATGTCGGCAGCACGGACGACAGGCATGTTTTTGACCCGTGGTTTGTGTCCCAAGAAGAAAATTAAAAGCGAATACACAATGCACAATCGTAGTGTGCATGGTCAGGCTTATATAGATGCATGCAGGCAGAATTGGTAGAGAACGGCGCGCAGAGCCTCACTTGTCAAACAATGGAAATTCACCGTTGGGCAGGTATGGTCTTATCTTATCAGAGAGCCCATCGTGTTGCATCCACGTGAGTGACCTTGTGACCAGCTGCCACTTATAACCGACTTGCGAAAGAAACCGACCAATCAGACATGGTCTAGCCGACCCCTTTCAACACCATCACCACTTCACCGCCGTCACACCTCTCAAAAACCGCGGCCTTCCTTTTGGTCCGGTTTAGCCTCCTCCATGACTTTGTCCAAGTCACTTACTGACTCGTCCTTTTTATCTTCCTCTTTCTCGTCCTTTTTCTTCGGATCACTATTTGAGCCGTTTGAGGTCTGTCCATTTTTTGTTAGTGTAGTTCGTGCTTAGCTTTGAAGAGAACTCACCGGCGGCGGCGGGGGGGGTGGGGGAGTAGGCTCAGGGGTTTGCGGCAAGTTCGATTTCGTGTCTGAATTTCCGTTTGTATCGGTGCCGTTGCTCTCCATCGTCACTAGAGCAGCCGTAGATGAAGTGTCTATGTACCCAAGTCGCTGGGATGTTCCAATCCAGAACCGTAGATGTGAAATGGGTGAAGAATCGGGACCGCTGCGAGACTTGTTCAAATGTCAGCCTAGCTTTGCATACTTGGATGGATCACCGTGCCTTGTGGGCGTTCACTCTGTGACAGCGTTCGAAACACCCGATGCTAACGGTTGCGTGGGTTCTGATTTTCCAGATCGTGAATGGGGAGTCGGAGGACGAGAAGGTATTGGGGGAGGAACAAGTGGAGAGGTCTCTGAGCTGTAGATTGCTGTGGTCCTATAATCGTCTTGTTGGCTATTCTTGCGGCAACACACACAGAACTCCAAAGTAGCTGCAGTAGGAGGAATAAAGGGTACGAACAATGTGAACAGATGGGGATTGGGTCCAGCAGGCATGGTTGTTGCGGAGAAGAGCATTTATACCTGTCGTGTGGTATCACTGGAGCGGAGGGCCTACTAGGTCTCCCCGAACCGTATGCTAGGTGATTACCTCCCGAATTTTTCGATATAACCCACCTCTGTTTGGTCGTCAAACTACGCCGCAGAAACGCCTCTCTTTTCCCACTTCTCTCGTCAGCAGCGCTTTTGTGATCCCCCACGGGCTCGCGGCCGGAACTCATCTCTATGGCCAAACTAGCCAAACGCAACGGACATGCATGGTGAGCCGGACCAGGCCTCCAGTGTGAGCCAGCCTGCATCAACCGCTTTGGTCAACCGCCTTTACCTCAACCTCGACGTAGCGGCCGGAGTGCTCATCCCACGCCCATATACGTGGCTAATGCATGGGCTGGTTCAATATACACCGGATTGCACGGTCAATGGTCCTTCACCACCTGCATGGCCACGACGCAGATGACAGACAGTCTTCTCGAACATAAATGATCCCGTCCTCGACCTTGATGCAAGAGGCCGGGCACCCACATCCCAGGTTGGTTAATGCATGTTCCAACATGCGTTGGCGTGGGCCATAGATATGCCACCGAATGCACAGAGGATCAATGATATGCAGTTCTCGACATGGTTGTGCGTGACTGTCAGGCTCAGAGGATACGTCGAATAGATCACCCAGAGACGGAAGGCATTTGTCTTCCAGAGTATTATGCCATTGGGTTTGCCACGAGATATAGTGTAGTTGGGATGCGAATTTGCGCTGCTCCGACGTAACAAGGCAGCTCCTATTTCACATTCTATCTGTGTATGATGGCGTCGCCATTGGTATAGGTTAGCTTGATTCGGTGCTACCAGCAAGGTCGCCCGGCCTCTGGCTTGGCTTGCCGTGCGGCTGGGCCCATACGGGTATCCAAACAGCTGCCGACACTGGAAGAATGTTGTCAATTCGCAATCTGCTGTTTTCGGAATGCGCGTGTGAGTTGGACATGAGGCTTATGATTGACGGTTGTTGCCCCTTACAAAGGGGGGATTTTGCAGGGTCATATGCGGGGATTTTGCGTGGCACTGGGACTTTGCAAGGGGCGCAAAAGTCTTGGGCGACTGGATTGTGTGGCAATGGGAGTTTGCAAGGGGGTGCAAAAGTCTTGGGCGACTTTGCAAGGGTCATTTGCGGGGATTTGAATGGCAGTGGGAGTTTGCAAGGGGGTGCAAGGTCTTGGGCGACTTTGCAAGGGTCATTTGCGGGGATTTGTGTGGCAGGGGGAGTTTGCAAGGAGTTGTGCCAACTTGCATGGTGGAAGTGTCATGGTTAAGTATCGATCTGAACGAAAGTATTAGTAAGGGGTTGCCAGCGCAGAAAGGTTCCTGAACAGGGTAATTACTCCTGCCGTGGTCAAAAACCTTAGTGCAGTACATGCCAAGGCCACTGTGCAAACGAGGTCAACAAAGTATTCGCATTAAGGTGTTTGACCCCGCAGAGATGTAGCGGAACTACTCCCAGCAAATTCTCCTAGCTCTGTAGATCGCTGCAAAACTCACCTGAATTACCCCTCTTCGGTTGCGATAAGAGTTATCTTTGCTCACAGGCAACGAGAATCTCGGCAGATGGTTTGTTGCGCGTTTCTGGCGGTTACCACAGATGCATTAAAAGATGACGGCTCTCCAAGGATGGCTATTTTCTTTTAATTTGCCCTGAGTTTTTTGCGGATGCGAGGATGAGTACGTTGGGCAGCAACCTCTGCTGGGCACAAGGCATCTCCGTCCGTCGGAACCCACCCGAGCTTAATCCTGCTATCTCGCCATAAATCTACTCCCAGAGGCGTACCCCGCTCGATCATGAGCTCTTTTCACACAATGGCCTCCCAAAGACACACTCAACCTCTGTATCAATCACCAAGTGTTATCCGAAATCTTCGCGCTGGCAACATTCTTTCGCCTGTGAAGTCGCTTGCCTATTTCTCCGCCTGCCGGATTCGAAGAAGCATATTCACATGGTAGATCACCTGGTCCAAGTCAGACAACGATGCGCTAACGTGTTTGCAGGACACCACTGAGAATGACCTTGACGGGACGGAAGACTGGACGAATGCTTCGAGCACTCCGAATGCAATTATTGGAGACGGTGGAGAGGTGATCTGGCGCGACTGCCAAGCCTCTATCCTTCCTGTTAGCCTGGATGGCAAGTTTGGCAAAGCGGTAAAGATCATGGCCAAAAACAAGGGTCGATGTGTCGTGCCGCGAGGCTACGCACTGTATTGTGTTGGTGCTGGCGGCCAACTGAAGAAGGCTTGAACGTGTTTGTCTATCTAGTCTCGTCGCGATATAGCTTGTCCCTCATCGAAACTCCGTCGCTCAATCCCAGGCTCAAGTTAAGAATACCACTCGCCTGGGCGTCGACTGCAAACGACATAGTCACGCATCTTGTGGCGACAATTCCCTGTGCCAGTTCTTCCTCACGCACTGGGCTCCCAGCGATTGCTTTGCTTATCTTGGGGCCCAGCAACTTGTCAATATCACACTCCAAAGAACCTTGATAATGGAAGCTAGGGGGGTTAGATCTTCCCCCGTTGGATAGAACCTCGTGCCGAACACCATTTTCAACGCCTATATGTACTGCAAAGAGCTGCATTGCAATGTACATAACCTCACTTGCCTTAATAACCATGCTAACAAGGCAGTAGGGTGTCGGACCGTTGCGCCTGATAACTGGGAATGACATTGTTACGTCAGCACTCCCATCTTTGGGATTGATTGCGCCAGACATGTATGGGGGGAGGATATCCATGACACCAAGGAACGAAGCACGCGTGAGCTCTTGGCCACGTGGGTTCAAAGCTGCTGTTGAGCCGCTAAGGGAATCCGCTTCAAGAGCAGCGGTCTGCGCCGTCGCGGTGTTCGAGGTGGTCATTGCGGTCGAGGCGGTCATTGCGGCCGAGGTGGACATCGTGATCGAAGGCGTCATTGCGGTTGAGGTGGACGTCGAGGTCGAAGGCATCGTCACCGTTGAGGCGGTCATCGCGCTGCTCGTGTACCCTTGTTCGGCAACGCCTTCCTCGACAAGTCCTAATGCCGGGTTAGCGTTAAAGCAAAGACGAAACTGAGCAAACTTACGACGCCGTTTCGAGACCTGCATCAGGCTATCTATCGCAGTCCGGACAGTCTCATGACAACTGATGGAGGCAACTTCGGCAGCAACAATTGTCCTGTCGCTTTGGGGCAGTTGATGGAAAGCATTGATCGTCTCGTTGTTGTGTTGTTGTCCTTGGTAATGGCGACCTTGATGATGTGTTGCGAGGAAATGCGCTAACCAAGATTGGAATCCGAAGTGCAAGAAAAGTTTTGCTGTTTCTTGTCGTGCTGCTTGCTCGGGTGCTGCTTGCTCGGGTGCTGCTTGGTTCCCTCTCGTTGCTTTCAGGGATTCGTCGAGTCCATAGGGTGTTTTATTTCGGCTCCATTCTGAAATAAGATGACTCGTGAAAATCTTAAGCGAATCGCGGGCTACTAGTTCGGCATGGGGGGACGTGAACCGACGGTCCATGCCGTGGAGGTGATGAGGGTGGGCTGGGCGAGGTGAGGGAATTTGGGGCGGTTTTATGAGCGCCTTGCCAGAGATCGGTGGATTACCCGAGAATGTACCGGATCCCGTGACCCAGGTGCTTGCCACGAGGCGACTTGGAGATGATTGGTGCCGATGCTGGCATGGCCGAGGCGAGCCAGACTTCCGTCGTAGTCCGTTACAGATCTGTTCCCACGTCGGTTCAGGTGACCGCTCCCTTTATCCTAGCGAGTGGGTAGCAAAAAAAAGAGGGAGACTCAGTGGCAAGACGAACCAGTTCGAGAACCAGTGACCGAACGGGGGGGCTGCTACTGTTAGCGGCGACGACAACGATGCCTCTAGATGGGCGCCCTGGGAGAAACCTTGCTGCCGCACACCCACACCTCGACCGAGGCAGCCTACATTCAAGCTGCTTAACACCGCCACTCCCTCCTACTACCTCCCACGCTCACAATGCTCGACGCGTGCGCAGGGATTGGCCTTCGACCGCGCCTGTTCAACCAGGGCAACAACAGCACAATCATGATGGAGGTGATGACCGGCACCATCACCGTCTACGCCATGTCTAAATCCCAATACTACCACGCCTCTTTGGCTGGCGGTGTACCAACATTCTCGCGACTTCTGGCCCCGCTCTGCGGCCGTCAGCATCACGAGCGCCTCGAAGGTGGTAAGGGCGCAGGCTCGGGAAGGCGCATTGTGGTGTCGGGTATGACCGACCTTCGTGGTCCACAACTTGGCGCAAGGGACGATAACCGGACCCCAGAGGACGGTTCGGCGGGCTGACGGGCAGGCTCAGGAAGGAGAAGGGTCTCGGTAGTTGTTTTGCGATCGTTGACTCTCTGTCAGGGCGTACTTTTTGCTGCTCCGCCTTCTCTTCCTTGGCTATTGGCCGCTCGCAGTCATCACTGACAACAAACTCGAGGTACCAAAACCCTCCCCCTGCTGCGTCAATGCTTCTAAACATGAACGTCGTCGCACTTGGCGCACTAGATACACCGGTTGCACTTGCCGTTTGCCAAGACACCGTTGTGAAAAGAGCGAACATAAACGGCCGACCTGCTGGTAGCTATGGGTGTGGTGCAACTGACACTGGCCCAATGCCGAGGCTCTTGTACCAAAACTTGACTGACGAGAGTGACAAGAACCGGGCCACATAGTATAACGCCGTCGATCGAAGCCAGAAAACCGGCCATCCTTGGGGCAGAACGAACCTCTCTCTCGTAGCTTCGCCTCGAACCCGCATCGGAGTGCCTCACCCCTTCTCCTCGTGCCCGCCGATAAAGGCGCGCTGCGGCACGGGCGGAGAGGACTTGAAGCCGGATCTGGCGATTACCGTCGTGGACATGACGGGCGCCGGCGTCGCGGCATTGCGGCAGGCTAGGCTCGCGGTGATCCCACCCAGTTTCGCCATAGCGAGACTCGACGACGTCATCAAGGAGGTCGTTGACTCCAAGTGCTCCGTCTTCAACGTCCTGACGATCTACTGTTATGGCCCAGGTCGCAATGACATGGACTGACTCTGGAATTTGGCTTCGGCCGTCGCGTCACGCGATGAACAAGCGGAACGGGGACATGCGGCGTCGATCACCGAGGCGGCGCCGCGGATGAGGATCTTTGTCGATGGGCCGGGCACGGTAGGGGAGCGAGGCGGAGGTGGCGCGGGGCAAGGGAGCGATTAACTGTTGAATCGGGTGGTCAGTCATTGTAGTGAAGAGAAGTGGGTGAGGAAGGGGGTTTGTACTCAAGACAAATAACGCATTGAACGTGGGCTCCGGTCCAATTAGAGTATCGTGCAGCGCCGGGTCACGAAGATGATGGCAGATCGAGAAACCGTCGTGTGGCTGGAGCGTGCGTCTCATCCAGGAGACGGCGCTGGCGCGGGCAAGTTTTGTACTTCAGGTGATCCGATTCTCATGTTCTGCCGGCTGCGGTGCTCACCAGAGCCGGCTTCAAAGTCCTCTCAATCGTGGCCAGGTTCTCGTCACTGTCCAACCAAGTTTGGTCCACCGCTGCCGGCAACACCGGTACGGCCGTCGGCTATGGCGAGGCGAGTATAGTCGCTGTCGACACGGCCGAAGGTTGAAGTCGCGGACAACGAGGCCGTTGACTTCTTGTGTCCCTTCGTCTCGATGACCTCGCTTCCGGCGGCGGCGAGCGGGGACGGGTAGGTTCGGCAGCTGGTTCTGTTTTGCAGGTCGGATGGCGAAGATCTGCTTTGGGGCCCGGGGAATGCAGATTAGATGGCGGCGTGGGGTGGTTGTCGAGCAGTAGTTGGCTGTGGGTTGTCGGTCATTGTTCTGAAGAGAAGAGGAAGAAAGGGAATTCGTACTCCAACCATTATGACAGACATCTCGCCAAACATCACCTCGTCTTTGGTACCTGTGCTGCACTTCTTGAGGATCGGGGAGCTAGCGCAAACTAGGTATCGGGTGCAGGCGATTGTCGGTAATCTTGCGGAGCAGGTCGTGGTGGAGGTGGTCGCCCGCAGATTCATTGAGCTTGTGTGAGGGGTAAGGCTCGGTCAAAAGGGGCAATCGGCGGGTAGCGGGAAATGTCACGTCGCGCAAGTGATCCGCGATGGACTCGTTGCGAAGTTTCTTTTCCCAATGCGGCAATGATAAGAGATAAGAGAGGGCCAGTCTTCTGGTAACCCCGCACCGCACGTCACCACAGATCTTTCGTTTTGGCGGCGCAAGTGGATCGCAAGCGGCAGAGGTCGGGCCAGCAGTTCATGGAGGCTGCGGTCGATCAAAGCCAGGAAACCGGCCCTGGAGCGCCCAATGGGATCAAGACAGGTTGGGCAGAACGTTCCTCCCTCCCTTAGAGCTTACCCGCTCTGCGTGCACAACTGCCAAGCCACAGTTGTGAAGTAGTCGTCAAGCATGAGCAAAATTGTCCATTGAGTGTTGCGAGGAAAGGGTCTGGGTGTGTTTAATTACGCACCTTGAGCCTGGATACACAGTACTCAGTCGCCTTTCGAGGATGTATTGAACAAGACCAAGAATCCTAGAAAGGTATTGCCTGAAACGTGCGTACTATGTACTATTATCACCAAGAGCCTTTGCTCGACTTTTGCCATGTCGCCCGCCTTGAAAATGTATTGGCTGCCCATTCGTGTGGTTCTCTCCTGCACCTGGCACCTCGGCCCCAGCCAACCACTAACATTTGAGTTAATGCGTCCTGTGTCATACTTTCGGACTATGAGTCACGAATCTCGGTGCAGCGGTACACGAGATAGGCGTATGGTTGAGCCCTTTTGATCTTGTCGAAGTTGCTGCAGAATGGGGCTCAGGTCGGGATGGCGGGAGGAGCGGCCAAGAATCTGTAACCCCGCTACATCGTGACTGACGGCTCCACCCACCGCTTCCGCCAGAAATACACCCGCATGCGCGCTGGCGCTGCGCCTGATCGAAGATGACAATGATGTTGGCTGCCCGCATCAAACATGGCATGCTATGCTTGGGTCCCCTGACACCAACGTGCTCGATCTAATCAATCACGTATCGCCTGCGCGACGCTGATAAGCGCTCGTCGAACTTGCGCGAAAAAGTCCCGCCACACCGCCTTTGCAAATCGCGCTTGTGATTACGTCAGACAAGACAACAACCTTCACCTCTCCCCGCCCGCGCTAGGGATTTAACATTCATCTATCGGAAAAATACCGGTCACAATTTGAACATATTATGCCCGAACGCGATTGGCGTCGGTCGGAGCGCATCTTTGGTGGCGTGCAGCCGGGTGCAGCCGAGAGGGTGATGCGAAGGCTATGGACGACGCCATCTAGTGTTACGGCTTTCACGACTTACAATCGGCACCTGTCTGACCACGCCGCCGATCGATGCCTTATGCTGCAGTTCCGTTTGCGCACCACAGTTGCGCCATGCAGACCAGCCACGAACCTGCCCGCTCGCCCGCTCGCCGCCGCCGAACGAAGCGAAGTCGCTGTCTCTACCGAACCTACCCGAGCCCGCCCGTGGGCCCGCCGCGCGGCAACGACAACGACGATGCCTCTCCCGGGGATCGTCTGGCTTGCCGGATAGCCGCCCTCCGGGAGAAGCTTGCTGCCTTTGCGCGCACCCCCTTCTACGACCCTCCCACAATGCTCGACACCACTCCTCTCCTTCCTCTCCGCTCTCGACCTTCCCTCGACAGCCTTGCCTCGTTCCCGCCGGTGCTTGGAGCACATCACTGTCCGCAGCGCGAGCGTTCACCTCGAGGGGCACGAGAACGACAGGTCCTGGTATATCGCGACTCAAAAAATGCACTGCGTTTGACGAACAGCCCGCGACGGCCGACCAGACGAGGCAAGAGACTCAAAGCTACAGTGGCGAGGGCGAGCGTAGTGTTGAGAAAGCCGTATCCGTGTGTGGCCGGCAGAGATGGACTAGAACTTGGCTGGTCAAAGTGACGAGAACCGGCCCTTTGACCAAGCTTGGTCCACTGCCGGCCGATCTGCAGTGTTGGCCCCCAAAAGACGAGGGGCATACAGGGCAGCGCGGGACAAGGGAGGACGGTTGAGGCTGGCGCGGAGAGGGTTCCAACCGATCGCAAGCTGGATGCGTGCGTCGTCGACGACCGGAAGCATGTGCGCGAGCTGGTCCGCGAGCTGGTCCGGCGCTTCACTGTGGGCCCATTGGGTACAGTACTCCTTTTTCCCCCTCTTCCGGAGATCAAGGCGCGGCGGAAGGGCTTCCGGCGGTGTATGGCCGACGTCGACGGAGTCGACAACAGCAGGGCCCACAGCGCCCCGCCGGTGCCGCCCACGCGCGAGGATACCCCTACCCTGGCCCCGTTAGAGACCCGCCGGGCGCAAGGGCGGCAACGTGCCCCGAGCCCGGAGAGTGACATATACGGCGCAACTCCCCGCGGAGAGGGCGACGCCGACCGCCCGCACTGCTGCGACCCCGGCGGGTGGCCGCGTGTGCGAAATCGAGGAAGCCGAGGAGGCGATGAGGTGGACGGTGGCGATGTGGACGATGAGGAGGTGGACGATGGGGATGCCACAATGAGTGGGGAAACGGTTGTCAACACTAGTAAGGAACTCTCTCCCTCTACCCGGCCACCTGCTAAAACTACGGTAGGCGCCATTGCGACCGGAGACGGGAAGCCCCGCACTCCTAACAAGACACGTCAGAGACGCTCAAGCTGACATCGATTTGCGATAGATAGCGAATCCCTTGCACGTCAAACATGGACGCTTGCGGTTCGCCCTTGGTCGTTCAAGTGTCCTCGCCGTCTCCGTGGTTCCTCTATGTCATTTGAGCCGCCTTACAATTGGAGAAAGATGGTTGGAGGGTGAACGGTTGGAGGGTGAATGGTTGGAGGGAGGATATGCGGCGGGCTCGACTGAGCATCCGCTCCATTCGCTCCATTGTCGTTCGACCCGTGATAATGTATCCTGCCTATTTACGCCTGAGCCGTAGGAAGGATGGTTCCTTCGCCGGCAAATACGGAGAAGATGGAAGGGGAACAATTTTCCTTAGTTCTGAAAATGTGAGGGATATGATCAGGGAACCGTGGAAGGCAGGCGGGTTTATAAGCTTAATAGCAAATTAATAGTTCCTTGCGCCGAGCTTGTGAATCCAATCGGTTGCTGGAGCTCTCTTCGAAAGGTGTACGATCAGATATCTACTGCGTCAAGTGCTACGGCTTTCGCTGCTTCCAGTCTACCTATAATTGAGAACTACGCCCTACGCAATATGCGCCCAAGGCCAGCCTCCAAGAGCCCGTAACCAAACGAATGCGCCGTCGCCCATCACCTGTCCGACTACCCTGGCCCACATGGCCTGGGCGCGGTGTCGGTTCAGTCAGGCGCCAAGAGTAGCTTTTGTCCAAAGACACTGGGCGTCGTACTCGACAGCGCTTGTGTAGAGCTCCATGGATTCGCGTCACACGTGCGGCTCAGCGTGAATGTGGCGCTATTCCTATTATAGTTAGTCCATAGCGCGCACATACCACTTTCTACCACATGAACGTCGTCGCGCTTGGCGCACTAGATACAGCGATTGCACTTGCCGTTTGCCAATACACCGTTGTGGAAGAGCGAACATAAACGGCCGACCTGCTGGTAGCCATGGGTGTGGGCCACTGACACTGGCTTAACCATGGAGGCGTAGCGACGGGCGCCTCAAGAATTGGGGTTTCCGCCGGTCAAGTCATGAAACGCAGTTATCAAAGCTCATCTCCTCCGCGCTGGTGCAGATTTAGTGATGTCGAGGGATTGATCCATGGTGGATGGAGGGTGCGCGGGGCAGATCGCCACGTGCAAATTGGAACTGCCAGATGAAAGGCGGGGGCATCCGGCCACACCACCTTCCCAATTCTACCATGACATCAGGGCCGTGCGTTTCTGGACCACAGCGCACGAAAAACAACGAAACCTTCACTCTTCCTCGCTTTTCCACACTCCAAAGGCGAAAACAGCCAGCTCGTCTACCGATCAGCCCTCGATGCCGAGTAAAATCCCCCTTCTCACAGCTTCACCCTAAGCCCCTACCGTTCCCGGCCCCATCCACGTGACGCAATCCGCGGTGCCTGTCTGACCACGACGCCTCGGAGATCAACGCCTTATGCTGCAGTTCCGCTTGTTCGGCTTGCACGACCCCTGAGCGCACCACTGAGATGGTACGGGCGCGGCAGCCGCGGGACTTCGAGGATGAGGCTCGTCTCCTTCGCAGTATGCTGAGCAAAGTGGAGCCTCGATACTTTAACTAAGGACGGGCCATCCCGGCATGCCGCGACTCGACGCATCCACCGCGTTCGATGACGGCGAGGTCAGGGGTAGAGCAACCCCCGTGCCGCTGCCAGCCAGCCCGCTCGCTGTATTGACGCGTGCTAGATCTCCCGCGCCGCACTTGCGACGGGCAAACGATCTTCCCTTAAGCCCGGTTGCCGCCACCGAACGAAGCGCAGTCATTAATGCGAAGGGACATAATTGGTTGAAGGAACACGGTCCGCGCTGGGGACATATGTAATCCCAAGAGCAGGCCAGGCCTGCCCCGTGAGCCTGCCGCCGAATCAAGGGCTCACGGGCGGGCTCGGGCAGGTTCGGAATACACGAGCAGTTGCAAGGCACCGGAACGCCAAGCGGTGGCTGTGGTGGAACACCGACCGCGGCTATCCTTTACTGGGTCGGCCGGCATGAACACCTGCCCAGAGGTGGCATTGACAACGTTCCGGATACCGGCCATGGCGAGCGGGGCAGGACAGACCCGGGTGCCTGAGGCGCCGCCACTTCGAGTGATTCAGACGCTCGGCGACAAGGCACGCCGCCGACCCCAGCCCCAGCCTTGACGCGTCGACGCCCTCGCCACCCTCGACGCCGACGGCGGCCTCCTCCTCCATGCTGCCTCCCGCCGAGCTGCGCGACTACAACACCGCCCTGACACTACCCCCATGGGTCTGCGCCACCCGCTTCCACCCAGAACTTGGCACAGGGGACGAGACCCCCCGAGCCGGGACTAGGTGGGAGCAGGCGGCGCAGACCATTGTGGTGGCACCGGGGCGGCGTCATAGTCGCGGCGGCTCGGTAGGAGGCAGCAGCAGTGGATGAGAAGGCCGCCGTCGGCGTCGAGGGTCTCCTGTCGACCTACGACGCAACCACACCAAACGTCCCACACGTGACTTCGATCGACCGTCCTATTGTGTGGGCCCGTTTCTCGTCACTCTGGCCGAAGCCAACTTTTGTTCCGATGATGCGCTGCCCTCCGTCCATCCTGACCTTCGCTGCAACCGAGATGGCCGACAACAAGATCGCGAGATTACGACAGGCTCTTCTCGCCCTCCATATATCACAGGTGACTGTGGGGCCTTCTCAGTGGTCTTGCCGAGCCGAGGCGGTCGCGGGCAGGTTCGACGCGGCGGGTCTCGATAGCGGGAAAAGGGTCCCCAACCGCGCTTGGGTGCAAATCGGCAAGCCGAATTCGGCAGCCAACTGCTCGACAACCACCCCGCGCCGCCGGCAGATCTCTCGCCGTCCTCTCCGCTCCGCGGATGCGCCACACCGGACGCCGACTCCGACGCCAGCGGCCTTCGACGTCTCGTCGGCCGTTGTCGCCGTTGGCTTCGGCCTGCACCGCGGCTGCTATCGTGGCATCCTCCGGGACGGGCGACGTAATGCCGTTCGACCTACCAAAGTCGAGGGAAGCTCCGGGGAGCCGAGGAATCTACAGCATAGGGCCAGTAACCTCAGAAAGCGTCCGCGCCCCGGCTACGACCATATCTGAGGAGGAGACGGGAAACGCAGCTTCAAACTCTAGAGTCGCAGCTGCAGTTTAGCAGGGCGAGGTAGCGCTGAGGGCTTATACGAAGCGGTCGCACTGTTCGCACGGGGGGCCCCCGTTCTTGATCTTCTCCTTGAAGTTACACTTCTCAACGAGGCGCTTGCGAGAATTCTATCTCGCAAGCTACAGCATGTCCACAGCGCGGACGGTGTTCCTCTACCAAAATGCGCCCGTCTCCCAGGTGACTTCAGGATCTTCTTCATGTACCCACTTAAGCGCTCCGTTGCTCTCATCTATCGCACGGACATAACCCCCTGGGTGGTTTAGTTGGGACTTGCCGTCGAACTTCCAAATAGGCTTCCCAGTAAAAAATTCTCGGCCATGCTCAGCAAGTCCTGCCACTACCAGTCCCTCAGATGCTCTTGCCTGGCATCTTCTGAATCCCTGAACCATGAGCCGGTAAAGTGCGTAGCGAAGAGTGCAAGCACTTTCTGTAGCTGGAATAACCCAGCAATCCACCGGACAGTCCGCCTCACGCAGTTGGCTGGCCTTCCGGGCGCGAAATTGTAGCATGAGGAGCGTTTGGCCGTCCCAGCAAAAGATCTGTGGACATTCATACTTATCCGCATACCTACACAAGGTATTAGTATACTTTAGATCATTCACAATGTCTTGGGCCGGAGGGGTTCTCTCGCAAACTCACCCACGAAGCTCCCGCGCTAGCTTCCTCTGTGCGTCGCCTAGGCTACCGGCCTGCCATTCCCGGCGGTTAATGAGATTCCGTTTCATCTCACCAAGCGCAACGGGTATCCTAGAGTTGCCGACGTACATGGAATAAGTACAGTCAATATTCTCAGGGATATTTGTTCCAGTTAGCGGCTTAGTGTGGCATGTCTGGACGATAAGTGGGTAGTTTGCCCAGGCGGCGAGGACCACATCTGACACCTCAGTGTGCCACCAATGTTCAATGTCGGCCTCGGTTTCCAGCCGCCAGAACCTTGTGTTCGGCATTTGCGCAATCTCACCCATACGTTTGGGCTCGTCTGCGAGCAGTGAAAGAAGCGGCCCATCGAAATTGGCGTAAACCACCCTATCCTGGCCCTCAACAGTGTGAATCTTGAGATTTTGAATTGAGTGATACTCTCGAGCCCAAGTCTTATCGGTGTATGATACCAATTCCGGATTGTTGATGACATTGGTAGGTTGTTGAGAGATCAAGTCACTAACTGACGTCATGATCGCAGGTGGCAGCTGAAACAGGGGTCTGGTCTCAGTGGTCAATCCGAACGATGAGGGACAAAATCTGAATAGAATCAAGAACAAAACCTTTAATCAGTTCAATCTAACGTCTCCAACACTTAATAACTATTTCGACGAGGCCACCGACTTTAGTGGTACAGTATTGACATGCTTGGCTTTGGGCTTCAGTTAGGCGTCAACTTGGCGTAAATCACGTGAAAGCGCGCATGGTTTGCTCGCGTCACCGACGTGTTCAATGCCGCGGTCTAACCACCATCTCTGCCTCCATCAAGCCTCGACATGAGTATGGATGATGGCTTCGAGTCAGATGATTACCTCGATGAGGCTCCATCCTGGAAGCCTTCCAAGAGATGTTACGATATTATCCTACCGAAATCACCCCTTCCGGGCGAACCAGAACGTTACCGATTACCGGCCACGCAATTACCCTCCCACGATTCTTATCCTCCTGCTGAACATATGGTAATCAGAACCAAGCCTTCTATTAAGAGTGGGAGGTTGACGTCTATGGCCGGATAAACCAGTGTTTTCGCTTTCGGACCCGCCCTGTCTCAGCTACCGCTACGCCAGTCGATTCCAATCACCCAGATGTTCTGAGGTTGCGTCTCAATCCGTCCCGCACCGCGTACTTGATCGCCTGGCTGGCCACATTTCTCCCTTGGATTAAATCAGCCTTTCCTGAATGGTTCCTCTCATCTAATATCATCATCAAACGGGAGAAAACGGATAAGGAGGCAGTGATTGCGAAGGAGCTGTTTGACACGGAAATGCAAGCGTATGAGCGTCTCAAGGATATCCAAGGCCTGGTAGTTCCGATTTGCTACGGGCAAGTCAGCTGCAATGGACGGAGGGCGCTTGTTTTGCAGGATGTGGGCGGCGTATCTTTAGCTGAGCCGGCAGGTGCGATCCTGGACCTGGAGGAGCTCTCGCGGCTTTTGCAGGAGAGTTGTCACGCCCTCCACGGCTTTGGTGTCCACCAATCAGACTTCAAGTGTGGGAACTTTCGTCTTGTTGGTAGTAGGCTCATGGTGCTTGATTTGGAGATGGTCGAGTTCGACTTAACAGACGACGATAGCGCCTTCTTCACAGCCACGGGAATATCGCACCTGTCAAGTGCGTATCAGAGATCCCGCGCCGTTTTCAGGAGAGAGGGATGGTTGGAAGCGGCATAGGACGTGACAGCAGTAGGAAAGGGGATGCGCTCCAACATCATGAACAATCTCGAGTAGTCGTCTACGTATTACTAAAACAGGCTTTCTAACATAAACACATTTGGACCAAAACTTGGCTGGGCAGTGTCGAGAACTGGTGCCAGGATTGAACCGAGGCAAAACCGCCTACACCCAACTACAGGTCATCGTATGCGTTTCGACGACGCGTGAGGTCTAGGGATTCTACTCGAACGTGCGACGACGAGGTCTGGGGAGTGTGGTGCGGGAGGACGGGTCGGCGCAGCTCGGCGCTCTGGGTGAATGTCGTCTTGTAGATAAGCATATAACGGCGGTGGATGGGCGTTGCAATGTGTTGTACAGGTCTTTCGTCAAGTCAATGTCGCCCATCGCTTCCGGCTCGCGCCCCTCGTCGGTCGCCTCGGTCCGTACATTGCATTAACATTTACAGCCTCCTTCCGAGTATGTGCGCGGTCGCGTCCTTCGTCCCCGCCAGTACGAGCGGGTACCGTGGCTATGCGTGGAACCCGACCCGCCGGCATACCGAAATCGTGGTCACCGCCTTCAGGAACGAGGTGTCCCACCCACTTGCACCCGGTCATGGTTGGGCTTGAGGTCGCTCCCGCAGGCGCACTCTCGTGGGCGAAGCGCCTGTGGTACGAGGCGAAGTGCCCGTGGCCAGTCCGGTCGGCGACGAGGGTGTGGAGGGTGCGGCGGGGAGGGAAAGCTCCGCGCGCGAGGGCCATCGGCCTCCAGCCCTTAGCGGTCTTGCGGGCGCAGGGCGGTTTTCCGGGCTTCGGGATCTCTACGACCTCGGCGTGTTTCCACGCGCGAGGGAACCAGGGGGTTCTGCGTTTTTTGGTGGGTATATGCCACGGTACGCGGGCGTACTTTGGGGGTCGATTTGTTTCCCACCATGCCGCTGCTTCTGCTTGCGCACTGAAGCCTGGCTTTGGGGGGAAAGAGGGTGGGCGGCCGGCAAGGGGGTGGGGCTGGTTGCAGGTCATGTGTCGGGTTGCTCTGCACTGGGCAGAGTGTGAGAGACCTGTGAGGAGGATGTCGGTGGGGGGAATGGCCGACTCTCTGTGTAGGGCTGAATTAGGGGTCGTCTTCCAGACCGGCAAGGCTCTGCGTAGGGCGGCGTGCAGGGTTTTGTCTACTCTGCCCACTAGGTAGTTGCCCTTGCCTGGGGAATACCATACTGTCGACCCGTACGTGGCGACGGGGATAACGGTGGCCTTGACGGCCATGACGGCCTGTCTGGGGGGAGCTTGTTTTGGGGTGGTTGACAGAGATAAGCGATAAGCGATAACGATAAGTGATAGCGCTGCTAGAACCTGACCAGTAGGGCCTGCCTCGACAGCGGCCTGGTGTGAAGGTAGCTGGCTGGAAGAGCCCTGCGCAGCGAGGCCGTTCCCGCCATGGAGGGAGAGGACGGCCTGCCAAGCACAGCCCTCTTTCAAGGCGCGGCGGAAGGGCTTCCGGCGGTGTATTCTATCCAACTTACAGCGCAAGCGTTCGCCTCACGGAGCGCGAGGGCGATGGGTCATCCCAGTATACAACGACTCGACGAGTCCACTACGTTGACGAATAAATACTCCTTGACCATCGCGTGACGCGACGGCGGACTTGTGCCTCGCACGATACCCAGCATCTAGCGCCACCCCCGAAAGCGAAGCTGCTGCCCGGAGAACAGACATGGCAAGCTGGTCCCGTCCGCCGAGGCCGCAGCGGATCCAAACCCTTGGCTGGGACAACGAGGGACAGCGTCGAAAGACTCGTCGCTGCCAGTATTTTGGGATATCTTTGAGACGTGCACGAAGGCCGAAGGTGAAGTATAACATTAATTCCCGCGACGATATCAATTCCAACTTGCACTGCCAATTCTAGTTCCTAGTCTGTGACGTAGGGCTGCATTCCTACTCTTTGGGCACGAATCACTTCCAATAGACACTAAGTTCGCGGGGATGTAATAACGTTTTCCTTACAAATCATCAAAGCTGCTTTCTAATCCGTCCGTCGTGATACTTAAAGGCTGTGATGCCCTTGACGACTGGGAGCCACTGCTAACGACCCGCGCGCTATGCATCTTGCTATCCCTAACTGGCACTCCCTATCGCTTACTTAACACCTACGGCTGAATCTGACCGAGTAACTACGGCAGGATCTCAAGAGCCACACCACCAGAAGAGTTTTCTTATAGAGGGTGTAAGGCGCGTAAGCTCAGGTCGAGCGAGGGGGCAGAGGCTGATGCATTGCAGCTAGCCTGCACGACGCAAGCGTAGTATAGGGTGAAGGTGACTACCGTGACCTGTAACGAGCCCGTCAGCGTGTCATATCTAACCGGCTACATGTTTTAGAGAGGGGAGAGCACTGACGTTGATGTGGCCTAGCTTCTCGTCGAGATCCCAGCGCACAAACTTAGGGTTTCTGCATAAGACAGGGTGCCCGCTCTCCCAGACCGGCGTATTCATCTGGTGGCGGAGGAGCGTAACGTAAGCTAAGAGTTCGGAGCGAAGAAAATAGTCTTCGGTATCTTGGCGATGAGGCCGCTCGTTGACGAGCTCCGTTCTGTCAGTTAGAATGCATCCCTAATGGTCAGGGGCATATATAAACACGGCCTTGCCGGCCCAGATAGGGAGCCGGAGCCCAGGGTGTGGATAACCGTGCTTCTCGCTGATCCAGTTTCGCTGCTCGCTAAGATGGATATCGCGCTCATGTGGGTCGGCGTGGGTTACGTCGTTAAAGCTGCAAAACGTCTAGTAAGCGCAAGCGACATGGCCATATGTAAAAGGTATGTACCTCCGTATTTCAAAGCCAATCCCGCCCTCCTTTCGCAATCCTTCTATAAGCCTGCGGTAGCGCCCGCTCATGTCGCGAAGCCCCCCGAGATCTCGTGGCTCCAGCAGCAACCGCTCGCAGCTTTAAAAGGCGTCGTCTAGTGCTCGGGTCACTTCGGGCACAGGTTCGGCCTTGCCATCGTGGTAGCAAATACGAATGTAATGAACATTTAGCTGGTTGGGCAACAGTGAGTCCCATTGGAGATCGTGTAGGCGGTCGCGGAGGAGGAGCAATTGCTGGTCAAAACGCTCGGCGGTGGATTCACTACCAGGATCCATGGCGCCCATACGTGTGGCGTTGGCAAATGTCGGACGCGCTGTCGTTGTATGGTTGTGTCCAAGTCGTAAATAAACATCGTCACCAGCACGTTGACGCTCGAGCCACAAAGTAGCCACAGAGCAGCCACAAAAGCTGACGTCATGTGCAAGGGTATCCCAGAATTTTAAACCCAAAGGTCAACAGTAGCAGAATCCGCCAACCCCACCAACCCCACCACAACCGCAGGATAGAGCGTACCTTACCGAGAATCACAGCAAAACCTAGTCGCGGACTGCGCGCGATTCCAGGCACTGTGGAGCAGTGGCACAAAAGCGCCGGGGAATTTGAATTGGGGCGACGCGATTTGGCCGACCTCTGTCTGAACGGTTCGTTCCCACCTGTTTCTCCTGCACCACATGCTGATGTTCCCAGGGCCCTTCTCCGCCTCCTCCGTTCCTGCCGATTCGTTCCTAACCCTCCGTCCGGTCTGACCCCAGCGAAAACCGGCCGAAGATGCCTTAAAGACCCTTCTCGATACCAACAAGTTTTTCACCGAGCGTGAAGTCCGTAGCGCCAAGCACATTCTGGACAATGGCAAACTCGGACTAGACCAGTTTGAAGCGTTACTTGAACTCCTCGTCCCAGACCCAAGAAGAACGCCGAAACAAAGGGAGGGAAGCTTTGGCAGTTATCTCGGTCCCTTTTCTCACCTCATTAACTTACATCAACTGTTAAAGGACTTCGGCAGCAGGTCGCCTCCTTGGTGTCAGGATCCGCTTACGCGGGACGAGGGCGCGCCTAAAACTAACAGGTTTTTCAATCGTGGTCAGCATCAGCTCGAAGATAACGAAAGCCCGCTCAAAAGATTCCAAAGCTTCTCCAGCCACGGAATGAGATACCGCATTGCCTGTGATGAGATAGATAACAAGGGGATGGGCAACGAAGACGAGACGAAAGACAATAATAGCAGTGAGAATGGCAACACAGGCAACTTGCTACCGATCACTCTGCAGATGCAAAGTCTGACCGTATCCGAGTCATCTCTCCCAGCCATCAAGTGGCGTACGCCAGACGAAACAACGGTGGTGGGCTTTCTCGTCCAGATGATCAGCGCCCTGGCTCTACAGATCCAACCAGTGCAGAGACTACCTATGTGTGTGGCCAACGCACAGGAGGAAACATTCAAGTTTAGGCCTATCACCAGCACAATTCCACAGGGGGCAGCAGCAGCCGGGAAACGCAGGATGGCGCCAAATCTCGAGGAAGGCGGTCAAGGAATGGCACAGAAAAAGGGCAAGAAGACAGTAAGCCAGCAGCCTGTCCAACCCGCAATGTTCCACGCACGAATTGATGGTGGCATTCCGACGTGCCTCAGAGATGGCGTTGGGCTGATTGCCATCTTTGAGGCGAAACGTAATCGCCGTGACGATAACGATGTGGAAGTACGGGTCCAACAGACTATGGAGCACGTGGCGTTAATCTGGGAGAGACATACTCGTCCTGATGTAAGTGCCCCCAGCTTCCCTACTCCTTTTGCGGTCATGTCTTCTAGGATGTTGACATATGCTGCTCCGTGCACAGTCTCAAGTGTCGGCCGAGGTCCACAGCACCAGTACCAGCACCAGCACAAACACCATTAAACAGCAACGATACCACACACTTATAATCGCGCAAGATGCTACCGACATCTATATCAACTTTAGCACCTATTACAACACCTACCTAAACTACTTGTTTGAGCGAGGATCTACCAAGGTTATCCCGTCAGACCTGGATGTGGACGTAACACCATATTTGTTCATCCAGGAGCTCGGTCCCTTTAACGTAAACAGCAAGCGTGATTTGCGATTATTTATAGAAGTTGTACTGGCATTGTTAGTGCGGCAATTAGATTCCTCGGTGTATGCAGGCTCCTTAATCAGAGAGGCGCTACGTAACATATCTAACGACAGTAAAGATGAACACCCAAAGTAACGATTGTGATGATAGCCTAGACGGGACACGAACTAGAAAGGGTCTAGTTGTAGCTGACGTGTATATACTTCTCCAGTGGCATATTCTTTCGGAAAACAAGTGATCGTTTCATCATTGCAAATGATAACAAGCTGTGGAACCTGTCCCCGACTCCACGCTAACAAGGTAGATTTCTCGCCGTCCGACCTCGAGGCGATGCTCATTGGCGAGCTACCAAGCACCGCGTCCGCGGATTTCTAGATGCCTACCGTGCCCTCGACCGCCTCTCCCCGCAGCCCTCCACAAATCCTCGACACAATGCCCGTACAGCGCACAGAGGTGAAGGGCTCGCCAGGGGAGCTCGTTAGGTATCACGCCGGCCTTCAATCCGCCAGTCCTCGCGCTGCCCTCAACACGTCGAACAATGCGCGTGTGGGAGGTTCCTTTCCCCCGTCGCACCTCCATGCCCTTGCCGCCGACTGGACGACGGGCACTTTGCCTCGTACCATAGGCGCTTCCCCTACGAGGGAGTCGAAACCAATGGGGCAGCGGGCGGCTCTAGGCCGTTGACTCCACTAAATTTCCCTGCTCGGCCGGCGTCTCCTCCAAGGAGACATACATTAGGCTGAGGCGCATTGTCAAAGTCGAGGATGGTCGAGCTTTGTGACTTTTCGGGACCAAAACTTGGCAATGTCGAGCCACGTTAACCACACCTTTGCTCGTCGCTTCGCGAAGGAGCTCGCCTTCCTCCAAACGACCGCCTCCCCGCCCTCTTCGTCACGACAGAGGCGCTGAACGGGCACCGTCACCGACGCTATCCTCTGCGAGCCCCGCTTGCCTGTATGCCCGTCGTCCGGCCCGTTGAGGTGGACTTGGACACGCCACGTACCCCGCCACGCCGCGACGCGGCGGGAGGACGGAGCGTTAGTGGCGCGAACCGAGAGGACTTCGAAGCTGGCTCTGGAAAGCACTGTCTTCGTCACCATAGCAAAGGCAAGTATACTAGCGGGGTTGGCGACGGGAGTCCGTAGTCGAGGCCCCTGTCGACGTGAACGGGCGCCGCTGCAAAGTGTCCGATAGTGCTGTCGAGACGTGGGCGTCGGGTGGCTGCAAGTGCCGTTTGCGTTCGGATTCTAATCGAGGTGGTCCCCGACGGGTCGAAAGCGATACTTGATGAAAAACCTGTGCCATCGTAGCCAAGTTAGTCATAAACCGTGTTAACAGACATTAGCCGAAAGGAATCGTCTACCCGGCGCGCTGTGTCGAGGCGGGTATGATGGGTCGGATGAAGGATACGGCGGAATCGGCAACTTGCCGCTCAGGCATTTGGCCCATCTTGCCTGCGCCGACCCGCCCCTGGTCTCGCAGCAGTGGATCATCACTCTGAACAGATGAAGACGGAGCATCCACACACGAGACGAGACCAGGAAGCCCATCTCGCGTATGTCACCGGCCGCTCCTCCTTGTCTAGGGCGTCGATCGCACTGGTAGACGTGGCGGCGAACTAGGTTGACCGAAGCGCTCGAGGGGCCTGTCAGACGGCCGGGTGGAAGATTCGTCGGAGGCAGACCAGGTGAGCGGGTGCAGAGACTTCCGCTGCGTTTATTTGGAGTGGTGACGCGCAGTGCGGAGTTACCGGGAATACTAGCGCGTCTCTTATCTCTTATCATTGCTATGCGCCAAGTTCATCGGCATCGCTTGCGCGACGTGACAGAAGCTCGAACCCAGATCGAACAAACTCATCGAACTTGCGCGCGAGCACCTATGCCACGACCTGCAAGTTTACCGACAATTGCCTGCACCCGATGTCTAGTTTGCGCTAGCTCCCCGATCCGCAAGAAGCACAGCGCAGCCAAAGACGAGGCGATGCTTGACGAGATGTCTGTCATGATGGTCGGAGTACAAATCCCCTTCCTCCCTCTTATCTTCCCTACAATGACTGACAACACAATTCAACAGCCAACTACTGCTCGACAACTATCCCGCGCCGCCCTCTAATCTGCTTTCCTCGGCCCCATGCTGCCAGGCAGACCCCTCGCCGTCCGACCTGCAAAACGTAACAGCTGCCGAACCTGCCCGCAAGCCCGATCGCCGCCGCCGAACGAAGCGAAATCGATGGGAGGGGACACAATTGGTTGAAGCAACACTGTCCGCTCCTTCAATCGTCGAGCTCGGCGCCGCGTTCTTCACCTCCGCCGTGCGTTCATGCGACGAGCGACGATAGAGACCAGTGGCGGACTTCTTGCGAGAACAGCCAGCGACACCCTGGGCGAAGCAGTCGTCAGGTCATCGAACACGGAGTACTTGGAGTCAACGACCTCCTTGATGACGTCCAGGCTAGGCTCCTGGTGATCCCAGTGGCCACAAGAGTTGTCACATTCTAATCATGACGTCCTTATGGTGTGGCGCGTCGGTGCTAGGGGGCAGCCCCGAGCGCGGGGCGCCTGAAGACGCGAAGTCTGTAGGGACGCAGGTCGAGGAACTTGGTACCAAGGGACAAGAGCTGGGCCGCACAAAGAGGGGGAGGAAACCCCAAGGCACGTATGCCGTGGGAGGCAACCGACGTATCCGTCGCGAGGATCTTGTGTATTCTGCCGTCTCGATCCTTGGAAATGGTGTGGAACCGGCAGCGGCAGCCGCGAGACTTCAAGGATGAGGCGAGCCTCGTCCCGGCATGCCGCGAATTGATGAATCCACTGCGTTCGACCTGAGAACTAGATGATGCTTGCGCTTGTGGCGGCAGAGGCGTGAACTGATGCATGAAACCATGTGCACTATCAAGTTTAGGATCCATTAGCTTCTACCGTCACTACCAAAGATGGAATCAACGGGCTGCCAGAGGGGGGTCTGTCAGAGCCGGCGCATTGAGGGTCTCATCCCGGGCACAGTGCTGGCCGCTGAGGGGACTGGCTATGACCTCCTTTGATACCTTGGCCGAACTGGCCTGTGCCCACGAAGGCCCCTGGCCTACACTCGCAACTTCGACACCTCGTTGGCTCAGAAGACTCACGTGCAAGCCAACTTCTGC
>Ga0247770_1000273_pt1 | contig 50049 bp, 36 predicted proteins | sample UWRJL136409B6_FD_179943 | JGI IMG/M metagenome (GOLD analysis project Ga0247770, IMG submission 179943) | Plant litter microbial communities from Arlington Agricultural Research Station in Wisconsin, United States - UWRJ-L136-409B-6 | ecosystem: Environmental > Terrestrial > Plant litter >...
GGGGTGGGAACATAGGGGCACCGGTGGGTCGTGGCGGCCCTACTGGCCGAGCCCCAGGGAAGACGGTGGAGGGGGGGAATTCGTTCATGGGCCACATGTGCATGGTTATCTTGTCGCCTGGGCGGATGTTGGTGGACCACAGCGAGGGGAGGATGATCTCGCCGTTAGCATTGCTGAGGTCGTAGAAGCCGCGGAGGACATTGGGGCCGATGATGTCGACGTGGAGGAAGGCGGAGTCGATGAGGGCCTTCATGTCCTGTTGAGAGGTCAGTCAGGTTCCAGGTTCATGGGGGTATTGGAGTGAGCAGTGGAAGGGGGGATACTTACGTTCCAGTCTTTGCAGAACTCGAAGGGGAAGGCATACTTGCGGCCTACGCAATCCTTGAAGGAGATGGTCCGCAGGGGATCAGCCAACGAGAGAAAGATCAAGAACTCCTTCGGCTGGCCTTCTCGGCTGATCTCCTCAACGCCGACGCAGGTTCGCATGTGAGGCGACTGAGTTCTGGCAAACTTGAGAACGTCGTCGACGATGCCGCGGTGCGCCGAGTCCATGTCCATGTAGTTCTGCCAAACCGCACCGGTCTTGTTCTTCTGAATGGACTTGATACCAAACTTGAGCCGTTCGTCGCCAAGGGGAACCTTGATCGGCCAAGATGATCTAGTGGTATCGGCAATGTACGCCTCCAGGTTTGCAGGCGCGTCGCCGGCGGTCGGCCTCGAGCCAAAGATGCTCTGGATCCATTTCGGAACGAGGCTGGAAAGGTTCGACGGCGTGGCTGCCACAACATCCGGTGTCGATTTGGGCTCGACGGGAAACTTGCATGTGACCCCGCTGTCGGCCTTCTTGGGCTCCGGTTTCTCCACAATCACAAAGTCGGCTTCAGCGTCAGTGGTTTCTGGTGCCTTGTATGGTGGCGGGGCTTGCACGGGGTTATCCGGCACTGGAGAAGGCAGGCTTGGAATTTTTTTCCCACAGTGGGAGGCATTGATGGGTGTTAGCGGTACCACCGGCACACTCGGGGCAGGTGCTGAGCTGCTTTCGGCTTCATTTGCGACGTGAATGCCCGGCTCCACGTTCTGGATCGACGACTCTGGAGTGGAAGCAGTCGCAGGGTCAGAAACAGGATTAGCATCCGGCACCGAAGTCGAGTCAGCAGCTGAACTATCATCGGCAGACTGGGGAACAATGTCGTCAGCCAACTCGGATGCTGTCTCCGAGTCGGAGTCGGAGCCAATTTCAGACTCATCAGCGGCGGCCTTGTCCTGTCTCTTGACGACTTTTCTCGCGATCTGCAGCTGTCGGACCCTGAGTCTCTCTGCAGCAGCCCTGAAACCAAGCTCGAGATCGAAGGCGCCACTGGGCCGTGGTCCGTGATCGAGATGGAGTCTTGCCAAGCTCGCAAGTTGCAGATGGACGAGCAGGCCTGTCTTGAGCCAGCGCAGTTGCTCCTGGCAGCGGTCAATCCGGGGCTCGAGCCAGTCGGATGCGTTCTCCAACCCGCGTGCCAAAACCGATACAATCATCAACGAGCCGGGGCCTAAGTCCGTATTCAGGGGTTCGCGCTCGCTATCCTTGTCCGGCAGCTTGCCCTTGCTGTTGCGGGCCCGATGCAGAAGTGCGACGATGAGACGGTAGACATGACCACACTGGTCTGCCAGGGTTTCGACTTGGACGGTTCCTTCGGCTTTATAACCTGGGAGTCGGCCCTGCTTCTCCGCGGCCGCCTCATCGTCGTGCAACGTTTGGTCGAGCTGTCGAAGGGCAGCGGATGTCGCATTGACCTCGACCACAAGAGGGTTCAGCAGCGCCTTGGTGTCGCTGTCCAATTCAGCGAAGGTCTGCAGTGTCGTGGCCAATTGCACGCCGTAGGTGACGACACTAGCCAGGGAGCCTTTGTTCGAGGCTCTATCCGCCATGGTTGGATCGATTGTGGAGGCGTTTGAGAATGGTGGAGTTGACAGGAGCGTCTCCAGGAAATTAGAATGCGGAGTGAGTAAATGAGAGCAGAAGGAGGGGTAAATGAGAGCAGAAGGAGGGGTTGCGAACTATTACCTGCAAGTTCGCTAGGCACCCAGCCGTCACGTGGATGGTTGCCTTGGAAAACGAAGTTCACCTGGCCAGTCGGATCGAGTTGCACCACCATCAGCTGCACCATTAGCTGCACCTTTATGCAGGCAATTGGACAAATGAAGGAGGCCCTTCAACTTATGGGGCGGCTATCGCGGCTGTGCAGCTGCAGTGACTGATCCCAAGTTATGGTCATCCCAAGCGGTCAACTTTGTCAGCTCCAGGGTACGCATCCCAAAATCTGCATCGACTTGTCCCTGAATAGTGTTATCTCGCTCACTTAGGGCTGCAAGCGGTTTTTGAACGAGTTAGTTGAAATGCAAGAGCTAAGAGTCTTGAAATTTCCTCGTACCAATTGCCATCAAATACTATCTTGCTAGAGGGCCAAAAGGGCCAGAATCTTCAGAGCAGTCAGCATGGAACTCCGTCTTAGATGCCAGTATATCCCATCTCACCCTGCGGCTCCTTAGAGCAATGCATGCTATTCTACCCTCTCAATGCGTCGGGCGTGTCACCAACAGAACACCCACCCCCAATTCCCGCAATGCCCTCAGTACTGCGGCGTTTCATATTGACTATGCGCCCGCCCGAATTTTCTTCCCGTACTTAAAAACCACCCACGGCACCGGCAGCAACGCGAGCGAGATGAACCCCAACAAGCTCGTCACCCAGTTAATCCCTAAGTTCGTGTACACTACCCCTGAGTTAGCACCATCCTTTCACCCCTTTATGCTCATGCTGGCAAGGACGATCTGCCTGGCTGATCCGCGCATCTTGAGGCGGCCGAGCGGGTAATTCACTTCCACCGGTCTATATTGACCGTGTTGTTGACGACGCTTTCGGCCTTCTAGAGGCCGAGGATGTACCGGCGGACATAGAGCTGCACTGTGGAGATGGCCTAAGAACTCGCCATCCTTTTCGATGGCATTCTGAATGACTGGCTTCGTCGGGGTCTTCAAGGTGGCTATGACCTCTGCCCAGACCGTTGGCGTCTGAGTTGGAGGATTGTTCCCCTAGCTTTCCTCTATGGCAAGAGTTGATGACGACTGGGGCCAAGCCGAGGCTGATGAAAGGGCTACCATCCCATGGGGCGATGGCCTTCTAGTTAAGGGCCAGATCTTCTCGTGCTACTATCGCCCTTGAAGCCAGCATCGGGTGATCTCTGATGTTCACTGACTGGAGCCCCGAGACCCAGAGCTTCTGGGCTTTAGATGAAGTTGTCAAGGTCGTTGAGGAACCGGGTTGTGCCAGGATTGCCAATGAAATTGCGTGGCATCTTGTTCGGAGCTGCCTCGAGGCTCATTTTCAGGGTGTCTGGCTGAGCTGGGCGAGTGCGTGACGAGATACCCGGTCCCTCTTATTACCTCGAGGTTTTCGCAATGCCAACCCCGACCCACCTCCACCCTAGGTCCCACACCTTCGTTTATAGAAGGCACGAGACTCGCCTGGATGCAGGCCGTCAGGCTTGGCCGACTCCAGGACGGCAGCCAGAGCCTCGTCAATCGGATGAAGTATGTAATGCGATGGACAGGAGCAACGGGGTGGGGATTGCCCGGGAACCTAGGTAGCCAAGCGCTTAGAGATAAGACCAAAACTGCACCTGCGGGCAGTCCAGGCCAGCCTGATCGTACGACGAATATGTATGCGTGTACTTGATGACGTCCGGGACGGTGGGCTGCTTGGTGTCGACGGGTGTTTGGTTCGGGGCGGGCGTGATGCGGAAGAGTGCAGTGGTGCCGAGGGGACCGACCCAGTCGATTTTGACGTTGAAGGCCCAGGAGTTGGCGCGCACGTGGGCGGCGAGTTGGGTGCGAAACCAGTTGGCAAAGGTGTTGCGGTTGATGGAGATGACGCCGTCGTGTTCTTTTAGTTCGTCTGGCGTCACCCAGCCCCAGTCGAAGGCGAAGGCGGGGGGGAGGGGTTTTCCGTCGACGGCACAGAGGTAGTTGAGGGTGTTCAGTCCGTAGGTTTCGGGGGACACGGGCTTGTATGTTTGCGCGTGGAAGTTGAAGTCGGTCATGTTGAGGGACGACGTGTGCCGGACTTTGGACGTGACGGTGGCGCCGAGGACGGGCTCGCCATTCTTGCGCAGTGTCTGGAAGTACCCGTTGCGGAAGTACTGGTCCAGCAACATGGCCTCGACAGACCCAAAAGCCACGCCTGAGATGGTGGGTACGGCGGAGAGCTGCGAATTGGTCAGGTCAAAGAGTAGCTGCTGCACGCTGAAGGAGTCGGCGCTGAGGTTCTTGATGGCCGACTGGACGTCGGTGGGGAGTTTGGTGGAGGCGCCTTTGTCGGCCGAGGCAAGACGCAGGTCGACCTTGGAGGAGAAGGTCCACGGTTTGTCGGGGTCCTGAGACGCCTTTAAGGTCTTGACTGGACAAAACATGCCGCCTTGAAGGGACATGATGGTGAAATCGGAGCAAGGCATATTGAAAGTGACCTGCGAGGCGTCACCTCCAAGGACCACAATGTCGCCCGGGTCATTGCCACCGGGAAGGCCGATTTGGGCGTGAAAGCCAGCCATTAACTGGGCACTGACGAGCATCTTTACACGCGCATCAGTACCAGCCAGGCTTGTTGGGAGAGAAAAGGGGTTGATGTTGCCCGTCCGCTTGAGGAGTTCGGTAAAGTCGGTGGGGACCGGGTTACCTTCGTCGAGCAGTATCGCACCAAGGACGCCTGAGTCCCATACGGAATCTTCGGTAGCCATTCTTTCCCGGTGTCTAGCAGTTTGGATCCAAAGTAAAGTTTAATGTCCCGGAAAAAAATGGGAGTTCGCGTCGTCGCCGCATATTTGTTGTGGCGGCCTGGACCCTGGCTGCACAGCTTTCCCGTTTAGCTACCTACTAGTCGGGGGTTAGTGCCCGATCTAGACTCTTTTGATGTCCAATACATACTACATCTGCGGGCATCAACGCTAAGATAGGGTATACTTCAGCTTTAGCCTTAACGAGACATTCTAGCGAAAGATGTGAGCTGGCCCTTCACCATGCAAATACCTAGCCGGCGCCCGGCAGGTGCACCCATGCATGCCACCCGAGGCGCCGATGTGGGGCCTGCCCGCGAGCGTCGACGAAATGGAGCCAAGAGGTGACAGATAACGCTGAGGGCCCGGGGGTCATGCATCGCTCGGACTTCGGGTCAGCCAGCCTTTTGCGTCGGGGGTTGTATGGTCGTCGCTAGGACCGGAGAGAAGAAGAGATTGTAGGGATGCCTGACTGACGCAATCTCTTCCTGCCTCCCGTCATGTGGAACGTTTGACTGAGGAACGAGGGGCTCAGGAGCAGCGGAAGTGCAGTCGCAAAGTGACTTGATTAGATAGAAAGGGGGGGAGCGAAGCTCCCAGACTAAATACAAAAGAAAGCTCCCTGTGTGTGAGGAGAGCACATGACCAAAGGCTCCTGCACTCCAGCCTAGCCTGGAGCGGTAAGGCGCCTGCGCGCCTGAGCGCCAAGAACTGCCGCTGCAGTTCGACACGTCACAATGGAACTCTTCCCAAATCCTCGGACTGCGTTCCATGGTGACCCGTGACTTCAAGTATTGACCCGATCATCACCCTCAGCTTTACATGAACCCCCCATTGCCCATCCAAATCTATCGCCTCGGTTTATACTGCCCTTCATCACACACAAAGGTATTCTCCCCTCCTGCCCGAACTCGCCCAGCTTTCAATTCACTGCCTACTGTCCTGAAACAGGAAGGCGCAAAAGATGAATGGGAGACGCTTCAGCGGAACGAGACGGCCAGGGAGTTTGTTCTTCGATGATTCCGACAGTGAAGGATAAAATCAAGAACTGAATTTATAAGTATCAATGCTACGTTCGTTTGTTTGTCTCTTAATGAAAACACTTCTGCGCAGTACTGCTGTCGATCTTGTCCAGGAGCACTTCGGTTGCCTCTAATTTCCCTTCAGCTGCAACTACAAGCAACGTGAACAAATTGAAGTCTTCGGGGCTTTTTTCCAGAAGCATCGAAACGACAGCTCCATGACCTCGGCAGGCTGCGTGATAAAGAGCAGGGTGCTTCTTTGCGTCCTTCATGGTGACATCAATCTTCCCTGATGTCAACAGGGTGCGGATGGTTTCTTCGTCTCCCCTCCATGTAGCTCGGATTAGGGTTGTCTCGCCACTTCGATCCACAGCATTTGCGTCGATATCGTCCCGAGAGAGCAGCGAGGCGACCATAGCGTTGTTTCCTTGGAAAGCGGCGTACATCAATGGTGTTTCGCCGTCATCATCTTGGGCGTTGACGTCAATCCCATTCAGTGCTAGCAAGGCGGCGATGATGCCTTTAGGGGTTTTATCTCCAACTAGGTGTAAGAGTGTGCGGTTCATTGTGTCTTTCACGCGAACATCTGCACCCAAGGCCAACATTTTGATGACAACAGTCTCGAGCTCAGCCCGAACGGCATGAATCAAGGCCGTTACGCCATCCTCGTCTTTCAAATTCGCGTCGATTTCCGTTGCAAGAAGGCAATCGGCGACATCGTTGAAGCCATTCTTCAATGCCCAGCTGAGTGGCGTTTGGTATTCGGTTCTCCAACTGCGGCTTTTCCCTGAGACGGCCAGTAATATTGCCGAAGCAAGATTTTTGACGGGACTTGAGGTTGAATCATTAGTCATCAGAATCTGCTGAAGGACGCTGGAGTGGCCGCCCCGTGCAGCCCAGAGTATCGGAGTCCAGCCATATTTATCTTTCGTCTTGACGTCGGCTCCTCTGGCATGGAGCCGCTTGCACACCGCTTGCTGGCCTCTCTCCGCAGCCCACGACATTGCTGTCCGGCCGACCACATCTGGTGAGTCCACATCGACATCCGTGCCTAAGAGAATTTCCACGATATGTTGTTGTCCTGCCTCGGCCGCATGACTCAACGGGTTCCGGCCCACCGAATCCCTTAACCTGACTTCGTCACCACTATCAAGCAGAATCATCACGATCTCTCGGCTGCCCACCTCGGCTGCGTGGCTTATTGGTGTCCGGCCAGCGCAGTCGGTCATTATGCGAGCACCGCTTTGAAGCAGGAGGCGGACAATGTCCTCATGCCCTTTACTCGCAGCCCAGTGCAATGGCCCAAACGCAACCCCTTTTCTCGTAACCCGTTGCCTTCGCCAAAACCCGACTTTGTTCCGACAAGACCAAACTTCGAAGTCAGAGATGTCTGGATCAGCTTTCCCTTCCGTCAGGAGGAGCGCAACAACCGGGGTATGGCCACATCTGGAGGCGTGGGATAAAGGCGTCGCGCCCGAACTCGGAGGCATATGAAAGGACTGTCTTGCTGTCCATACAACCCGCTACGACGTAGGTAGCTATATGGACACCTTTTTCTTCGAGCAGCCGTTTGACGACCGAAAAATGTCCCCTTCTAGCGGCTCTCGTAAGTGGCGTCTCGCAGTAAACACATACACCATTGACGTTGATCTTCTGCGTGGCAAGGAGCATCTCGACGACATCCAAGTGGCCATGTTCAGACGCATACATTAAAACGTCCGCTTGAACACATCCTCGCCATCAGGGTCTTCCTGGTCGAGGAGAGCTGAGACAGCACTGTTGATACCAAAATATGCTGCCATATGCAGAGCCGTGCCAAGTCGGCCCGGTTGGGAAGTTGTATGAGTGGATCGCAAACGGTGCCGCTCCTGCAGATTGCCATTGACGAGCAGCGTTTTTAAGGCAGCCTCGAAGTGTCCTTTGCTCTTCAAGAATTGCATCACCTCCGGTGAGGCACCCTGGCTTTGGGCTTCGCGAACATGATAACCCCAGTTGCAGGAGGCATAATAATAAAAGGGGTAAAGACCGAGCCGCTCATCAAATCCGACCTCCGTATGAACAGCGCTATCCTGGAAGCTGTCGTACGAAAGATAGGTGACACAGGCAAGTGTCATATCCTTATTCACGCGGGGAAACCACTGAGCCCGCTTCCTATCGAAATATTCCTGCGTCGTATAGTGGACCAGCCGGACGAAGCCAGTCTGGACGTCAACTGTAACAAGCCCGACACATGCCGAGACTATATCTTCAACCTGGGCGATATTCTCTGGGTCAAACAACGGCGGTCCGACAACCTCTATGGCGAGGGCGTGTTGGAACTCGAATGTTGTCAACGGACGTCTTGCGCAGGTGATCCAGCCCACTGTTTGCATGGCCAACCCTTTCCGGTCTGATACTTGACTCCCTATACGCTTCATTGCGTCGTCATAGGCTTGGTCGTATGCTTCAGAACCTGTTGGCAGCCTTTCCAGAGCATTGCGGATTGCTTTGGGCGATCTCTTTCCGACTAACGAGTCCAAGTGAAGCTGGGCAAACAAGAATCTGCAAAGGATTAGCTTAGATTCTCTCGCTCTCTTCACGATGAAGGCATTGACAATGTTGCAAAAGGCCGTGTTTGTAAGGATGAGGAAACAAGCGTAAACTTACATGCCATCAACTGCTTGAACAACACCCTCATGATCTAGTCCTGGAGGCCCCGATCCCGCTCAACAAATGAGGGGAGCTGCGCCATGTTCTCCGCAATGTACGTTTCCACATCCTCTTGTTTGGCCCGCATCTCCAGCGATGTTGCATCTTGAAAGAGATCCGTAATCTCGGGGATGGGTCTGGACGTCGCGAAAATATTGACTTTATTGCCAGTGTTTGTCCGCAATGCAAAGACTTCGGCAAGCAATATTGACCGACAGCCCCCGGCCGTTTAGCACTCATCCAGAGCATCGATAACGGCAAAGAACGTCGAATACAACGCGGCTACGGACCGTAGCGCAACGGAGAGCTCGCTGAGAGATGGTCTTGCCGGCTCCCGGAATCCCCGAGAATAGGAGTGCAGCCGGCCTCCCGAATCCACTCATTCTTCAAACTCGGCCGTGTCCAAAAGCCACTGTCCGGTTCCCTGCTGCCAGTGACTGACGACGTCGCTATGATAGGCGCCGTGATCAACCGTGGTGATCCAGTCAAGAATCTTACGTCGAAGCTCGGCGAGCTCTTGATCCCGCCGGGTTTTGGTTGATGAATCGTACCGCTGACGTTCCTCCACCCGCATTTCTCGCACGTTCTTGTCGATGGCCAGACTGACAGCGAGGGCGTCGATCCCTACCAAGTTGTTCAAGACCTGGCACTGACGGTTCAGAGTTTGAACGGCTTCCAAGGTGCGTTTGGCGGGAAAAGCACCCTTTAGCCTCTCGCACCCCACCCGGTGACCCTTGGTCCTTTTCTCCAACTCTTTGAGCAGAGTCTCGAGTTCGCTCTTGCAGTTCAATACCATCAACTGCGTACTTGTCGGCGATGCAGCGAGCAGCGTAGATCTGTGGCCCTGAAATGCATCGGAAACTTAGGGTTCAGGATGATATTCGTGTTGATATCAGACAACACCGTTTTTAGAGTCTAGAGCTCGGCGAGCAGGTTCTTAGCCTGTCGAACTGCAGCGGCAGTTCTTGGCGCTCAGGCGCGCAGGCGCCTTACCGCTCCAGGCTAGGCTGGAGCGCAGGAGCCTTTCGTCATGTGCTCTCCTCACACACAGGGAGCTCTCTTTTGTATTTAGTCTGGGAGCTTCGCTCCCACCCTTTCTACCTAATCAAGTCACTTTGCAACTGCACTTCCGCTGCTCCCATAAGCTCCGTACCCTCAGTGAAACGTTCCACATAGCCTCGGTCGGAGCGTCATGCCAGGCGAGCCCGAGACTAAGGCTGAATCGGATTACCTGACCTGCAACTCCGATTACCCCAATGACACCGAACGGATCGGCCATTTTCAAAGTTTGGACGGTATTCGTGAAAAGGTGTGGTGAGCTGGGTCACACAGGTATGGTGGAAATTGTCATTTGTATTCGAAGCGTCATGAAAAGTTTGAACCCCGCACCACTGAGCTCTTTCCCCGCTTTCCAAACAGCGAATCGAGGATTAAAATAAGCCTCCTCGAAAGTTGAGCGGGGTAGTGCGGTCTGGCCTAAAGGCAGTGCGGCGTGAAGAGACCCCCAAGAGGTGGCTCGGCGAGACATGACAAGGGTTTCTGAAGGGAATTTGGTCACAGGGTGGCCATCCTATTTGTCGTCGTCGTCGCAGATAACAAGTCAAACGTTGTGGAGGGTTTTGGTCTCCAACTTCACCAAATTAGGGGGTGGAAGTTCCAACGTCAACTTCAAGTTGAGAAACTGAATATCTTCGCAATCGCTTGCTGCTGAGAGTATGAACTCGAACTATGCTTGCCTTGAAAACTAAGAGGGGAGGGCGGAATTCCCTGCCGCTTACCACCTTGAAACAGGAAGGGACGGGACGTGGTTGGATTCGACAGGGACCTTACCTGGTGCCTGAGGCTCACAGAAGACTACCTAACGTTGCACAACAGCCTAGTTGTCTGAGCGAATCTGGGCTTACGAAATTTCCTTTTTCGTTCGTAGTCCTGAGCTGGGGTGAGCTGGGGTGAGCTGTGGCTGATTTGTCTTGAGTTTTCCTTTATTTTCCCCTGAGCTAGGGTGATCCCACACGCGGCCGCTACACGGCCTCAGAGGACCGTTTTCAGTCCCCCCAGCTAAAGTTGCCTTTCGATGAACCGCAGATAACGTGTAATCTGCAGGAATCACTAATAAAGAGTACATATAATTACGAATTTAACGCGTATGCCGTATGAGTTATTGGATGGTGAGTCCTAAAATTGGGCCCCCTTTGGGCGGGTGCCTCCCCCTTGGTTGTCCCCACTTCTGGTCCCAACTTCGCGTTGCTAATTTTTAAGCATCTTCTGGCAATTGCCTGCCCTGTTTGAGTCCACCGTTTAGTTAGGCTGATATGTTCAGGCCGGTGTACATGTACTGGTATATGCATGGTGCTAGTGCATCGTATACTATATCAAATGGATATCCTAGTATATACTATACTATCCTCAAAATCGGGTTGCGATGCGATGTGCTATATTGCAGCATTTGCCATTCCATCCTATAGCAGCAGGTAACATGAAAAAATAAGCTTTGATGTAGCACCTCACTGAGAAAGTGGCGCTGGCGGTATTGCATACTGTCAGAAACACGGCAAGCTAGATTTATAGAAATTCATGGGGTTGTAACTATATGATTTTACTGCTTTTACTCTCTTCTATGCAGTTCTAGCTGCAATCCGTACCCTCCTTCTTTTTAAGACCTCTTCAGAGTATTTCGATTATATCCTTGCACTGCAGCACCAGCCAGTAATTAAGCACCATGCTATCCCAATGGTTCCTCGGGTCCTGCGTCGAGTTGTAATACACCCCTTTATCCCCCTCAAACAGCCAGCCGTCCGAATTGGTCACGGACCCATTGAGATACGGCACTGGCACGCCCAGGCGTGACGGAACTGGACCCCCCGCATTGCCGGGGCCGTATTCTATTCGCCGCAGGCGTCGTCGGGCAAGGAGAATCCGCCGCAGGTTACCATGGACCTAAAGGGGCTTTTGGATTCGTTCCGCGCCGTGGCGACGCCGGGGTCACCGATGGCCTTTTTCTCGATGGCGACGATGCATGCGTCCGACAGGAAACCCTTGCATGAGCTGTCGGTGGCGAGCGGCTTGTTAGACGGGCTGTTTCACGACCCTAAAATCGACACACACCCCTGCTTATAGTCACGTGACTCTTCGTCACGTTTGATCAGTCCAGATCAGCCCCAGCAGCTTCGGCTAATATTTGCCCATTGAACAGCACAGCATTCCGAGAAGGTGCAGTTTTAGCCGAAGGGCTTAAAAATGGTCCTGTGTAAGGAAAGGGCCCAGAATTGGGACATTTGCACCTGTAATAGCCACCACCCAGAACTTTATAAACAATTCGTCCAGGCCTTCCGCTTAGTAATGCTTATATCTATTACTAATCGTTGATACTTGGGATATTTAGGAGATGCTTTTGCTACTGGGTATTATTAGGAGATAAAGGGCATTTCGTACATTAAGACCATTTAGTGCTTATCTATTACGACCTGCACCCGACACAGGCCTTGAGAGGACTGGCACAGGTTAAGACAGAACGTATAGCAGGACGCCAAAGGCTAAGGGGCGTTCCAAAGACAGCTTGTTAAGCTAGCACTCCTAAACGTAGGGTTTAATGTCATTATTGAACTAGTGCGATAGCGCAACAGGAAAGAAACCATAAAGAAAACCACACCCACAGAACGTTGTTGTCAGCCTGAAAGGCCGACTTCCAGACTACTGGTCCTCCGATCGGAGGGACACAAATGTAACTGACGTAAAAAAACAAATACGTACCTAGTATAGAACAAAACCTAGTATATAACGGTGCCTAGCATGGAACGGAGCCTAGTATGGAATAACAAAGGAAACGTAACTGTAGATCAAGTCATCTTCCTTTAATCGAAGGGCCAGAATGTCACTAGGCTTTTAATGGGAGGTCTTTACGGTGAAAATCGTCGGTTCGATTGTTGATTGAAAGAAGCACGGTTTAAAGAACCGCGCGGCGCGGCCCCTTTTTGACGGTAGCACGCGCTAGAGAACGCATCGCTATATATATAAACAGCTACAGTAATATTACACACAGAGCCTAAAAAGAACGACAGGATCAACCTAAACAAACGCCCTAAGTCATTATAGGTCGCTGTCACTATAATACACAGAGGTAAATCTAAACAGTAGGATATAAATAAATAATTAAATACTAGCGTAAGTAACTAGGAGTCCCTTACAGTTATCGTAGTCACAATAATGACTATTTATATTAACTAATTAAAAGGCACTTTATACCTTACTTATAGTGTTATAAGTGCTTATAGCATAAGCACTTTACTTCCTATAAGCACTTTACTTATAAGGTTCCTCCTACTTATAATATAATCACTTAGCATATTGTAAGTACCTTTTCATTAGTTGTAAGGGCTTTAAGTCTTTACACCCCTAGCTTAATATACAGTACTATACGTACTGTTCTCTTACACTATTTTTCATACAGGGGATCTATTAAGCTGCACTAGCTTAAGTAACGTCCTATAAAGTCATTATATAATTCCCTCTCTTTAATGTTCTTTTTCTATAAGGAACTTAAAAGGTAAGTTCCTTTTTCCACTACATTACTATATAACGAATAACCAGTTCTTAAGTCTTAAAACGGGAGCAGGGTAAAAGTATTAACTGCTATTTAAACCTAACAGCTTACATATATGCTTTTAATAGCGAGATATCTCTTTATTCTTTTTACAAATCTACTAACCCTCCACTTACTTATCGGGTTTTAAACCGTTCTGACAATTATAACTACTGTCTAGAAAGGCACTATCCTTCCTAATGTAACGCTTTTAACGTTAGTAAAGCGAAGTTAAAAGCCCTTCTTATTAAGAAGTAAGATTTTAATACATAAGTTAAATCTGTTACTTAATAGTTTTATAAGGCTATTATTAAACTGTAAGAGACGTTAACTTACTTAACGCGTTTTTATAAGTAACGGCTTTATTGTAAGGATTAAGCTGTGAAGGCGTTTAATTATAAAGTAAAGTTATTAGTGTTTTAAGAAGGTAAGGAGGTTAAGCTAGTGTGACGACCCTGCAGGCCGTCACTTAGGCCGGGGCGGCCTGACGAATCCCCCGCAGAAGGAATAGTGTAGAAAGACAGTACGTACAGTACTGCGTACTGAGCCAGGGGTGCAAAGACCCGAAGCCCCTACAACTAATGGGGTGTTACTCGCGACATGCCGAGTGCTCGCACAACAAGTAGGAGGAACCTCACAAGTAGAGCACTCGCGCAGTGTAAAGTACTCACACTACAAGCACTTACAACACTACAAGCACTTACAACACTACAAGCAAGGTACGAAATACCTCCTAGTTGGTTAGTATAGATAGCTATAGTTATGCCCACAACCACCGTAAGGGACTTTAATTCCTCACGCTAGTATTCAATTATTCATTTATGTCCTACTGTTCAGACTCACCTCTATGCATTATAGTAATAACAACCTACAGTAACATTAAACCCCCGTCTAGGAGTGCTAGCTTAACAAGCTGTCTTCAGAACACCCCTTACCTGTTAGCGTCCTGCTATACGTTCTGTCTTAACCCGCACCAGTCCTCTCAAGGCCTGTGTTGGGTGCAGGTCGTAATAGCTAGACACTCCTCCTAAGGATACAGAGTCTTTTAATTAAAGGAACTTCCTAGTGGGATCTCCGTAACTTACAGTTACTTTATAATTTAGTTTATTATTCCCTTAGCGCGTTTACTTCTCTTAACGAAAGGTTATAAGTTCGACTCTTATAAGAGTCTTCCGTTACAGGCTTTAAACTAGTCCGTCTTATCCCAGTTAGTCTAATCTTAAGCTTTTAACAGCTTTTTTTTTTACTTTTTATCATTTCTTCCGTACTAACTTCCTTTCTCGATAGATACTTGTCACGTAGATACACTTTCTTACTGCGCACTGTTATATAACTAGTTCAGGAGACCTTAAAGCATACCGACTTGCTTTTAGCCCTCTAACTCCTTCCTTAGACCTGTAGCGAAACGTAAGTCCTTTAGTTATAGGGGGTAAGTTATCCCGTAAGCTGTTAGTTACGATTTTGGTTTTCTGTACTACCGCGTGTGCGATTCGTGTAGAGCTTACTAACTCTAGAGGCCTAGCCTCCTTATTAAGTAAGTCTAAGGTCCTTTTAACCCCAGCTAAAGGTTTTAATAAATGTCTTTCCGTATCTACTAAGGAGTTTCTTACTACTTTTTAAGCTTTATATCCTATATTAATCTTACTTTTTAGTATAATAGTTTAAATATTAGATTTTATCTTATTTCTAGTTCTTATTGTTAGTTTTAATTAGCTTAGGTTCTTTCAGTAAAACTCCACAATTAGGTTTAGGTATTTAAGATTTTTAATAAGCTCTTATAAGTTACTTTTAAGGTTATAATCTAACTACTTAATAAGATATTTAAACGTGTTCTTTCCTTTTTGTAAATTTATAACTTCTTTAATATTGTACTTATCTTTATTAACGTTAATCTCGATCTTCTTTTTTAAAGGAATTCCCTTTAAGGTAGGTTTTAAAAGTGAGACGTGAAAAACCTTAATCCGTACCTCTATACTGGTAGGTAAGTTAAGTTTGTAATTAGAGGTAGTAACTTTTTTCTTAATTTAGAACAGTCTGTACCTTTTGAAGTTAAGCTTTTTATTAGGCTGTTTTGAATGTAAGTTTTGTGAAAAAAGGTAGATATGGTCCCTCTTTTAAAAACGTAACTGATTAACCAAGTAGATTATAAGCCTTTATCTGTTCCCTTTTACTCCAAAGACCTTTCGCAGTGCAAGAGTCGAGTGGAGGTAAAGAAGCAGCTTGAAAGTTGGGCCAGTGATCACTGTGCCAGTCCGTCTTTTACATGTACACAATGGCGCTGTCAGAAGCGCGGCAGTCTTGGAAATCGTGGGGTCGCAACTGCTTGATTGTATTGCCTGTGTGGTTCTGTTAGATGTGGCAGCAATTAGTACTTGTCAAAAGTAATGAACGTTCCGTGCTTTTTAGTGCAGTGGTAATGCGCGACAAGTATGTATGAAACAAGGCCACAGGCCTCAGCTTCTCTATCATCGTCTACGAAATACTCCATCCCTCATCAAGAATACTGAAAACCCGTTTCTGGCCTTATACCCTCTTTTTCATCCCCCTGCCGATCAGGGTCCCGTATCGTCAGTTCCAACCTCTGATACCCCATATCCCTCACCGACGCCATAAATGCCCAAGTCTGCCAACTCCCAACCCCAGCGCCCGCATTGCGAAGCAGCGACGACGGCGCCGACCCCAGCCCAAGCACAACCAGATCTGTCAAACTCGTCCACGCCGCACTGCTCCAAAACCCACCAACAACAAACCCAACGTGCCCCAGCACTAACAAAGCATGCAGATACAAAAACACAAACGCCAACACCACCGTCGTCCCCCTAAAGCTGTACCCAAACGCCTCCTGCTCCAACTTAATCCTCATGTCCACCCCTTCCCCGGTCGCGTTCCCCGCCCCGTACTCATACATCACGGGCATCTCGCCCAACAGGCTCCGGCTCGTACACCCCCTCAAATTTGGGCCCGTGCAAATCTTGGTATCCTCCCTCAGCACCCCCAACGCGCCATGCACGCCCGCCATGACCGCTGCCACCAACATGGGCACGTCATGCGGCAGCGTCGACTCAGCAACGTAGCTAAACAACGACCTCGACGCCGCATCCAACTTGGGCAGGCTATTCGGCGGTGCAAGCACCTCGAACGGAAAAATATCCAATGCATTCAGCCACGCGGCATCCACCTTGACGACCGGCCCGGCGTCCACTCTGTTCAACAGCCCCTCCAACGGCACCTTAAAGTCCCCCGGGTGAACCGACAAATCCGACACGCCCCGCACAAACTCAGTACTCGACGGGGAAGCCGGCGCCCACTGCGCGAGGTAGTAGCCGATTTCAATGCTCTGAAACTCGCGGTCCTGCGGGGGGCTCGATGGATCGATGGGGTACACGCGCACGTAGCCGCCCGAGACGGGGTGGGGAATGCTTTCCTGCATGTCGACGAATTCGACGAACCCGGCGGTCCAGTTCTGGGAGATCAGCTGGGAGGCGACGGTTTCGCTAAAGGAAAAGGCGAATGCGGGGTAAAAGCCTGTGCCGAAGCAGGCGTTGCCGTCGCGTTCCGTACCAAAGATGTTGAGGTTGAGGGAGCTGGAGACGAGCGACGCGACGGTTAGGTTGACGGTGCGGATGGAGGTGACGCAAGACTGCGCGAGGACCTGGGGTTGCAGGGTGGGCAGGGGGAGGGCCGAGGAGAAGGAGCCGAGGACGAAGATGGAGGGCGGGTTGGGGATTTTTTCGAGAAACGCGCCGATGCCGCTGGATAGGCGGGTCAAGTTTTCGTAGAACAGTTTGAGCGCGCATGAGGCGCGCATGACGCTGCCCGCCAGGAGGGTGTCGTTGAGGGGCGCGTAGTCGATGGAGAACTCGTTCAGGTAGGCGGTCAGGCGGAAGCTGTTGCCCGTGAGGGTCAGGCCTGTGGGCGAGGCAGGGATTTCGACAAAATCTTTGCTGAGCGTGGCCATGGAAGAGAGCAGGATGTCGGGGAAGAGGTAGTTGAAGTACGAGATGCAGTTGCCCGGCCGGTCGGCGAGGGGTGGGCAGCGCCACGTGAGGTTGAGCTCGGGGCCGATGGACAAGGGGTACATCTGCGTTGCTGACATGGCAAAGGTGTCAAGGAAGTAGGTGCCCGACTCATGGCGCGGGCCCTGGAGGAAACCTCGAGATTCCCCTTCTGCGACTCGGAGTAGACTCTGGGTGAGGTTGTGCGTCTCGGGCAGCTCGAGACGCAGTTGGCGGGGAATGAGGACGACGGCCGAAAAGGGGCTTGCGGCGAGGGAGAGCAGGGCGACGCCGACGACGAGCCCAAAGGTGAGGAAGATGGAGACGGCCGAGAACAGACGTCGGAGAGAGCCGAGGAATTCTGGACTGACAAAATACAGGGGGTTGTTGAGCTGGAAGGGTGTGGTGACGAGCCCGAGGGGGACACCGTCGCTTCGCAGCAAGAGGAAGCGGATTCGATGGTACAGGATGTTGGAGATGGACGCGATGATGAGGCATTCGTGGACCTTGGCTGCGAACTGGAGCGCAGCCAAGACCTCGTCTGATGGGCCAGGGTGTGGCCAGGTCCACTCTTGGACGTACACGATTGTGAACAAAACTGTGATGGCTATTGGCGGGAGATGGTAGAGCGCAGTGTATAGAAGTGCGTCGCGCTTGCGTCTGCTCGCTACAGGCTTCGGATTTTCGACAGCGTTGGTAAGGGTGTCGTCGCTGAAGGTTGTCTCGAATGTGTGGCCAGAGGCGATGGCGCTCTCGCCAATCGTGAACTCCTGCTTTTTCGCTCCGCTGACGGCCTCGAACCGCCTCCGGAAGCCAAAATCAGCCATCTTTGGTATTGTTGAGGACTTGTTCACGAAGACGGCGTTTAGGCTCGGATCTCATTTTGGTGGGATGAAGAGAGAGTTTTGGCAAATCTCCTGGTATTGATTTCATTACCATGCTTTCTGGCTTGTACGTGATTTATTGGGCAGCTCGGATTTCGGGTTTCGCGTCTCTGTGAGCTTCTGGTTTTCGCGGCGCAGCGCGGCAAGCCCATGGCGTTGATCACACGATCCTTCTGGACTTTGGCGGGACTTTTGACGTGAAACAGCCCTAAAGCACCACCCCCTGCCGCCCGCCATGACTCCAGCCAAACCCCGTCCATTGCACCCTCAAACCAAAAAAAACCCCAAATCGGGTAACAATACTCACTCGTCCCAGCTTCTTGGCTGGCCGCATATGCACACCAGTATCGACATGGGTCTCTTAACGCAGTGTCCATGCTGATATGGGAAGCCCCGTCCTTCAACCGACGTGCAGACCTGTGGCCAGCTCGAAACTTGGTAGCCAGGCAAGCAATTGACAAAATAAAAGGCACTCCAAAATGGTCTCGCCAAGTCACTGCGCTAACACATGTATGTACTAACAACTCCACCACTTTCCATCACTCCACTCGTCACTCCACACACCGCCAGTTGCAACTGCATCAACACCACCACCATTGCAAGATGGCCATTGGCGACCGTCACCATCCTACACCTAAAAAGTCGCAGATTCTTGGCACAGTTTCTTTTCTGGATAGCCATAAGGCACCACCACTACCTCCTATCTTCAAAACCGAAACTTTCCACCATTTTGGGGTCAGTGAGCGTCGTGCCTAGCAAATCCTTCACAATGGGCGCAAACGAAGGTATCTCGAAGTCGAAACACGAGGACGGAAGAAGCTCCTTTCACCAGCCGATTTACTAGCAATGGAGCGCATTCTCTAGCAATTCGGCTTCCAAGGCTGATCTCTAAGTTGGCAAGGTCTTACCTTACAAGCAGGTATCTTCCCAGGGATTACTGGTTGTTACGACCTGCACTCAACACAGACCCCTCCAGGGTCTGACTGGGTTAAGACAGAGCGTATGGCAGGACGCCAAGGTGGAAGGGGCGATCCAAAGACTAAATGAAGAGACTGACACTCGCAGACGGGGTACCTGTCACTGTAGGTCGCTGCACTATAAGAGCAGACAAGGTTTGAGTAGTAATGTATAAATGAACAATGTATTACTAATGTAATGATCCAGAACCCTCATGCTCCATCATGGACACAATGATGGTATACATACTAGCTAACCAGGAGGCAACTTATACCTAACTTAGTGTCTCCCTACTCAGTTCCTCTTAAGTAAACGACTACTGAGCTTTTCTTCTTAGTAGCCCCGTCCTACTGACTCGGGGCGCCTGTTCAGGCCGACCCTGTCGTTCTTTTTGGGTCCTGTAATATTACTGTAACCGTTTTTGTACGTAGCGGTGCATTCTCTGGCGTGTGCCTCCATCAAAAAGGGGCCGCGCCGCGCGGTTCCTCGAACCGTGCTTCATTCAATTGACGTGCGACGATTTCACCACGAAAACCTCCCGTTTGAAGCCCAGTGACATTCTGGCCCTCTGGTCGAAGGAAGATGACCTAGTCCACGGTCGCGTTTCCTTTGTTGTTCCATGCTAGGCACCGTTCCATGCTAGGCACCGTCTCATACTAGGTTTTGTCCCATACTAGGTACGTATCTGTTTTTCTACATCAATTGCATTCGTGTCCCTCCGATCGGAGGACCAGTAGTCTGGGAGTCGGCCTTCCAGGCTCCTGCGACTTTCTGTAGGTGTAGTTCTTTTTGTGGTTTCTTTCCTGTTGCGTCACCGCACAGTTCATTAAACTGCAGATAAAGTAATTAACGTTAAAGAAAAAAAACTAGATATAGAGCGCGCAGCGCGATGGAAAATTTAAAGTCGTGGCGCACACTCCACGCTAAGAAATCCAGGGGTTCAGCGCCCCACAACAACCAGCCTGTTCACCCACCCGATATATACTGTGTAGATACAACGCCTGTGAGGAATAAGGTCCCCGTTCGCTGTCACAGGTTTATTGTTGGTTCAAAGCTTGCGGCTTGCGAATCGAAATGGTCATCTTTTGTACAGTTTGCTGAATGAGATATACCGCTAGGAAGTAGATAAATAAATACAACAGACTGTTGCACATGGCCGAACCGAAGTTGAGACGAATTTACGATAAGGGATAATCGCTCCACACGGTGCTCAGCTTCAGCCCCAAGCCATTTCGGCAGGGCAGAACTCTTGCCATATCTCTCGCCAGCATTCTCTCCAATTCATCAATCCCAGCTAATGCATCCCCAACGACTTGCTCGCAACCTGCCCCCGGTAAAGATATCCGCTCGGCAATTGACATCGTCTCTCCGAGGTATCGCAAGACACAGTACGGAGTTTCTCGAGCCCTCCGCGATGACGGAAATCTGCAAGGTCGATCGGTCAGCGACGGCCCAAGACATGACCCAAAGCGCTGGGAGCCACTTACCCTGCCCCGGAACAGCCGCAAGGCGGTGCCAGGGAGTCCCCAGAGGCGGCCGGGATGCTGCAGCGCCCGCATTCCACCACACCCTCGGTTTTCACCACAGAGTGCCCCGCCGGCCGGTTTGGTTTGAGACTGGCGTCAGACATTTTGGGCGGCTCTTTTTCACGGCCAAATTCAAGTCGAACCGCTCTGCAAGCAAGACATGCCTACTTATGTCCCATTCTTCACGCCATTTGCAGGTTTTAATTGGCGCATCTTCGCGAGAATGCTCGTCGACTTTCCTCAAGCGCATCTTCAATCTTCGCAAACACGCAGCGCATTCCTTCGTCATGGGGTCTGCAGGTCCGCGGGGCGTTCCGAAGCGCGGGTTGCGCAGTGCGCAAAACCGCAGCATCCTGGGCCATTGATTGGATGCCTTGTGGTGCCACGGTGTGGAAGGGTTCGGGGTGACGACACCGTCTGCCTGCTTCTGACCGAGACTTGGAGCCCTCCCTGAGAAACACTTGGGGGTTTTACACTTGTACTGCGCGTCGGCCCGCTTCTTTGTTCTCTTGAAGGGTTCCGCAAACTCAGACTCGAAGCGGCGTGGTCACGACTCAAATCCGCAGCGAGCCGTCAGGCTTGCTTCCGCTCGAGGTATAATGGCCAAATCCCGTCGATTCACCCGCTTCTTCCGGGCTCTGAGGGAACGTCAAACCCAGAGCCTGCCCGTCATTTCGAAACGCCTCACTGCCGGTCTCAAATCAATTCTCACCCGCAAGACGGACCAACGGGACTTGGATATGCCAGGTCAAGAGGTTTCGGACGGAAGCCCTGGTGAATCCACCACGCCATTATCGTTGGCAGGGACGGCTATTGTCAACGACCCAGCCGGAGCGGAAACTGATACCAAAACAAAAGACGACGTCAACCCTGAGGCACCGGTCCAGAAGCTCTCGATAACGGCACCGAAATGCCTAGAGAAACGAAAGTATTCCGGGGAGCACGGTGAAGTTCTGTTGGGAGAGAGCGGTTGCTGTTCGGCGAAAACCGCTGCAACACCATCCGACATGTCACACAAGCCATCAACGAAAAAGCAACAGGAAATCATCGACTGGGTCAATCACCAGCCAACAATGGGTGACTTATCCACTCAATCAGACGTGACTTTACCATTGCCCCCAGAGGATGGCGGAGCGCATGCCACCTTCAATATCCCCGACAAGAACAGAACAAGGTCGACTGACCATTCGCAAACATGTGAACCTCCTTCTGGAAGGACTAGCCCCCAGAAATCCCATCACGGGACTTCTCAGGACCCAAAGAACAGAGGTACGCCACTCAGTGATTGCTAACGGATATGTACTAACCTAAACAGTAATTCGAGAGTCACAACAAGATCAATTTGCACCAATTTCTCGTCGGGGAACGTTCAAGTCTCGACACCTGTGGTTTTATGACTTCCCGTTTACCAACCAGTTTTCCTTGTCAAGAAGGGGCTCCGAGACAACTGTTGGTACCGCTGTTTCTGGTACCGTTTCAGACGCTATGAGCAACAAGAGATTCTCGGCTTCCACGATTGCAACAACTTTGACGATAGCCACGAGTTCCGATACTCTGCATGCGCAGTTCAAACGATTTAGACCTGACTCACGGTCAAGCTCCTTTCGGTCAGGATCTATCCCCTCCGCTCGCTCGTCCGTCCATCCGTCAAATACACAGGCACAACGGCTTAAATATCTGCCACCGACACCCCGGGATTTTGCCCCAAATCCCGAAGAACATCACCCACCACTCCCAGCAGTTCCCCAGCGGGTCTTCACTCATCAGCTCTTTACGGACCCTTCGCCATTGCCTCTTTCCCCTAGTAGTGTTATAGAGGCTGGAGCGCTGGCTCAACAGCTACACGGAAGGGACTTCAACGATGAAACACTGGTGGTCACCAGCACTGAGAGTGGGAATCTGGCTGAGCTCCGGATTTGCCTCCCGAGTGAGACGGGGGATGACATGTTGAGCGTAATCAACGAGCACGCGTCAGATGCAGGCTCAACAATACTCGCCTCGCCACGCCCATCCGTGGATCGTCGACAGGAGAATTACGAGCTACTGGTTGACACCTTAGGAAGCCGTCAAACCTCGGAAGGGCCTTCCATTTTCGAGAGAGACACCTCGCCGCTTGAGTCCAGTGCCTCAGCCCTATCTCTAAGAGAGCTTTTGATGCGCGATCGGCCGTCCCAGGATAACAGCGATATTGAGGATACGATGTCAGACGTCACAGACCACACCGACCTATCGCTAATAGAGGCATTCGAGACATCGCCGACGCCATTCCATCCTGCGCTGCTATCTGTGCTCATGTCGCTAAAGGAGGAAGTTGTCGATCGCATCAAACAAAGACTACAGGTGATTATGCTCCAAGCACATGGGTCTCAGGAACGCCCGTCAGGGCCCAACACTTCTACTTCATCTCAACCCGGGAGATCAGCAGGAAGGGAAGATAATCCCAGCTTTCTCAGTGCCTTGCCAACGCTGAGAAAGCGCCCTTCTGATGAGGACGATGGTGTGTCCGGGCGAGGGAATGGCGATGATAGAGACGGGAGGAAACGACAGAACATCACCACTAGGGCCCAGCTGGAAGTCCATCTCCGGAAATTCGCTTGCCCGTTTCACAAAAGATATCCAGATAGCAACGGACTTTCGAAGTCGTGTCGTGCACCTGGCTGGAGTTCAGTACATCGGGTGAAGTGAGTCCATTCCCGCGTCTTCGGAGAGATATTGAGGTGATAATGCTAAAATCTAGTCAGAGAACACATCTACCGGCGCCACCAACGACCCGCGTTCCGCTGCACGAGATGTTTTGACATCTTTGAGACCGAAGACAAACTCACCGAACATATGAGAGCTGACGAGCGATGCGAGAAGCAGGATGCGCCTCCTGAGACGGATACAATCTACATCAGCAAGTCCCAAGAGTTGGAGCTCAGGAAACGGAAGAGAGAGACATCAGAAGAGGAAAAGTGGTTCAATATCTTCAACATCCTCTTCCCTGGAATTCCCGTCGATCAGCGTCCGTCACCGTGTAAGTAACCATCAAGACACACTCCGAAAGGACACGCTAACCTCCACCAGATCACGAATCCTCTCTCCAGATCCCATTTCCCGATGCTGCCATGCTCGGAGACTATGGTGCCTTTCTCCTTCAGGCACTGCCCGCACGCATCAACGTCGAGGTGAACAATCACCTTCTCATTCAGCCATTGGGCTTCACAATGCCACTGGACATGACCGAAGTCATTCGGCGCACAATGCAAGAAGTTATGGAAGATTTTCGTCCCATACTCGCATCCGCCATCCCTGATACCAACGAAGACGCTGAGCATGATCTCATTTTTGAAAGGTCTCAGATGCATTCAGAGTCAGCTGTTCATTTACAAACACTCAATGCCTTCCCTGCCTCAAACATGGGCACCATCTTCCCGCTACCTTTGCGGGCAGCCCCGCCGCCACCTGCACCTCCTTCTGCCACATGGGCTGCTGTGCCCCTCTCGGACTCACCGTCAACCACGATGTTCGATTTTGGATTTGGCAACCCAGGACAAGCGGTTGCTAGCGCCCCGGCAGTTCTATACGGCCCCGACGAAGGAATGGCCGAGTCCGAGTTGTGGGATGTGGATGGGAGTTATGACAATGAAATCACAACCTTTGAGAGATTGCTGGATGGGACAGGTCCTGCTGATGATATGCAGTCTTAGACGGGAGAACAACGGTAGCAATGGAGTAAGAATGGGCGTTTTCGCGAGTATAAACGGGTGGTTGCTTGTTTTATAGAGATACCCATATGAATGAAGCGCTGCAATTTCGACTCGAGGCACTGTAGAAGACATGAGTGACAGACTGTAAGACGGGCAAACATTACTTACATAATTACGTCGATCCTATGCGTAACCCGTGGTACAAAACCCCATTCACTGCAATGTTCGAATCAAACAGCGGTGATCATTGGGTTGTGCTCCCGCACAAACCCCGCCACCTACCTTTCACTCGGAAGCCGGGAGTCGCTGATTCGGCAGCACCGCCGATCATGCTGTGGCTTGGCATTACTCTTCGCTGCAAGCTGCTGATCTATCAACCCTCACAGGCTATTTCAATTTGAGCGATGCCCTGCTGAGGATATTGAATCAAGTTTACAGAGTTTCTCACGATGCGCCAGCTCTATTCAACATGTCCAACAATCCCCAACATCGACTTGCTCTCCGAAAGTGGACAAGCGATTCCGACCCAAATTACGACTGGCCAACTGATCCGCCCAACCTCCGACACATTCCATACTTTCAGGCAATACCCGTCCAGCTCACAGATCTAGTCCACGACTCCTCCCACCGAGACACGCTCGACCTCAGCTTCGCTCCGAACGACTGCAGGATAGTCTCGGACACCAAAAACTGCGCAGAAGCATGCCTGAACCCAGAATCATTATTCCGGCTAAGAAACCTCAAAACATGTATTCTCATGGCAAGCGCATCGCTTCTCTTGCATCACGCAGTCATGTACTAGTTCTAACCTTGGGGACTGCGCCATATCCGTGCGAGACTTAAACAATATCAAAATTACGCCCAGCAACCTAAACATCATCGCGACCCGACTAAGCAGCTACTGCGCTCTGGCAGAGCACAAGATCAATCCCGATATAGCAAGGCCCGGTGTAAGTATAACCTCAACTCTACCTTACCTATCTACTAGACACTAACCCCCAACAGCTCATCCTCGCCTACCTCCTCCAAATCACCCTCTCCATCCTCCTCCACCTCTCTTTAAAACTCACCACCACCTGGACCAGCCAAAGCTTCCACCTCCTCTCCCTCCTCGCCCCCTCTCATCTCTCCTCCCGCACCCTCACCCTCGGCACCAACCTCCAACGCCGCCTCACCACCTCCCGCTTCGCCGCCGGCCTCATCTCCTCGGTCATCGAATTCCACGAAGTCCAAATCTACTTCGTCGCCTCCATCCAAATCGCCACCCTCGTCAGCTTCTCCCCCTCCAACCCCACCACCTCGAGCGTCAACAGCCCCTCCTACACCGTCCTCCTCCTCAACTCCCTAACCATAACCTCCCTCAGCATCACCAGCGTGTCCTGCATCTTGCTAGCCCAGCGCTCCCTGCAGAGAGTAGGAATGCACTGGTGGCACCCCTTCGTCATCATGACGGCAACACATGCACTCGCCCTGAGGATTTTCACAGTGCAGGCCGAGAATCAAGACGCATGGTAACTAAAGGGTGCCTTGGAGCTGATAATCCAAGGTAGCAGTCAGTCAAGGTCAATTTTCAGAACGTAGATAAGGCTGTCCAATCCCTTCCGCAACTCCCTATACTCTTTAGTGCTACTGCTATAGCTAATGCCAAAAGCCTGACCAAGCTAGACCGCAAAGCTAGTAAATGGCGATGATATTGCTAACATTACCAAATTTCTAGCCAACATCTATCTGAAAGATACTTAGATCATGCTATTCTAATCGAGGCAGTGGTTGGGTTCCGATAGTGAACGGAGATAGCACAGTCGAGTCGAGGCGATGGGTTAAGAAACAAGAACTGCAGTTTAAAATCCTCCACTGAACTGCAACAAGGCGGTGAGGGGGCCAGCCACTCAAGTGGCACCTGCGACAGTACGTGAGTGGCCATAACATCGTTGGGGCTTTGGCAGTGCATGCGAGCCAAGTCTGCCCAGCCTGCACAGCCAAGCTGCACCATCAGCCAATCAAAAACCTCCAGGCCCAAGGTTCACCACAGTCAAATTCTCAAAACTGGTCAGAATCTGCGTATCCAGTGATATTTTCCCGAGGGGTATTATTTTCTGTAATCTGGAATTAGCCTTGGATAGGCATCTAGGTAGCTAGTATCTCTCCTGCGGAGTGGCTGACGCCATGGCTAATTGCTTTACTTACGCTCCCAGCGGCCTGTCCACCCCCTTGCGCTAACTCCTCGTCCCGTCTAACTCACCAAGAACAAGTGTCATGATGTCGGAAGTCCCACCAGAATTACCCACACAGCACAAACCAGACTCTGATCACCCGTAGCCAAAAAGAAAATAAAAAAATATGTAAGGTAAACGGGCTATAGGATAACGCAGCATGGGAATGGCCGTTCCTAACTGCCATTGTTCTGTTCGAGGTCGGCTCAGCCATCTGCGGCGTGGCACCAAACTCGATCACTTTCATCATTGGTAGGGTCAATAACTAAGAGCCTCATTGTTAGGAGCTGGGGGCGTGCGACCACGTAGATTTGCAAGCGATTGACCTAACTGAATACCCGCAGAGTGTGGACAATTCGGGGCAGTCATGGGTAGAAGAAGAAGCATTGTAACTGTGGGACTTTCACGCATATATTGTCTTGTAAATTGATTCTGCTGTTGTATGTGTATGGTGTCTAATTTAACCCAGATGATGTAAGCGAAGCTTCCCTGTCGTAGGTGCCACCGTATCGGGCTGGTAATGCAGTCTCCATTGCCTCCTCTTAGTGTGACCTCAGACGAAATGTCCATCCTATCGTTCAGAGTGACTCTCAGTGCTGTGAAACGGCAGCGGTCCATCAAAGAAGGCACAGGAAGAGGATGAAGAAGGCGTTGTAGTCAAGTCCGGGAAGGCAACTGGTCCTCCAGACTGGCGAGCTCTGCGGCAATCCGCGCCCTGTGAGCCGCTTGGGCAGCAGCGATGTCTGTTGTGCCGTTGGGGAGGCCGACGAGTGTGTTGCCGAATGTCGGCGGCTCGGAGAGGTATCGGGAAACGCGCCGACCAGCGAGGAGTCGTGGATTGATGGCGTGACACTCGGGCAGCTTGGACGAAATTAAGGAAGGTCCGCTCATCGATCTACGGCCCAATTGCCAGCTGTTAGCATTGTAATGTTCAAAAGACGCATTGGACGATGTCGCACCCCATGCCCAGTGATTTCCTAATTGAAGAAGGCATCGAGGGGAGACAGCTAGTGTTGATAAAGTCAAGGTTGGCTGATTTGGTAGCAAGTATTTTACAAGACTCCAACCACGGAGTTGACGGATAGCTCATGACAGTCTTGAACCGTGGAACTTTGCGCTGGGTTCAATATATGTCTTTCCATCTCCTGAAACAGCAGCATGGGGAGAATACATGGACGAGATCGCCCCTCTCCGTAACGCACCCGGTATCTAACTCATTGAAACTCCAAGACAATCCACCCACGCCCCTCTCCCCGCACACAATCGTATCGTGACCTTGTTATCAAAGTCCCTGAGCTTGGACGGAGATCGATGGAAAACGTGCGTGGGGTGGATCTAGCGAGACCCCAGAAAAGAAGGCGCGCCTTCTCAGCAAGGCAACCGCAGGCCCATACCGCCGACGAAAAATGTTCCTCCTTCGACTGAGAGGAACTGCATCCGCCGCTTCCCTACCGGTCCCTGTGATAATCGTCCTGCGTAAAGCTCGGAACCATCGAATGCGGCCGCAGCTATTTCGAGCTGCTCCTTCAAACCCACCGGGCTCGCCAATGACAGCCCGCCGGGTCCGGTCTTCCGCAGGAGGGGTTACATTTGCTTCTCGGTGAACGGCGCTGGCGGAAGAAGCCGGCAAGTCTGGCCGGGGTGCGGAGCCGCTGACTGGCCGTAGGGTGCCGTTCGGGGTGCCTTTGGTGCTGCGAACGTGGCAAATCTCAGTGCGTTGGTGCGGAATGGCTTTCGCCAAGGCACAAACGACTCTGCTTGGATGTTGCGATGTGTCTGATGCGCCTGCGGGCTACTGTCGCGCGCATTGCGGCGTCAATCCCGTGCATGGGCTGCTCTCAGATTGGCTTCAATCATCGAATGGCGCCGGCCTTCGCCAATCCAACCTCCTTGCGAGGGAGTTGTCAGCAAATGCGTGGAGCTTAGAGGAATGGGTCGTGGTGCATGCGACCAAGTTCACTCACCGAGTCCTCCCAAAAAAATCCCTCAGGTTCGATCCGATCCAGAGAAACATTGTGAAAAGTCGGTGTGACGCACCCATCGCCTGATTATCGCATGAGAACTTTGTGCGTTGCATGCGTCAGCACGGCGTTGGTTGCCTGACGGTCGCCTGTGAAGTGACGATGGCTCGAGACCCTGGTTCCTGGTTGTGGTTGGCGAACCAGTCCTTGTTGCCTTGTTTCATCGCAATCAGCCGATAATCAGCCGAGTCAACCCCGTGCCATCACACGTGACTGCGAGCTCTCGAGTTGGTTTTGTGCAATCCCTGCGAGATGTCGGACATAGCAGATAATAGATATGTCATAGTAGATGCGAGGTGTTGGAGCTTGTTGCGTCTCAGGCGACCGCTGGATCCCGGAACTGACTGAAGTCGTCAACGGTCACCGTGACGGCCGTTTGTAGGTGCCTATCCAGCTCGAGACCGCGGTGAGTGCTCTGTGGGGGTTTGTCGCAGTGCAAAGGGCCATCATATGCGCTTGCCCATGATCAACTTTCTGGAGGCTTAAGTGGTTAGATGGGGTTAACTGAAAGGAAGGGGTAGCAACTTGCAGACTGAGGAATACGAATATGTAAGGATAAACACTCGCCCTTGATTCGAGCCTCTGCGCAGTAAACCCCGATGCTGCCAGAGACGATAGTGATGAGCAGAATGGTAGGAAGAGCGAACCGAAGAGCTTGAGAGCAGCCTGGGAGGAGCCCATCTTATGTGTCCCGGGGTCTGTCTTCCGGATTTCGGTCGGGCATGCCTTAGTGATTGGTCGCATGTTGCGACCCCTGGTTACGATTGACCAATCACCCCCCCAAACCCTCACCGAAATTTGCAGTAACAAGTGTGGGCGGAACGGTAGAGGATTGGCCGAAACAGTTGCGTACATGCGATGGATTGATGGGAATGGTCAGAGTTCACTTCCAGTGGAGCGTGGCAACAGTGATCTTCCGACAACCCGCATGTTGTATGCACCCGGCGATGCACCCAAATTCGACGGAATGCCCAATCCGTAAGATGACTCTTCCAAGACCTCCAACATCTGTCGACACCGTCGGCACAGATGTACCGCTCCAAGGCTCGGGCCAATCCCCCGCTTGTTTCGGGAAGGAGATGGTTTGGATGGCATCACAAAGGTGCCTGGGCAGTGCTCATTCCTCGTGCGCCGCCGCCGCCACTGCAAGCCCAACTGACTCCAATGAGACCCAAGCTCAGTTAGGCGAGAATCCCCCAAGCAACCAAGGCCCGGATTAGCTCACTTCCTATTTAGTAGCCACAACACCACAAATGTTGAATGCACTAGCACTCCCGCGTGTCTTCTTCTTTTCAGCAAACGCACGAGATACAACAATGTTCGGCATATCTCAAGCTAGGATGAAGCTATAGAGCGATCGTAACAGGTCGTCAAATTAATTGACGGAGACCCCTTTAACTGGCGAGTTTTCTCAGTTTTCGTGTCGGGATTTCTAGCGTCTTCGTACACTCTCTCTGCCACCAATGTCATCAAGCCGGCTTTGTACTTTGTTTACCCTCCCTGTGGGCGCCTCGGCTCTGATGCAGGTTTAGTCATCGACGACGTCACCTTTGTTGGCACGGCGGCTGGAATGTTCTTTACCGGATATCTCGCCGATCGAACTGGCAATACTACTCGTTGCAACCGCTGGTGTTATGCAGATATCCAAGGGGTTTCTCCTGGAAAGCCCCGACGGAACGTATAACCACTTAATCGACTTCTATTCTCCATTACTTGGTGGCGTTTCTTCCTCAGTATTGGGATCAGGGCCGGATCTCCCCTTATAGCAGTGATCGCAGCCGAGTGGTCATTGACAGTTCACCTTCGCCAGCCACGATGCACCCTCGATTTCACTTTCCGTCTCCATGATCCAGAAGCATCGCCTCTCGAAAGTTTGAAGTCCATCCTGCCCGCTGCAAAGGAAACGATACTCTTTCAAATTCCAGCGTCTGAAATGCCGCCCTGCCAGGTCTGCCAGGGGCTAGTCAAGCCCCCTGGGAAGCCTCGCCTGTTCCTCGAGTTCACTCCCGCCGAGTTGCGACAATCGGCCCTTCAACAAAAATGCGAAATATGCGACACTCTTCTCAACGGGATATCGGAAATGCAAGATGGCACTTGGTGGTTTGTCGATGATGTCTCAAGGGTTTACGGCTATGCGTTCACGTGTGAAAATGCTACCCTTACACTGGAGATTTACTTCTCGGACGATCGGCCAAGAGTCACACTAGAGTTTTACCGCTATCTGGACCTTGATGGTATGTTCCTCCGCTGTTAGATGCTACGACGGTTAGTTTTTTTAGGTCAGGAGTACGGTAATTAACCCTATTTTCAGACCACGGTCCTGAAGTTTGGGGCGGAAGTTTCCCGTTATGGCTGGAAGCTTTGTGCTTACGACCCCGAATAACCGGTCACCCGCTATTTCCAGAGGCAGTTCGATGGGCGAAGTCCATGTTGGAAAGATGCTCCGCCAAGCATACCTGTCGCATCGAGAGTGAATCACCCTGGCCGAGAAGGATACTCGCCATAGATGTCTCCCCGGAAGGAGTGTTCACAGTGAAGCTTATCGAGGGGTTGGCCAGGCGCACAAAATACGCTACTCTAAGTCACTGCTGGGGTGGTCAGCTATCCTGCATAACAACTACGAAGAACTATCAAGAAAGAATGGCAGGGATGCCATGGGAGGAGATCCCTCGAACCTTCCGGGATGCAATACGCTACTGTGTGGAGTTGGGGATATTCTATCTTTGGATCGATGCTCTCTGCATTGTGCAGGACGATACTACAGACTGGCAGACCGAGTCTGCCGAAATGGCCAACATTTACCAGAACTCGCATATAACACTGGCCGCAACCTCGGCTCGTGATGGAAACGTGGGCTGCTTCCCTAAGGACATGGCAACAAATACGGAAAGTGCTACTATTCGGGTCAAGTGTTTCGATGGCAAGCTACGCTTCGTGGGCACGGTCCGGTCTAAGTTACCCCACTGGGGCGATCTTGTCTCCGCGGCAGCCTCCCTGGAACGTTACCCCCTTTTAACCAGAGGGTGGGTTTTTCAGGAACGAGTACTGTCTCCACGAGTCTTGCACTTTTCCCATGGTGAACTCATCTGGGAGTGTGGAGTGGAGACAGTTTGCGAGTGTGGGAGCCTAACAGACGATCGATCCCTGAAGGAACAGTTCTCGCGTGTCAAGGACATGGTTCCTAATCGGGTCCTCACCAACAGGAATAGCTCAATGATTGCCTATCGCAGTGCCGGGGCTGTTCAGTTGAACCTGGGCCCCAAAGACTTCTTGTCTAGTCGGTACCACAACATCTTTTTCAGTCGGCACGACAACACCTCGGGCTCGGAGCGGAGCTTAAACCGAGACGCCATTAAAATCCAGTCTCTCCTTCGGAATTCGATGACCATGGTCTCTCACCTCGTTTCTGCGAGAACAAACCTTCACGAAATACGGTCATTGGAATACCGTACGGAGCATTTGGATCTTTTGGGTAGTGTCGAACCGGACACCCAACATATGACTCTCATAGAAGCAGAAGCGCATCTTCGAAGCGCCCAGAGTAGCTACTCGCAGCGCTTTCAGAGACTTGTGACGAAAATACCGAAGACTGACCAAGATAAGATGACCGATCTCTGGCAAGCAATTGTGACCCGGTTCTCGTCATTGCAACTCACAAAAGCCACGGATCGCTTACCAGCCCTCTCGGGCCTGGCGGAGAGAATGGAGCCATTTCTGGGCGAATATATCGCCGGGTTATGGGGCCCCTCCATTGCGTTTGACATGGCCTGGCGGGTGCAACATCTCTCACCGGGCTCACAGCGTTTGAGGGAGTATAGAGGGCCGTCGTGGTCTTGGGTATCCGTTGATGCTAAAGTTGTCTTTTGGACCAAAGCGGACATGAGCACCCTCTCCATTTTTACACGACTCGGCGAAGACCTTCCGGACGAGTTTTACGCCTATATCTCTAACGAGCCATCACCTGAGGCCTCCGGGTCTGAAGAGCAAGCCGCTATTTTGGGAGGCCTGCTATTTTCGAGGGACGGCCTCATTTTGCCTCGGGCTTTCTGCGGGTGTGAGCCATCACGGCCACTCAAACCGTGCGAGTACTACGACCATGCGGCGCAGAAACCAACACGACTAAAGAAACCACCCCCAACTATTTCTGTTTTATCCTGCAAGATCACCAGGACGGGCAGAAACCCCTATGGAGAAGTTTCGTCTGCTGTCCTCACAGTTATGGGATTGACGCGGCCTGCAAGACTCTCAGATGATTCAGCCGTCCTCCCAACAAAAGAAGAATCATACCCTCTTCCACTGAAAGTCGAGATCAATTTCGATCACGGTAAATGGAAAGTACCGCCAACAGTGTCTTCACTCACCCTTCCGTTCTTCGCCGACTACGACTTGACGAGCGAGGGCCCCAACAAAATTCCGGCAAACAGTAAAGTTCTCCTTCTCGCCCTCTTCGAGGACATTAGCGTTGTCCTCATCAAGGAGCAGTTTAGCATGAAGGGTGTGGAGGTTTATCGACGGATTGGGATTTTAAAACTGTCAGAAGAATACATGCTCATGTATGGCTTGAGTCTGGGGCAGGGGTCACAAAGGAGAATCATCACAGTTATCTGAGTTATTTTCAAATAAGTAGGTAGGCTAAAAAAACCATTATTAGCAATTGCCACAGTGCTAATATTTATTAGGAGGGTGGTTATACTCCAGGAGAACTAGGTTCCCGAGAGCAGTCAACAACGCTACCTATTTTCCAGCGCTCCCTGGATGGTATGTGGGTATATCACGACCCTGCGGCCGGTTGTGGCCAGGGTGGATATTCGCAACACGGCTGGCTGGAGTTTTGGACAGTTCATCGCCTTGGCGGTTTGGATCCCGACGTTTGTGAAGCACATCTATTACAACATCTGTGAGTTCTCCCTGCAAATGTTTTGTATTCAGAGGGCTGATTGATGTCTTCGTCCCCTGTCTCGCAGTTGCTAGTCTCTCCAAGTCGATTTGACTAACAGGGCTTGCGCAATCCTCGATTACCCGTTGCCCGGGAGTTTGATGCCGTCGAAGCATGAGTCTGTCCAGCTTGGTTATGGCCTCAGACCAAAACGCTCCGGCAATGACTCGGGACATCCTCTTGAGACCGGATTTCCTTCCGCCCTGCACTCTCCGCCCTCCATTAGTTCTGTCCAAATTACGGTTTCTGACACCTGCCTCCCCGTGATTTCTGCTCGACGCCACGTTTTTTGATCTTTCCGTTTGCCGCCGTTGAGAGGCCCTCTCCGACTTGATCTGCTCATACTCCTCAGACGCGTCGAAAATGTCTGCCGATGTGCGAATTCCCAGGCCCGCACGCGCCACATTCTGCCGATTCCGCACGTCGAAGCCGCGAAACAGTTAGGAGAGAGCGCGTGGTGTTGGATCGTGCCCATCCATGTTGGCTTTCTGCTCAGATGTCCAAACTCTCACTTCCCATCCATGATCTGGTCTCTCTGCACCATTGCACCCTTACCTTCCCCCCGTATTTCCCCCCCTCGCCCACTCCTTAGCTTCTTCATTCGCATCACAGGCCATCACAGACAAGCCCTGTCGCTATCCGCTGACCTGCTTCCAGCCCCAGCCCCGGGGCACTGGCCGACCCCCGGCGGATTCAGCCACTTCGCCTCGAAAGCCAATCGCTTCGGCTTCAAACTTTGACCATGATCGCGTTCATCTGTCCGTCCGTCCAGCGCGCCCAGCAATTCTCCCGCGTACACGAGCACCAAGAAAGCTGCGATTGGAATCCTCATCCGAAGTGAATCGACGACTCAGTCTTCAGGACTAAGCTGAGCGTGATAGTTCCTCTTCATCCCATTTTTTGACAAGTCGTTTTCGTGTGGCAATGGAGCCATAGATTGTCGCCAGTGAGGAAATCAAGGGTACCACAAGGAACACCCCAATAAGCGCGGCGCATAGAATCATAGCGAATAGCGCGAATCCGTATGCTGCTTGTTGAAGATCGAGATCTGGACTTTCAGGGCGTGCTGACAATGATAGATTGAAAGCCGACAGAACAATAACGATGACACCAAATGCTGACACTGCGTTGTTGTACTGGTCCATGTAAGGCACATAGCTTTCGGTCAAGGCATGGGGGAAGCCTCGAAAGATGCTGGATACGGAAAACTTGTAAGGCGAATATCGGTAAATGGTGTCGAGCCGATTTAACCGCAACTCGCCATATTGGAATCGTGTGTCCATGGTATTGGAGTCCTTGGGGTCGAGATTTGGTAGTATTGTCCGGGCAAATTCCGTCCAAGCTCGATAGTCCAAGTTCGCATTGACCAAGGGCCCTGCTAGACGGGCACTAGTTGTTTGGCTAGCCGGGCACTAGTCCTCCCAGGGTTAGGGTTATGTATGACCCAGATTGTCTCACTTCCAGGGGCTGCCCGTCTCACTCATCGCCACCACAGAAAAGCAATCTTTTTTTGCAGTGATCTACGCCTTCAATTGATAATACAGCTAATTCTACATGTTTTCTACGGGGTCTATAATTGTAGAACGAAGCCTCGTAACTGGGCCAAGCCAACAACGTAGTAGTAGTCAAACCGAAAGTCCTCGGAAATCGCGTTTCTAGCCATTATTCGCTGCCTTAGCTGCCTTAGCCGTTAGTTTCACCACTCGGCCACTTCTGGTCCTTTTCACGGGCGGCTTAAAGACAATTTCGTCCTCTGCCACCAAAGCTTTGGTGATGGTCCCCGGCGCCGCCCGCTTCTTTGACCGAGTAGTTGCTAACTCGGAGGCAAGAAGTAGTGATGGGCGTGGCTTTGAGGCTGAAACGTAAATTGTTCTCCGCCCTCTATTTATTTCCTCTTGCTCAGGCTCAGGCTCGGGCTCGGTCTCCTACGCTGACAGCCGTCGACAAATACCGGGTTTCAGAGGCGCAGAATTACCTTTCGGAGGCCCAGGTACTGTCTTTACCGGTCGCTTCCGCTTCCTCTGAGGCTTCGGAGTCTCTGGCGATGCTGGAGTTCTTGGTGGTTGCGAGGCAGTCAGAGTTACTTGAGCTGGAAAAGTCTTCCCAATCGGAGAGATCTCTGGCCTCAAAATCGCTTGAATCGCTCGAATTAACTGGAGGCGCTGTGAGGGAGGCTGGGCTTAAGGAGGGTATTGGAATAGCGTTGTCCACTGAGCCGCCAGAGCGTGAGGTCTGCCCCGCATTGGCTGGCATCCTTGCGACCGCGACGGAGGGCGATAATTGGACGGCGCAAGACGCTGGGATTGTTTGGAGAGCTCAAAAGTAGTTAGAAATGGCTGGTTTACCCATACAAAACGTGCCAATTTGATGCGACGAGCCGTTGTGGGTTGGGAGGGCGGTCGTGTGGTGTTGGTTGATTGCAGAAAATGGCAGGGTTTGGACTGGGGGTGGTGTGGCATGCGAATGAATCCTATGTGGGGCCATACATAACCCTAGCCCTCGGAGGACTAGTGCCCGGCTAGCCAAACAACTAGTGCCCGTCTAGCAGGGCCCTTGACCAAATGACATTCGTGTGCCACCTGTAAATCATGACCAAAGCGAATGAGGCCACAATAAGAGTACAGAAGCCCGCACGCTGCTCGGTGTAGTTGAGGTTCGCAGGATATATTGGCCTCCCAGAAATCGTAATTGAGCAGAAACTCCGGAAGTGGTTTGATAAAGATTCTCGATTTCGCCCAAACGAGATGAAGATCCAGTTCTTCTGCGATCCTGATTTCGCGGCGCAGTAACTTCTGGTAGTTACAAAGAGCGTGGAGCTCCATGGACGGCGATTAGCCACAGTACCTTGCGTATGGTATTGAATCGAGAAAGATCAAAAAAAGCACAGAGAAATCTGTGCACCTCATTTCTATGCTCAAGTCTTAATGGCTGCAGTTCCCTCGCTAGGGGAGATAGATCGTTGAAGGCCGCAGGGAGGACTATGTCCTCCGCGCAATCAAGGAAGAAGTCGGTAGGAACGGTGGTTTGTACGCTGGCGACGCGATCTTCTTCCCGAATTTGTCCATAGGGAATATAGTACGACGACGTTTGCGGGAAAAAATTTGAGTTGCAATAAGATTGGCCCGTTAAAAGCTCTGGCGAGGGGTTTAGAGAATGCCGTGAACGACGTTGACTCTTTGAGAGATGTCGCAATTTATGGTTCATGGACTCGCAGAGGTCAGTATAGCTGACCTCACTATGACTCAATAATGTGTAACCATATATTTCTCGGCAATGATTGCATCTTTTGTCATCTACACAATCTTTCAAGATTGGGAGATTTTAAATGAGAGAGAGTGTGTATATGTCGCATGACATAAATCGTGAAGTTGAACATGGGTGTATCCTGTTCGTTCTGGTCGTAAAGCTTTTCTTAACGGGCAACCTGATACTATGATGACGAAATTACCCCGCACGCCACAATGGCAATCTCACAAGCAGGATTCGTCGATAGAATGCACATTGACCGGCCAATGATGGATCACCATTGAGCTCGAATATTCAAAATCCCGGGGCGATGACGCCAGAATGCTGCAGTATCCCGAGTGCTGATCGCTTGGCCATACGAAAATGGTCTGATCGGTTGATGTTCCGATGAGCTCCTCCTGTAGCTGCCGAAAGGCATTGTCTCCTTCACCGTAGAGCAGAAGGAGATATACGCCAAGGACTCTAAGGAGACAATACGCCTCATCTTCGATCCTAATTGTTTGACGTTTGGATGCCCAAGACAACTTCTGTGCAACACTTGATCATGCAGGGCTGAAGAAAGCAATATCGACCTCTCCGATGCCTGTAATTGCCGAGATTTCTTCTCGAAGAACCCATTTATTGCCGATCATCGTCTAAGTAGAGTTGTAGAAGTCAACCTTGGATGGTGTTAGAAGCTTCTGAAGCGTCCATCCCCTTGAGCACAGTAAGATACTGGACACGGTATGGCATCACATTCTTTGGGATAGTTGAGTGGCTCCTCACCTTCATGAAAGCGGTTCGGAATGAAAGCAGCGAAATTTAACAGGACGATTGCATCCACTAAAGGGTCATGATTCTAACAAGTTCCAATCTAAATGGTAGCCCACTTGTCATAAAACAATACGCCGCTCGCCATGAGATGTTCGCCCTGGTGGTATGGGAAAACCGAAAGACCTCAACTACTCCGGCTTCTACGCGGTCCAAAAGATGTACTCCATGTACGAGTGGAAGCTAGTGTTCTTCAACTCCTTCCGCACCCCTGCCAGAAACATCTTCTGCACCGTGTAGTCCTCCGGCGTAGATCCGTCGTCGCAATGCGCCATGCCGCCAAACTCCTGGATCTCGATCCAACCTCCGGGTTTCAGATTCCTGTGATCCATAGCGAGACGGAGGTCCCTGGGCGGCGCACGCCACCTCTGCCCGCCGCCCTTGGATTGGTGGCCAGAGACCGCTTCCATGTCATCGGTGAGTGCGCTATGGACAGGATCCAGAACCAAAGCCCAAAAACCGTCGGTCACGATAGGGAGTGCTGTCCAGCAAACGAGGGTTCGTTCTTCTTGGTAAGAGGCATCACTCTCCTGGATTCTGGGTTGGGCGCCGGCTCGTGGGCTGCATTGTCTTCCCCATGGTATCAAAGCACCCTTCTGTTGCGCCCACCAGTCACACGCTGTCCGGTCTCATACAGGATCTCGAGTTCGATCACCCTCTGCCCTCGCGGTGTTCTCTCTCTCTTGGCGCACAACGGTGCTGCCATTGATCACCTAATGGTATGGTATACTCTCTGCTTCTGGAGATCGGATGTCTAAGTGACAAGGTTCTGGACGCTGCAGTTCGGAAGCACAGCTTGCCTGAAATTGACGCCCAATAGTGGCTGAGCTTGCACCAAGCTAACCGCATGTCCGACGACTCGCATGCCTCGCGATGGCGGAGACCGAGTCAGCCCACGGGTCCTGTTCGTCGTAAAGCACGATGTCGGTCGGAGCGTTCCGATTGCAGTTGCGCGTTTTCCTGCTGCCGTTCTGGCATCGGATATCTCGGCACAGTCAGGACATGGAGGCTCCTGTCCCGCTAGAGTCACCGCTTCTCATCCACACCCGTCCCAGCTATGGGTGCCAAGACAGCTGAAGCATCGCAAACGGCGGAGAGATCCATGGAGGAGAACACATTCGACACCTCTGCTATTGTCTCGTCGTGGTTCTAGTTTGGCCCCGTGGTGGCTTCGAACACGCCTTGCCCGGTACTTCCTGCGGAAATGAGATCGACTTCCAGGACCTTTCTGCAGATCGGTAGACAGGCCAGCCTTTTCTTCCAGAAAGTCGATGTTCTGGGTATAGTCCCGGACCAGCTTGCCAGCATCACACAAACCTAAGATGAGGCGATGTATTTTTGTTGGATTGGCGTGCTTAACGATCTGACGCATCTTGGTGATTTCACGGCAGAAGAGAGCCCTCTTTTCCGGATCAGAGAGAACCGAGGAATGGAAGATACGACGATGACCAAGGGAATAAACGCTATTTTTGATCGAAAATCCTAAGTCTAGTGAGAGGAGTACAGGAAGGGAGGCGGGAATACGTACAGGAATACCTGCATTTGTGCTGATGCCAGCCCCTGTGACAGTCACAATTTAGATGCGGCACCAAACAGGCTCGCGATGCTCTGCAGTTGGAGACGATCGTCCGGCCGCACATGGGTGACGGCCATTTGCACTAGGGCAGCGGCAAATAGTGGTCCTAGGTGATTGACTGTTAGGCCGTGGGAAGAGTAGAAATGGCTGCGAAATGTTGAATGCCGAGGTCGCTGGTCAGGTGACCCCTGAGGCGTCGGATGGCGTGGATGAAAACATACACAGGACGTGGTGAGAAGCTACTACTTGCCCGTATATGCACCGCCCACCAACCGAGTATCGGAGCGTTGAGGATGATTTTCAAGTTGGAAGATGTGTCGTGTTTTGCTAGGAGGGTAGGGTCTCTGTAAATAAGGGCTGCCGCACAGAACGCCCTGAAGCTTCGAACCCTCAAGGCAACCCAAAGACAGAGAGCGGAAAGTATAATTGACTGCAGAATGCCGTAAAAGGCTGGTGGTTTCGATGAAACAATGACCCGCGAGGTTGACATAAGATGGCCAGAGTTAATGCGAGTAGGAGGCTGAAGGCGTTCGACCTTGTGAACGAAGGTGTAGTGTGTTCTTCAGGTTCGGTAATGTTCTGTGTCAGATAGAAACGTCTTGACCATGTGATGTTACGACAGTACATCTTATGAGCGATCGAGTCCCCCGGTAGTTTAGCTGTGAAGTTAATAGGATCCACCCAAGTGAAGTCATCTGGGGGAGAGAAAGACCTTGTAGACCAGGCATTGCCAAAAGCATTATTGTAAAGCCTGAATGGTGTCATCGCTGGTAAGGAGCGAGTCATATGAAGCCCGGCTGTGGTGCTGTTGCGAGATCGAAGAAATTCCGAGGTTCGTCGCGGTCAAGCAACATCTCAGGTGCAAGTCGGCAAATCCCCCAAAAAAGTCCGTCATCCTCGTTGGGCAGGCCCGCTCCTGGGGCCATGCAGCAGCGGCCTTGACAAAGGGGCGTGCGGTGATCGACAGCAAAAAAGAAAACCGAAGCCATGATGGCATAACCATCTCGAAGGGCGCGAATGGTCAAGTACACGGCGTTGAAGGTTTGGTTGCCAATTGTGGCCTTCCCAATGTCAAGGCGTAGTGGGGACGTGATGTTCGAGGTGTTGCATTTTGAGCTCTGAAGGGAGAAGGTCGAGTATGCTCCTGATAGCGATGAGGTTAGCGCAAGAACGTAGTAATACAAGCTTGGATCTAAAGTTCATAAAGGAGTTGCTGAAACATGTGGGAAAAGATAAGACACCTGTTTGTGTGACTTGAGGTAGTGGCCTATGTGTGTAGCCGCAAATTCCACCTGCTCTTCGAGCTCGGTCTCTACCCACTCGAACTCGATGACATGGCGAGCCTGATTGTATATGTCGCCCATGGGCTGGACCTACGAGTTACGCCCGATAACGTTGGACTGGTCGATGCAGATGGCATCAATCCATGCAAAAACGGTGTAGCCAACGGCAGCCTGGCGGCGTGTCCTGGCTCGGTCACTGATGGCACGTATGAACAAAAAAACTGCGCGGTCAGAGGTTTATCGGGATGGAAGTAGGCGTTTTCCAGACGCTCAGATCCCACGTCGAAAATCGCCGCTGAGCCACCCTCGACGAATTTGGTTCCCTGGCGCCTCCAGGAGGTGCTCCTCTTGGAGAGTTCAGACTCATCGGTTGATCGGCTCAGCGCAGGCAGGGGTTGTGGTGTATCATCCCTTGGAGTATCACGCATGCTCAGAGCTTTTAGCGCGGTGGTAGTTTGTGAGCGTGCTGACAGGCATAATAGGGCTTAGCCACCGGCCGGGAGTGGCTTAAGGTCGACCCCTTTACAATGTTCGATCTTGATGGTAAATTGCTGCAGGGGGTGCGCATTAAGCAACGAGGCCGACAGTTCGCTGGGGCGCAATCCAGAGCACTCGCTCTGGGCGAGAGCGGGAAGAGTTCGTCATCTTGTGAGATGCCTTCCGGGTAACTGAGATCCCGAGATATATGGAGACGCAGCGGATGGATAGGAAAGAAAGGCCGTGGGTGTTGGGGGTTATCACCTTAACTGAGATCGGAAAGGTCTATCAGATCTCGTGAGCTGCCAACTGCATACCCCTGGGGAGATATCGTAGGCAGCAGCAAATATCTCAGCTTGGGTCGCCAGCGATTCAAATTTTCCCCTCGTTAGCTTACGAGTAGCCCTATTCAGTTTGGCCGGGGGTAGAGAGTACCAGTGGATCGAAATTTGAGTACAAATCCGGAACCTCGTTCAATCACGTTCCCTGCCAGCCCTAGACCCCACATGGCAATCTGTTTCGGGTCGTGGGAGGTTTCGGGTTGTGGGAGCCATGACTTTGTCAGCGGAGAATTTAAGCCAACTGGGATCCATGTTTTATTTAGGGCTCTGCTGACACACACGTACTTCCACGATTCACGTCCCTCTTCATTGGGTGGTCATTGGTCAAGATGCGGTATCTCTGCACCAAGGGCGACGGATCCCGGCAGCGGCGTGCCAGCTAGCGCCGCTAGCTAGCCGCGAGTTGTGGCCCTGAAGAATGAGGCAGACTCGACGATGTCGTTTCAGCGCGACATATCCGCGACCTGGTCAATTGCAACTGTGCCATGCATCGACTTCTTCAGGCAAATCAAGAGCTTGGTGTCGTCCAGGCAGCACCTTCAGCTCATTAAACAACAATGAGGGAGCATGCGTGGCAGAGTTTATAAATCGCGTCTCGACCGCCCAGCATCTCGACCGTCCAGCATCTCGGTGTCATGGTCAACAGTCAGACTTTTTGGCCATCCAGTTTGTCTTCACTTGCATTTGCTCTTCAGCTCTTTCTCGCGTCGCTCGTTCTGCCATGGCCAAGCTACCCAACGGTCTTATTTCCTTCGGCAAGAATGCCAACTGCACTCTTGCTCTCTGCCCTATCGAGGCGAGCATCCTCCAATATCAGCCCTCCATTCCCGGAAATGGGGTAATCATTGGCTTGTTTGCGCTATCCATGCTCATACACATTGTCCAAGGCCTACGTTGGAGGTCTTGGGATTTCATGATTTGTATGGTACTTGGATCCGTGGATGAGATCATTGGATATATTGGTCGCATCATGTTGCACTCCAACCCATTCTCCTTCAATGCCTTTGTCATTCAGATTGGTTCGTTCACACCTACACTCTTGGCACCACCACCGCTAACCGCACCGACGTAAATCTAGTTTGCATTACCACCGCACCCGTGTTCTATTGCTCTGCAATCTACGTGCTACTGTCAAGGACGTGAGTGAAAACCTCCTGGTAACCACTACTCAGGTCAGAACTAATGCGTCACTTTGCTATGAAGTATCAACAATCTAGACCGCTCGGTATCTCGATTCGCACCCAAGCTCTTCGTATGGGTCTTTATCCCCTGCGATATCGTCTCCCTAGTGCTCCAGGCCGCCGGCGGCGCGCTGTCCTCCGTACAAGCTGGCACGGGCAACAAGAGCGGCGTTAAAATCTCCATGGCCGGACTTATCCTTCAGGTCATTACCCTTGTCATTTTCGTGGGTCTGTTTGCCGACTACGTGGTACGCTACAAGCGAAAGTCCACTGCTGGTCCGCTGCAGTCCAGGGTCAAGGTCTTCCTAGGATTTCTGTTCCTTTCCATCCTTCTCATCCTCGTTCGTTGCATGTACCGGGTAGACGAGCTGCGGGATGGTTACGACGGACCTCTGATCCGCAATGAGCCCTTATTCATGGGTCTCGAAGCTGCGTAAGTCATTCTCGTTTTCGAAGCGCGGGCAGAAAAGGCCTGGCACCACCGCCGTCTTCTTCTTCTTTGTTAACTCGGACGCTAACTCCTGTCATTTTTCCCAATCTAGCATGATGGTTCTCGCCGTCCTTTGCCTGAATGTTGGCCACCCCGGGTTCGCCTTTGGCAAGGAGAAGCACGCCACTCCCGGTCTGACTTACACCGCATCAGGTGCGGTTCTGGAAATGAAGAAACCAGGCTCTTCTTCCGAATAGACGGTGTGTTCCTTAGGGGGGTAGGATGAGTGTGTGGTCCCGGAAGCGTTAGGTTTTGTTTTGTAAGATGAAGGATGTTATCGGGCAGACATTTCCTATAGCTGAAATTTATTTTTTTGAGGCCGGGAGGCGTCACGTCGTTGTGCACTGTATCATGTGTGCCTTGTGAGAACTTGCGATTCCCCCGCGGTCTGGGGTGCTGAGTGTTTAGCATGCCATACCTCCTCAACGACATGTGTTTCGTGGCTGCTGACCCAAGCAGAGCAGCCGCAGCGGCCACATTGGCTCATGCCTGTCCATCTTGCCTCCACCACTAAGCAGAGACAAATTGCCGTACACAGCGTGAAGCAGATGGTTATTCTGGGCCCCATTTGGATCGTATCAAAAAGTAGGGGGGATACACCTCCCATCAGATGCCCAAATTAATCGGCTTGTCCGCATTCTTGACCCGACATTGGAGCTCTGCTTTGCTCCACAGAGAAGAAACACGATTTTGCCGACGCACCATCAACTGCGTCTAGGGCCTGTTATCCTCTTCAATCACGACGGGCGTCTTTTCTTCGCGGTCGTGGGCATCGCGAATCTTGATTTCCCTCCTGGCCTCGTCTCCGATGTTGGCCGCCGTCGTCTTGAACTTCCACGCCGGAATCCGCCGCTCAAACAACTCGTCAATCTCCTCCAGCGTGCGACCCTTAAGCTCAGGCAAGAAGAAGAAGAAGAGACCACAGATGAAGTTGGACCCTGCCCAGATGTAGCCGTACTTGGCTCCCTGCTCCGACGGTCAATAATTTCAAAGGAGAAAACTCAGAGTCCGGACGTACCCAGTTGAGATTCTCGGGGTGATAAAGTACGGGGAGCAAAATGATGCTAACCACGCCAGAAAATACCCCAGGCTGATAGCCGACCCGACCGTCCACGATCGAAGCCGAGTGCTCGCAAGCTCCGTGGCTACCGGATATGAGGCATCCCCGACCAGGGCGTTATAAAAGAAGAAGAAGAGGGCCACAAAGGCGATGACGCTGTTGCGCGCGACCTCTGTCCCCGCACTGGTTGTTGCCGTCACCGCCATGGCTAATAGACAGATGCCCTGCAGGAAAGCCCCGAGCATCATGATGGTCCGTCGTCCAAAGACGTGGCGCATCAGATACATGCCGACGCCTACGCCGACAAAGCCGATGCACGTCTTCATGATGGAATACTTGAAGGCGTCATCGACGCTCAGGCCAGAGACGATCATAAAGTAGGTCGAATAGCTGATCAGAAACCACGAGCCAGAGCCCGCCTGCGTGGCAATCACTCCGTAGCAGAGCAGTGTCCGGCGCAGATCGCTACCTGTTCACGGCATCAAGATATATGCACCTTAGGCCGAAAGGCCAAGGCGGGTACGTACCTTGGAACATGTCGAGGGGTCCTGTTGTTCTCGCCAGCTTTCTTTCTTCCTCGATTCCTTTGACCATCTCGACCCACTCGAGTTCAAAATCTTCTGGCCGCATCGACGTTCCCCGCAGTGTGGCAAGGGCTTTCCTGCCATCTTCTTGTCTTCCCTTGTGCACCAACCACCGGGGCGATTCTGGCACGAAGAGGAGCCCGACCGATAAGAGCGCGGGCACGATAAACTGGATGCCCAGCGGGATCTGGTATGACGATTTGTCCAGACGTCTCTGCGTCGCATTGTTGACTGCAGCGCCGACGATTCTCCCGATATTGACCCAGATGGAGAAGAGCGCGACCATGACAGCCCGCAAGTGCGCCGGCGCCGCCTCAGCACAGTATATATTGGAAGAGAACACATCTGTGTACTGTAGGCAGCGTCTCCGTGTACTGTAGCCCCACCAAACCGCCCATACATAACCCTAACCCCCGGACACCGCCCCAACCCTCCAATTCCTGACAGGTGCCAGAACACACGGCCCCCACGAAAATTTTCCACCTCCGCACCCACGGATCATCAACCCCGCGCAGAAGCCTCCATCACCAACATCGCCGTCAACAACCACCACTTTGCAGCCGCGTAACTAATAACAACCAATCGCTACAGTAAGCCGAAAGTAATCCCAATCAATTACCCTACTAATTCTTTGTAGAAATAAACCTCTCCGACAAAGAATTCAGCAACTGGGGTGGCTTCAGCGACGCACCAAGCGACCACTCCGATTACGACGATAAGTGCGACGACTCTAATAACGATAACAAGCTTACTTATAATACTGGCCTAATAGCTCCGTTTGCAAATCCTCCATAAGGTTATCCGCTACTTACTTATAAGTACGCCTCCCTTAACAAGTTAGTGATAGATCTCTAAAAGTACTATGTTAAGGCTCGTTTCTCTGTTATTAAGTTACGTTTAGAGAATCTTATTAAAAACTTCGGGTATTTAAAAGTTACTTTTAGCTATATTAAAAGTAAGATACGACTTTTAAAAGCTTACTTAAAGAAGACTTCTACGTTAAAGGTTAATTATATTTAAGAGGGTATTATTAAGGCTTTATAAGTTAATAATCAGTTCTGGACCTTTAAGGTTAAGGTTAACTGCGAAGAATATAAGAATCACAACTTTACAGACTACTAACCACTTAAGAAGAACTTTAACGATAAATAAGTAGAGTTTATTAAGTAATATATTAATCGGTTAGTGGTTTAGAATAGAGAGCTTAATATTAAGCTTTATAAGGCGTTCCTTAATATTATCTTTACAGTATAGTAACTCTGGAATCATTAATACCATCTGTGGAAGAAGGTCTTTAATAGCTATAACCCTTTCCTAATAATTATAAAAATGTTTAAAGAAGAGAATATTTCTTATGCTGTAAAGTGGGTAGAGTCCTTAAACGAAAGTAAGGGGGTTTATAAGCTAGAGGGTCTATTCTAGTTTACAGATTAATGTAAGAAGTAATAGTGACAGTACCCTTAGGTACAGTTATATAATAACACTTACCAGACTAATAATAAGGGTTTAGTTTTCTTCTAAATCGTTACCCTTAACTACTTTAGAATGGCTTTCTCTTACACCTTTAGCCTTATAAATAATAAACGTTAAGAAGGCTTTAATTAGCTGATGGAATAAGTCGATACTTTATAAGTGGAGATTAAAGCTTTAAAGTTAATTATAACTATTACAGATTATAATATAGTAATAAGGGGAGTTATAGTTAACTGGTTTCCTAACGTTAAGCTTTAAATTTATATCTTTTATATTAATATAAACGTTATAAAGAAGATTAAATCTAAGTGGAATAAGGTAACTGTAAGCTTTATTACCACTTAGATTAGTGGCTTTAGGCCTGTAAGTACAGCTGATAAGGAGAGAAATCTAGATTAGGTATATAAATAAAGTGTTATTAATCGTAATAATAACTTTACTAACAGCCCCCCTACCTTAGTTCTTAAAGCTGTTAAGTACTTTATAGCTAACTTATATAAGCTTTAGCTTAGAGTTCTATATACCTTTACTGTAGATAAGTTTTATACTGCCTGGGATAAGCTTAAGTTATTCTTTTACTAACAGACTGCTATTATCTTATACCTTAAGGAGACCTAGATACTAGTAGCTAAGAAGTAAGCTACTTATTACTGTAATAAATACCTTAACTTTAGCTAACGTACTACTTTATTAGTGGAGTTAGTTAACTGTTACCTTAAATCCTTTATTATTACTAGCATTAATATTATTCGTAAGTACGTTATCTAGTTAATTAACATAATTAAGGAGATAGAAGCTAATATCGTGGAAGTAATTTACATTAAGAAGGATCGTATCTAGTATAAATTCTTAGGTAGAGAATGGCTAGGGACTATACTGTACAGAGTCTCCGCGAAAGCACTTAGTTTAGTTATAGAATAATACAGAATTATACTTAAAGTTATACAAACTTAATCTAATCTAACATTAACCCCTTTAATAAAGTATACTGGTAGTTTTATAAAGCACTACAGTATACCCTATAGCTATAAGCTCTTTTATTAATATAAGGATAAGAAGTTATCCCTAATTAAGGAAGACTTTTACACTTTCTAATAGTTAATTAGAAGTCTTCTTAATAAAGATTAATACTTACGATATTAGGAGTTTAACCGCATTACTAACCTTAAAGGTAAACCACGAGGCTTAGATACCTTCACCAGTAACCCTAACGCCTTAAGGCTTACAAAACCACTCCCTTAAGGTAGCTAGGAGGTTATTCTGGCCACTTAGCCCCCTTCACCGCCTAGTTAAGCTGGTAGTATTATTATAGTTACTAGCCAGAGTGTCCGGAGCTTAAGAGTAATAAGGACTTAGAATAAAGGCGGGGTAAGATCTACAGGCCGTTAATCTAGCACTAACCCTAACATTCGCTGCGTGCCCTTATCGTGGGAGGGAATAAAGCTAGACCGGGCACTAGTGATAGCTTTAAGCGGTACGAATAGTACTTTAACGTCTAGCAGTGCCTTTAGAGGCGGTAGAAGAACCCCTGTGAATAGAGGCAGTTCCGTGACAGCATTTAAAAGCCGTCAGGCCTTAGTGACGATAGCAGGAACAAGTAGGGTTACGAAAACTACGTGAACTACGCGTAATAGTACTCGAAACTCACAGTTATAAGTAACGGAGGTAATTATAAAGGCAATGTGGGCTAATCAGAGGCTGCGGAAGCCGTGGAGGGTGCTTAGTCAGCCGAATAGTTAGTAGTTATTTGTAGGATTATTGCAGAAATGGAAGAATTGGCCTTATTTGCGCAGATTCAATTGTGTGAGCGTTGTTTGCGGTGTGGTCAATTGAGGGGGTTGAGTGCGGTCGCAGTTTGGCAGCTGTCAGAGATTGGGAGGGTTGGGGCGGTGTCCGGGGGTCAGGGTTATGTATGGCAGTTTTGGTGGGGCTACAGTACACGGAGACGCTGCCTACAGTGCACAGATGTGTTCTCTTATATTATCGTAGTCATATCTGTCTACTGCGTAACTTATCTTTTCCCAGTCGCAAAGAGGCAGTTCAACCTGTCCTCTACTACCTAGCATACGACTACTCATTCCCAGGTTGCGGCTAGATAAAGAGGCAGTTCGTTCCTCCCTACCACTTATCGTACAAGTCATCTCTCTCTCGCGTATCCCTTACGTCCGTACTTCTCCTCGTACCCTATCGCGCCTTACCGGCCCTCACTCTTCTACCTTGCGTTGAGTTTAATTTAAGTTGGGTAACCAACTTTTAGACCCCTACACTTTTAAACCCCCACACTTTTAGACCACAAGTTTCTAGAATGATGACTAACCTCGCCACCCAGCTCTCCTATTTCAATCGCCCACAACTCCACGAATTTAATTCCAATCCGTTTCCTTAATTTCTCAATGACTTTAGAATTAATAAATGAAGCGATATACTAAGTATTTCGATTACCTGTTATATAAGACAAATTTGGGACAAAATTTCCTTTTTTATACCCGTCCACGTGACACTGCTCACCCCGTGCTCCGGCCCGGCTCAGTTTGCTCAGGATTTCCTCACGCTTGGTCATCTTTGCTTAGGCTAAGCACCATTTTCGGCACGCTGCGCCGCAGCATGCTGAACTGCTTCAACTCTAGTCGAATGGGCCCAGAAATGGACCAACATATAAAGGTAGCCAAAATAGCTCCCTATTTATGAACAGTTCTCCCTTTACCTCCTGTACTTTTTCATGTCACTTACCTGACCGCTAAAGACTTAATCTGCTGAGACGCGAGAAGAGGCTCCATGATGGCGAGAGTCATATGGTTGGGAACCTGGAGATAAAAAAAATTGGCGGATGCTGAAAGTGCATGGTAGACGGCTGCTGGTAAGATCTCGTTGTAAGCACCGCTATTTTGAGCCGGGTGAGCCGCTGGGCAAGCTGGGAGAGCCAAAGGTGTTTGGCTGCATCGCGTCATGAGATATGGGCGGACAGTCACAGATTACGAGACGGGTAGAATGGGACCACAAAATCAGATATTGTTGGACTCGCATACCTGCACTGGCTCTACCTTACACCATGGGGCCGGTTTCTTCCGTAATATTGCCCTGCTTCGATAATTTGCCCTTCTGGAACCACTCTAGGCTGCGGAGAGATTTGCGCTTCCGCTTGAGCAATCAATAGCAAAGGTGGGCATAGTGCCTAAGGTGGGCACAGTGCTTATCACGGATATAGCGAGCATCGTTGTCCTCAAGGCTTATCGGAAGCCTTACCATTTCCGAGCTTAAGTGTATCGAAGAGTCCTCTCAGCCGTCCCGTCTTCTAGCCATGACGAGCTTTTGAGCCACTCTCATCACCACCGCGGGAAGCATCGTCAGCAGCCCCCTTCTCCTCCTCTTCCTTGCTAGCCCCTTTGGCTGTGATCCTCTCCTTCGTCTCCTCCTTTATCAACACAGATCCTTGTCCAACGGTAGTGACGGCCTGTACAGAGGCGACAGCCTGTGCGGCAGTGATGGCGGCCGCTCTCGCGACGATAGCGGCGTTAATGGCATGTGGAGCCACTCTTCATCGTCGCCATCGGTGATAAGATAATAGGGGAAGTAGGTCACCGCTGCCGCAACTGTTATAGTATCGTATTATTTTATTGTTCTGGGTTGCGGTGCAGAAGCAAGAAGAGGGTTCTGCACCTGCGCAGCCCCAAAATATTGGTGTTACAAGCACGAACCACTTCCAGGTGGTTCGTATGTATGCTAAGTTACACTAGTCTAAATACGGGTACAACACCATTCAACTAGCATTTACATACTCAACACCATATTCCTGTATCACGGCCAGGCCACTTCCGATCCACCACACTCTCAGGGCCTCCCTTTTCCAACCGCTGGCGTTATGATAATAAAATCGCTCCGGAACTCGGCAATATTAACGACCACGATGCTGCCTCCCGCCACGCATTCGCGCCGGAGATTCTCGATTACGCAACCACTCTCAAGTTTAAAGAGAAGATCGGATATCTCGTTACGGATAACTACCACGCCAATGATAGCTGTGTTGTCAAACCTTTCAGCCAGCTATTTACAGACCTCTCGCACCACAGTATTAAGAAGCTCAAGCTCTAACGCCGCCTCTATCTTAAGGGCGATAATAACACTCGGTAGAATTCGGCTTACTTTATAATCCCAAGGGCTATTACTCTTCAGGCGCCTCTGAAGTTTCTTTATAAAGTCTAGG
>Ga0247770_1000274_pt1 | contig 50030 bp, 45 predicted proteins | sample UWRJL136409B6_FD_179943 | JGI IMG/M metagenome (GOLD analysis project Ga0247770, IMG submission 179943) | Plant litter microbial communities from Arlington Agricultural Research Station in Wisconsin, United States - UWRJ-L136-409B-6 | ecosystem: Environmental > Terrestrial > Plant litter >...
GGCCTCAGATACCATGTAAAAGCGGGCCGCTACGACATAAGCTCCTTGGGTAGTCCGTTCACTTTCCAAGGGAGGTGCTTATGGAATCCGTAGCGACCCGGATGTCGGACTCGGCGCCCGCGCTGTTCATGGCGATCGAGATTGGCGAGGCGAAGTGGAAACTTGGCTTCTCGATCGGCATGGGTCAACGACCGCGAATCCGAGTGATCGAGGCGCGGCAGATGAAGCGTCTGGAGACGGAGATCCTCGCGGCGAAGGCGCGCTTCAAGCTCAGCGAGTCGGCCAAGGTGCACAGCTGCTACGAGGCCGGCCGGGAGGGGTTCTGGCCGCATCGGGCGCTGATCGAGCTGGGCGTGGACAACGTGGTGGTCGATTCCTCGAGCATCGAGGTCAATCGCCGGGCGCGCAGGGCGAAGTCCGACCGGCTGGACGTGGTCAAGCTCTGCGAGCAGCTGATCCGCCACACCGCCGGCGAGCGGAAGGTGTGGAGCGTGGTCCGGGTGCCGACGGTGGCGCAGGAGGACCATCGGCAGCTGCAGCGCGAGCTGATGGCGTGCCGGCGCGATCTCGCCAGGGTCGTCGTTCGGGTGAAGGGGCTGCTGTGCGCGCAGGGGCCGCGGCTCGTCCGGCGGGGCTCGGTGCCGGATGACGTAGCGTCCTTGAAGCGGTGGGACGGCGAACCGCTGCCGGAGCGGCTCCGCGCCCGGCTGCAACGCGAAGTGGCGAAAGCGAAGCTGCTGGAGAAGCAGCAACGCGAGTTGGAGCGCGAGCGCGAGCAGTGGTTGGAGAGCGGCAGCGATCCGATGCTGAACCAGGTGCGCAAGCTGTTCAAACTGCGTTCGATCGGGGTCGAGACCGCGTGGCTGCTCCCGGTGGAGATCTTCTCCTGGCGGAAGTTCCGCAACGTGCGTGAGCTGGGCGCCCTGGCCGGGCTCTGCCCCACGCCGCACCAGAGCGGAGCGATGAGCCGCGAGCTGGGGATCACGAAGGCGGGCAACCGGTACCTGCGCGCTCACATGATCGAGATCGCGTGGCTGTGGCTGAGGTACCAGCCGCAAAGCGATCTGGCGGAGTGGTACAGGCGCAAGTACGCCGGCGCCGGAGCCGCCCAGCGGAAGAAGGGGATCGTGGCGATGGCCCGAAAGCTCCTGGTCGCACTCTGGAAGTACCTGGAGCACGATGAGATCCCCGCGGGCGCGGTGCTGAAGAGCTGACGCCCGCACCCCGACAGAGCGCACCGGCGGCGCTGGTGCGAGGGCCCGTTGTCATCCATGGTGCGGCCTCCGCGGCCCACCGATCCTCAGATTGGCGTCCTCGCGCGAGCGCTCATCGCCCAACGGCGAATACGGAATTTGGTGATCCGGCTACGAGCCGGCACGGATAGAAGGTGGTCCTGGGCACCGGTGGTGTGCCCGACGACAGCCGAGCGACCAGCGCCTGGGGTGTGCAGCTTCATCCTCGAGGGCACCAAAACGGGACCCTCCGGCAGCACTCGTCCTTCTTCGCCAGGAGCTTGACAACGTGGCTCATAGAAGGATGACAATTTTAGGAAACACAATCCAGTTGCCGGTCGCTCGGCTTCTTCGGGATGACAGCCGTGTATGGGCGATCACGAATTCGGCCTCAGCGTGCCGGCGGGTCGAGGCGGATGGAGATGCGGCCGTCGACGGCGACGCCGCCCTCGGGGAAGGCGAGCCAGGGGTTGACGTCCATCTCCCGGATCTCGTCGTGGTCTCCCACCAGCTGCGAGACGCGCTGGATGACGTCCTGCACGGCGGCCAGGTCCGACGCGGGCTCGCCGCGCACGCCCCGCAGGAGGCGCGCGCCGCGGATGGCGCCCACCATCTCCCGCGCGTCCACGTCCGTCACCGGCTGCACGCGGAACACCACGTCGCCCAGCGCCTCCACGTAGATCCCGCCCAGCCCGAACATCAGCACCGGTCCGAACTGCGGGTCGCCCGTCATCCCGATGATGGTCTCCTTGCCGCCGCCCACCATCTTCTGCACCAGCACGCCATCCACCTCGTCCGCGCCGATCCCCGCGCGGCGCGGCGCATCCTCCGTCACCCGCGTCCACGCCGCCCGCAGCTCTTCCACGCCCTCGATGCCGACGACCACACCGCCCACGTCCGATTTGTGGACGATGCGCGGCGAGAGGATCTTGAGCACGACGGGGAAGCCGACGTCCTCCGCGGCTGCAATCGCCTCCTCCACCGTCCTCGCCACGCGATGGGGAGCGACCGGGATGCCGTACGCCTCCAGGACGCGCATCACCTCCGTCTCCGTCAGCTTCTCGCGCCCCTCCTCCCGCGCCGCGGCCAGGATCGCCACCACCGCGTCGCGATCGACGTCGAATGCGCGCACCTCGCCGACGGGGCGCTCGATCCAGCGGCGCTGGCGGTACATGGCGGCCAGCGCGCGGACGGCGGACTCGGGGAAGCGGTAGCCGGGGATGCCGGCGGCGTTCAGCTCGGCCAGCCCCTGCGGAAGCCCCTCGCGCCCCATCAGCACGGCCAGGACGGGCTTCTCCTTCTGCCCGGCGGCCACGTCCACGATGGCCTCGGCGACGTCCTCCTGCTTGATCCCCAGCGGCGGGACGAAGGTGGCGATCACCGCGTCCACGTTGGGGTCCGCCAGCACCGCCTCCACGGCCACGCGGTAGCTCTGCGGGTTGGCGGAGGCGATCATGTCCACGGGATTGGTGAGCGACGCCTCCTCGGGAAAGTGCGCCGCCAGCGTCGCCCGCGTCGCCTCCGACAGCTCCGTGACCACCAGCCCGTGCGCCTCGCACGCGTCGGCGATGATGATCCCCGGCCCCCCCGCGTTGGTGACGATGGCCACGCGGTTCCCCAGCGGGATGGGCTGGCGCGAGAACGCCATCGCCAGGTCGAACATCTCCTCCACGGTGTCGGCGCGGAGGACGCCGCACTGGCGCAGGAGCGCGTCCGTGGCCGTGTCCGTCCCCGCCAGCGCCCCCGTGTGCGAGGAGGCGGCGCGCGCCCCGGCGCCCGAGCGGCCCGACTTGACGGCGATGATCGGCTTGCGGCGGGTGATCTCGCGCGCCAGCTGCGTGAACTTGCGGGGGTTACCGAAGTTCTCCAGGTACATCAGGATCACGCCCGTCCGCTCGTCGTCCGCCCAGTACTGCACCAGGTCGTTGCCGCTGACGTCCGGCTTGTTGCCGACGGAGACGAACTGGGAGATGCCGATCCCGTACTCGGCCGCGTAGTCCAGGATGGTGACGCCCATCGCCCCGCTCTGGCTCATGAACGCCACGGGCCCCGGCGGCGGCATCGACGGCGCGAAGGTGGCGTTCATCGACCGGTCGGGCGCGGTGTTCAGCACGCCCATGCAGTTGGGGCCCACCAGGCGCATCCCGTGCTTGCGGACGACCTCCATCAGCGCCCGCTCCCGCTCCACCCCCGATCCCCCCACCTCGCGGAAGCCGGCGGAGATGACGACCAGCGCCTTCACGCCCTTGCGCCCGCACGCCTCCGCCGCCTCCACCACGCGGTTCTTCGGCACGACGATCACCGCCATCTCCACCGCGTCGGGGATGGCCTCGACGGACGGGTAGGCGCGGACGGAGTGGATGGACTCGGCCTTCGGATTCACCGGATAGACGGCGCCCGCGTAGCCGTGCCGCAGCAGGTTGTCGAGGATCTGGTAGCCGATGGTGTTCGGCGTGCGCGAGGCGCCGATCACGGCGATGGAGCGCGGACGCATCAGGGCGTCGAGCATGGGAGCCGAAGTGCGAGAGTGCGAAGTGCGAGAGTGCGCCGATCGGGACCGGACGGGCGGGAATCTACGGATCGCGTGGAGGGCGGCAATCGGCATCTTCCCGACTGACTGTAGGCACGAGGGCGGGTCCGGGCCGCCGCGACCCGGACCCTGTCTCACGATCACCGTCTGGATCGTGCGCCTCTTGTCGCCTCGGCGCGCCGGCCTGGCGGATTCACATCGTTCCGACCACCCTCTCGAGCATCTGCCTGATGTCCGGCCGGCTGCCGATGCGCTCGGTGATCTTGCCCCACTCCCCGTCCTGCTGCGCGGACCCGGTTTCGCGGAGCAGCGCGCGGGCCGCGGCCGGGGTCAGCGGCTGCCGGCCGGCGGCCCGCAGCACCCCCTGCACGCACGCCAGCGCCCCCGCGACCATCGGAGCCGCCGCCGACGTCCCTCCGAAGCTGTCCGTGTAGTCCCGGGTACCGTCCGGCGAACGCTGCAGGTTGGGAATTCCTCCGGTCGTGGTCACCTGGATTCCCCACCCCTGCGCATCCACCGGCGGGCCATAGTTGGAGAACCCGAGCCGCGAGAGATCGCCAGCATCGGCGCCCGGGGGCGCGCCGGCACCCACCAGGATGGAGCCGGAGTCCACCGGGTTGCGGCGGAACGGGTTGCGCCACCTCGGCGGGAACGTTCCCGCCGGAGCGGGAGGCGTGTCGTAGATGGGATCGGCCAGGTCCTGCTCGCCGTTTCCCGCGACGGAGACGACGATCACGCCACGGAGCGTGGCGTAGCGGATCGCCTCGAAGTCGTCCGGCCACCACTCCACCGGGATCATCCCGTATTGATTGGGATCCTGCTGGAAACCCGCGGCCGGACCCGCCCGGTGGAGCTCGATCAGCAGCACGTCGCCGCGCCCCAGCCGGTCGGCGGCCGCGCGAATGGCCGGCGCGGAGCCGCGGCCGACGCCGTTGGGGAAGACGGATGCGCCCGAAGTCACGGCCCCCGGGCAGATCCCCATGACCCCGATCCCGTTGTGGTCTGCGCCCAGGATACCCATCACCGCCGTCCCGTGGCTCTGCCACCGGATGGGGTTGATCTGGCCGTGCACCAGCCCACCGGCCGCCGCGAGCAGGTCTTCGTGCGTGGAGTTCCATCCGCCCTCCACGTCGATGATGCGCACGCCGGCGCCGGTCCCGCCCTGCTGCCTCCAGGCATGCCGCGCGTCCACGCCGCCCGGCGCGGGATCCAGGTATCCCTGCTTGGGGCTGAAGTCCCTGGTGGGGCCGCTAGGTCGGGGGCCGGGCACGAGACCCTCCGGGATGACGACGGCGGGGACGACGCCCGGCTTGACGTACGCCGCCTCCACCCCGGGGTCTTCCCGCGCGCAGGCCGCCAGCGCCTCCAGCTCCGCGCCGGTAGCGTCGATGGCATGGAAGCTCTCCAGGTGGAGCGCCCCGGCGTCGCCGCCGGCGAATTCCACCGCCGCCCGGCCGGCGGCGCGTGACTCCGCCTCGCGCTCGCCGAAGAGGGGGCGAAGGGCGGCACCCGCGCGCTCGAGCGCCGCCTTCAGCGGCCCGGCACTGGCCAGCTCGTGGAACTCGACCCCCGGCCTGGCGATGACGATGAGCTCCGGCGGGGAAGGGCGGGGCGGTTCGGGGAAGAAGGGGAGGGTGGCCATGGCGCCTCCATTGTAGGGGAGAATGAACGCGGCGGGGCCGGGCGGACTCAAGCGCCGTGCCGCTCCCGCACGTTGCCGAAAGCCCGCGTGGCGGGCGGGTTTCGGGCGCGGCGCTTCCCCGACCCGCGCCTTCCCGCGCGGCAAGCGTGCCTCATCTGGGGCGCTCTCGCCCAGGGATTGTCAGGCGTCGCGATTCTGAACGCTCGGTGCTGAAGCACTGCCACCTTCCCCCAGGTTGACGGATGGGCCCAGACGCTTTATCCTTTCATCCGGTTGAACGAATGAAAGCGAATGGCGCACCCCCCATCTTCGACCGCATGTCGGCGCTGGCCGACACGACGCGGAGCCGGCTGCTCCTGGTGCTGGAGCGCCACGAGCTGACGGTGGGAGAGCTGTGCGCGGTGCTCCAGCTTCCGCAGTCCACGGTCAGCCGGCACCTGAAGCTCCTTTCGGACGAGGCGTGGGTGGCCAGCCGGGCGGAGGGAACCAGCCGGCGCTACCGGATGCCGGCCGATACGCTGGACCCGACGGCCGCGCGGCTCTGGCGGCTGGTGCGCGAGGAGGCGGCGGGGCTCCCGGTGGCCGGGCACGACGCGCAGCGGCTGCGGAGCGTGCTGGCGCAGCGGAGCACCCGGTCGCAGGAGTTCTTCTCCACCGCGGCGGGGCAGTGGGACCGGCTGCGCGCCGAGATGTTCGGGCAGCGCGCGGACCTGCTGGGGCTGCTGGGGCTCCTGGACCCGGGCTGGGTGGTCGGCGACCTGGGGTGCGGGACGGGGCAGGTGAGCCAGTCGCTGGCGCCCTTTCTCCGCCGCGTGGTGGCGGTGGACGGATCGGCCGCCATGCTGGCGGCGGCGCGGGCGCGGCTGGGGGCGCTGGAGAACGTGGAGGTGCGCGCCGGCGAGCTGGAGTCGCTCCCCGTGGACGACGGCGAGCTGGACGCCGCGCTCCTCTTCCTGGTCCTCCACTACGTCGCCGTCCCCGAGGCCGCGCTGGCCCAGGCGCGGCGCGCGCTCAAGCCCGGCGGCCGCGTGCTGGTGGTGGACATGATGCCGCACGAGCGCGAGGAGTACCGCCAGGACATGGGCCACGTCTGGCAGGGCTTCTCCGGCGATCGCCTGGCCGGGTGGATGGCGGAGGCGGGATTCGAGGGATTCCGCTACGTCCCCCTCCCGCCCGACCCCGCCGCGAAAGGGCCCACGCTGTTCGCCGCGTCGGCTACGGCCCGGGGATAGGGGACAGGTTACAGGGGACAGGGGACAGGGGACAGGGGACAGGGGACAGGGGACAGGGGACAGCGGGATGGGTCTCCATCGATCTCCATCATCTCCATCGACATGGGGAGCGCGGATGCCGAAGCTGATCGAGGCGCCGTCGGTGATCGAGGCGGCGGGGACGAAGCCCAAGCGGATCGAGGAGTACGCCGGCCGCGTGAACAGCGGCCACGCGGAGGTGAGCGTGGCGCGGATGCAGTCGCCCGAGGGGTGGGAAGAGCCCGGCCAGCGCCCCGAGTTCGAGGAGATCACCGTGGTCCTGCGCGGAATGCTGCGCGTGGAGCACGAGGGCGGCGCGCTGGAGGTTCGCGCCGGGCAGGCGGTGGTGACGCACGCCGGCGAGTGGGTGCGCTACAGCACGCCGGAGAGCGGAGGCGCGGAGTACGTGGCCGTCTGCCTGCCGGCGTTTTCGCCGGACACGGTGCACAGGGACGGATAGAAACAGATGGTGCTTCGTGCCTGGTCCTCAGTCCGTAACGGCAAAGATGCCGGATGGGACGGGCAGTCAAGGACCAAGCACTAAGGACTAAGGACTAAGGACTAAGGACTAAGGACTAAGGACTAAGCACTTTCAGTTTTGCCGTTGCAGTTCACATCCAAACCAGGAGCAGTCCAGTGAGTGGAGTTGCCGAGCTGACCCGCCCGTCCGGGACCGCCGTCGCGGCGGACCGTCCCCCCTTCAAGGTGGCCGACATCTCCCTGGCCGAGTTCGGCCGCAAGGAGATCCGGCTGGCCGAGCACGAGATGCCGGGGCTGATGGCGCTTCGCGAGGAGTACCGCGGCAAGCAGCCGCTGGCGGGCGCCCGCATCATGGGCTCGCTGCACATGACCATCCAGACCGCCGTCCTCATCGAGACGCTGGTGGAGCTGGGCGCCGACGTCCGTTGGGTCTCCTGCAACATCTTCTCGACCCAGGACCACGCCGCGGCCGCGGTCGCCGTGGGCCCCAAGGGGACCATCGAGAGCCCCAAGGGCGTCCCCGTCTTCGCCTGGAAGGGCGAGACGCTGGAGGAGTACTGGTGGTGCACCGAGCAGGCGCTGATGTGGCCCGACGGCAGCGGCCCCACCCTCCTGCTCGACGACGGCGGCGACGCCACCCTCCTGGTGCACAAGGGCGTGGAGTACGAGGCGGCCGGCAGCGTGCCGTCGTTCGACGCCGAGAACGACTCCGAGGAGTGGGGCGTGATCCTGGACCTCCTCCGCGGCGAGCTGGTGGAGAACCCGGGCCGCTGGACCCGCGTGGCCGCCGACCTCCGCGGCGTCAGCGAGGAGACCACCACCGGCGTGCACCGCCTGTACGAGATGATGAAGGCGGGGACGCTCCTCTTCCCGGCCATCAACGTCAACGACAGCGTCACCAAGAGCAAGTTCGACAACCTCTACGGCTGCCGCCACTCGCTCACCGACGGCATCCTCCGCGCCTCCGACGTGATGCTGGCCGGCAAGGTGGCCGTCATCTGCGGCTACGGCGACGTGGGCAAGGGGTGCGCGCAGGCGCTCAAGGGCCAGGGCGCCCGCATCATCGTCACCGAGATCGATCCCATCTGCGCCCTGCAGGCCGCGATGGAGGGGTACCAGGTGACCACGCTGGACGAGGTGGTGTCGACGGCGGACATCTTCATCACCGCCACCGGCAACAAGGACATCATCACCACCGACCACATGGCCCGCATGAAGGACAAGGCCATCGTGGGGAACATCGGCCACTTCGACAACGAGATCGACATGGCCGGCCTCAAGAAGGCGGGGATCGAGCGGATCAACATCAAGCCGCAGTACGACGAGTTCGTCTTCCCCGACGGCCACAGCGTGATGATCCTGGCCGAGGGGCGCCTGCTGAACCTGGGCTGCGCCACGGGCCACCCCTCGTTCGTGATGTCCGCCTCCTTCACCAACCAGGTGATGGCGCAGATCGAGCTGCACACGAACAACGGCGCGTACGAGAAGAAGGTCTACGTCCTGCCGAAGAAGCTGGACGAGAAGGTGGCCCGCCTGCACCTGGACAAGCTGGGCGTCAAGCTCACGCCGCTCTCGCCCAAGCAGGCCGACTACATCGGCGTCCCGGTCGAGGGGCCGTACAAGCCGGATCACTACCGGTACTAGGAGTGCGAAGGTGCGAAGCGCGAAAGTGCGATAGCAACTGAGCACGGAGCACGATCGATGGCGGCGGGGCGGGGGAGAGAATCCCTCGCCCCGCCGTCTTTTTTCATCGAGCGACATGCCTGTCCGGGTGTCGTGATGGCTACGGATTCGGAAATCTGGTGTTGATAGGAGGCGATCTGTAAGATGTGCGCCGTCCGGCCACCCCCGGAATCGCGCTGTTCATCTTCCATGTACCGTCCCGAAGGTGACTCCATGTTTCCGCTCGACGTTCGCAAGCGCGTGATCGTGGTGGTCAACAAGTGGTGGGAGTGCGAGCCGCTGATGAACGCGCTGCTCCATGCCAAGGTGCGCCCCGCCGGGGTGGGCTGGCCCGACGTGCTGAACCATCCCCGTCCGCGGCCGGCGGACCGCGCGCTCCCGCCGGGCGAGCCGTTCGTGAAGCCCCGCGCCGCGTGGACGCTCCGCAGCTGCATCGTGGAGATCTGGTGCCTGGGCGACCTCATGGAGCACCTGCCGGACCAGAACCAGTTCCAGTCCAGCTCCGCGCAGAAGGTCCAGCTCCTCCCCCGGATCTTCGCCGGCCGGACGCCCTCCCTGGTGATCGCCATGGGGACGGCCGGGTATCCGGCCGATTCGGACAAGGATCCCGGGATCAACGGCGGCGTGGTGGCGGGGACGGGCGCGTTCATCCACAACTTCCATCCCAACGGCCAGAACCCCGACAGCGTCTGGGACAACGGCACCTTCGACCAGGTGATCCCCTCCAGGCTCGACGCCGGCGCGTTCGAGCAGCTCTTCCCCTCCGACACCAGCAGCATCACCAACCGGTTCGTCCGTCCCCCCAACCACGCCGCCGATCCCGTGGTGCGGGCGGACGCCGGCTACGTCTCCGTGGGAGCGGTGAACGTGACCAACTACGCCGACTACGCCACCTGCGACAAGGCGGCGCTGGACGCGTTCGCGAAGTCGGGGAACGGTGCCCGCACGCCGTCGGTGGAGACCACCCACGGGCTCATCCGGCTGGCGGCGGGAGATGCGCCGTGGATGTTCGTCTCGGGGATCACGGACCGGGAGGGGTACTTCGCCCAGGACGTGGGCGACAACGAGTACGCGCAGAACTTCACCGCCTCGCACAACATGGGCGTCGCCCTCGCGTGGGTGATCCCACGGATCGACGCGTGGCTCGCCGGCTGATCGGGGCGGGGTCGTTCTCCCCCGCGGCCACGGCGCGACGATCCTGGCCGAGGGGCGACACGGGTCGATGACGAAGCGGGGCGGGGGAGTTGATTCCCCCGCCCCGATCTTCTCGCGGCGAACGGCCACCGGAGCCCCCGGGCCCGGGGCTTTCCCGCGATCCGGGAGCCGGCCCGGGGCGGGGCGTGTCGGCCGTGTCGTGGGACGGCTTCGACGCCCTCGCGATTCCGGACGGCAGCGGCAACAGGAGCATGCCGCCGCCATGAAGATCCAACCTTGTCCCGGGAATCAGAAGTTTGTGATATTGCACTGACATAATCAACGAAGGTGGATTATCCTCGGCGTGCCGAACTGGCCTTTCACACACCCGAGGAGAAGCCTGATGCAGACGAAGAAGGTATCGACGCGCAAGATCCGACTGGACCTGGAGAGCATCGAGGTGATCTCCGCCGAGACGATGAACCCCGAGACCCGCGGGGGAGTGCAGATGTTCGGGACCGACGCGCTTTCGTGCAAGCCGGATTCCGAGTACGCGACCTGCCAGCCGATCGACACGGTGCCGGTGTATTCGCACTGGTGCGTGACGGGCAACTGCGGCACGGACAACACGTGCGGCAGCTGTCCGACGTACTGCGTGGGCCTGCCCTGCACGGGCTGAGCTGAAGGGTCGCCTTTCGCTCCGGGGCGACGAGACCGCTCCGGCGCGGGACCGCCCCCGGACCGGCCGGGGGCGGCGAGCGACGGCGGGGCGGCGGGGCGGGGGAGCGATTCCCCCGCCCCGCCTTTTCGTGGCTCCGGCCCATCCGCCGCGCTCGATCCCCTCGTCCGATCCCGGTCGGCGAGCGGATGCCGCGGGATCGGCGGCACGATCTCTTTTGCGCTCGCATGGGGCCGGTGGGTGACGGGTGCCGCCGGAACCTAGCGCGGGGGCGGCGAGTAGACGTAATCTTCCGATCTCAATTTCCCTCGACGACTCCGACCCCCGTCCCGGAGCTGACATGGCTGGTCTTTCCCTGCGCCACGCTTCCCTCGCGCTCCTTTCGGCGCTCGTGCTGGGCGCCTGCGGCGGTGGCGACGACGCGCGCCGCGCCGCCAACGCCGACGACGGCGAAAGCGTTCCCGACTCGCTCAAGTTCGGCGGCACCGTGAGCATCGGCGGCTACGGCGACCTGCAGACCATGAACTCGCTGGTCTCCAGCGACTACAACAGCGGGCAGATCCAGCGCGAGCTGCTGTTCATGCCGCTGATCAAGTACGACCCGCAGCTGAACCCCGTCCCCTGGCTGGCCGAGCGGTGGGACACGGCGCGCGTCTCGCCCGACAGCATCGAGCTCACCTTCCACCTCCGCGGCGACGTCAAGTGGCACGACGGCAAGCCCGTCACCGCCCGCGACGTGGCGTTCACCTTCGCGCGCGCGGTCGATCCCAAGACGGCGTTCCCCAACGCCTCCGGCTTCGACCTGTACCGCAAGACCGCCGAGGTGGTGGACGACCGCACGGTCAAGTTCCGCCTGAAGCCGCACTCCGACTTCCTGGACATGTGGTACCAGACCCCGTCCATGCCCGAGCACATCCTGGGGAAGGTGCCGCCCGAGCAGCTGCTGAACCACCCGTTCGGCACCTCGGCGCCGGTGGGGAACGGGCCCTTCCGCTTCGTGCGGGCGGTGCCCAACCAGGAGTGGGTGTTCGAGGCCAACCCCGACTTCCCCGCGGCGCTGGGCGGCCGCCCGTTCGTGGACCGCGTGGTCTACCGCAACATCCCCGAGCAGACCACGCTGCTGACGGAGCTGCTCACCGGCCGGGTGGACATCTACCTGGGCCCCAAGCCCGAGCAGGCCGCCCGCATCCAGAGCAACCCCAACACCCGGCTGAACGCCGCGCCCAACCGGCAGTGGGTGTACATGGCCTACAACTCCAAGTCGCCGCTCTTCAGCGACCCGCGGGTGCGGCGGGCGCTGACCATGGGGATCGACCGCAAGCAGATCGTGGACGCGCTCCTGTACGGCTACGCGGACGTGGGCCGCTCCACCGTCACCCCGGCGCACTGGTCGTACAACACCGAGGACACCCAGACGCTCCTCCCGTACGACACCCTGGCCGCCCGCAAGCTGCTGGCCGAGGCCGGGTGGCAGGACCGCAACGGCGACGGGGTGATCGAGAACGCGCAGGGCGTGCCCTTCCGCTTCTCGCTCAAGACCAACCAGGGCAACGACCTGCGCAAGGACATCACCGAGATCGTGCAGGCGCAGCTGCGCAAGGTGGGCGTGGCGGTGGAGCCGCAGCTGGTGGAGTGGAACACCCTGGTCAACCAGCTGCAGGGCCGCGCCGGCGCCGGCGGCACCCGCACCCGCGAGTTCGACGCGGTGGTCAACAGCTGGGTGGACTACTTCCGCAAGGACGACCGCGACATCCTGCACTGCGACAACCTCGACAAGCCCTTCCAGTACGTCAGCTACTGCGACGAGCGCGCGGACCAGCTGATCGACACGCTGGGGCTGATGATGGACCGCGAGGCGGCCAAGCCGGTGTGGCAGGAGTACCAGCGGCTGATGGTGCAGGAGTCGCCGTACACGGTGCTGTACTATCCCAAGCGGCTGACCGGCGTCAACAAGCGCCTGCGGGGCGCCGAGATGGACATCCGCGGCGAGTTCACCAACCCGGGGAAGTGGTGGATCGACCCGGCCCAGCGCCGCGCCGCCCCCGCCCCCCCCGCCGCCCCGGCCGCCGCCCCCGCCGACTCTCCCAAGGCGGCCCCATAGCGTCGGGACAGTAGGCGATAGACGGCGGATGGAAGACGGTTGATGGAAGACGGTGGATGACGGGCGGGGCGGCGGACTCATGGTCCGCCGCCCCGCTCGGTTTCGGAGGGGAGATGCCGATCCCTCCCGGGTACATGAGTCCGCTGCCGTGTCGAAGAGCACGAGATGGGGATACCAGACGTCGCATCGGATTGTGCGATCGATCTCCCTCACGACCGGTATCTCGTGCTCGCCCGGGCGGTGCCAACCGCGTCATCGAGGGGGCGTGGAGCATGGGCCGGTTTCCGCGCCGACCCTCCTGATGACGTAGTTGGCGATGCTTGAGGGCGCGGACGCGGCGGCGGACGCGGATCGAGGAGAGGGAAGGCCGAAAGGTGCCTCCCCCGAAAAATTTCGATACTCATCTCCGCCTATGGTTCCACGGCGGGACGCGGGCCTTCCTCTCCCGGATGCAACTGCTCAGCGCCTGCTCTGCACCTTCCGTCCGGGGAGTGCCAGCAGACGGTGGATGACGAACGGGGCGGCGGACTCATGGTCCGCCGCCCCGCTCGGTTTCGGAGGGGAGATGCCGATCCCGGATCTACGCCCTATCTCGATCCGTATCTCGATCTACATCCCCACGTACTTGAGCCCGCTCCCGGTGTTGAAGAGGACGACGGTGTCGTCGGCGTGGATGGCGCCGGCGTGGCGGAGGTGGTGGACGGCGGCGGCGGTGGCGGCCCCCTCGGGCGCGCAGAAGATGCCGGTGTCGCCGCCGACGATGGGCGTCCAGCGGCGCATCTCGTCGTCGGGGACGGCGAGGGCGGCGCCGCCGGAGTCGCGGATGGCGCGGAGCATCAGGAAGTCGCCCACGGCGCCGGGGACGCGAAGGCCGGAGGCGTAGGTGTGCGCCCCCTGCCAGGGCTCGGCGAACTCGTCGCCCCGCTCCCAGGCGCGGACGATGGGCGCGCACCCGGCGGCCTGCACGGAGATCATCCGCGGGCGCTTCGGCCCGATCCACCCCAGGCGCTCCATCTCGTCGAACGCCTTCCACATCCCCACCAGCCCCGTCCCGCCGCCGGTGGGATAGACGATGACGTCCGGGAGGGTCCAGCCGAGCTGCTCGGCCACCTCGTACCCCATGGTCTTCTTCCCCTCGACGCGGTACGGCTCCTTGAGCGTCGACAGGTCGAACCACCCGTGCTCCTTCGCCCCCGCGGCCACGCGGACGGCGCAGTCGTTGATGAGCCCGTCGATCAGCTCCAGGTCGGCGCCCAGGGCGCGCATCTCCTCCAGGATGGGGACGGGGGTGTCGCGCGGGCAGACGACGTGGGCGCGCATTCCGGCGGCGGCGGCGTACGCGGCGGTGGCGCTCCCCGCGTTCCCGGCCGAGGGGAGCGCGACCTCGGTGATCCCCAGCTCCCTGGCGCGGGAGACGGCCATGCAGAGGCCGCGCGCCTTGAAGGAGGCGGTGGGGTTCTGCCCCTCGTCCTTGATCCACACGCGCCCCACGCCCAGGCGGGCGGCCAGCCGGGGCGTCTCCAGGAGCGGCGTCCACCCCTCGCCCAGGCGGACGGCGTTGGCGGGGTCGCGCACGGGAAGGAGCTCCGCGTAGCGCCAGAGGTCGGCCGAGCGCCCCGCCAGCTCCTCGCGCCGCAGCCGCCGGCCGATGGACTCCAGGTCGTAGCGCGGGTAGAGCGGCTTCTGGCAGCAGGGGGAGAGCCGGTGCGGCGACTCGGTGTCGTACGTTTTCCCGCACAGCGTGCACTCCAGGTGCGCGGCGCCGCCGGGGGGGAGGGGTGGGGTCATGGGTGTCTTTGGGGTTCCAGGCCCGGTTCGGCCTGGGTGGTTTTGGGTCGGCCGGGTGGTTGAAACCACCCGCTACAACGGCACAAGTCCGCCTTCGCGGACTGCTGGAACGTTCTGGTGCCGCGCGTCAGGATTTCTCGCGGCGGCCAGTGTCGGTCCGGGCGGGCTCGGGCTGTGGCTCCAGGTCCGGGATCAGGCGACCGAGGCGGTGGTGCTCTTCCTGGTTGAGCACGTACTCACGGATCCGGGCGACGTGGTTTTTCGAGATGCTGAAGGCGCCGTAGCCTCCCTGCCACCGGAAGAAGGGGACCCGCTCCTCCGCGTGGTTCACCAGGTGGGAGGACGATCCCTTGACCTGCTTCGCCAGATCCGCGGGCGAAAGGGCCGTGGGCATGCGCACCAGCAGGTGCACGTGATCGTCGATCCCGCCAAGCGCGATCAGCTCCGCCCGCTGCCTCGCGCATTCGGCCGCGATAGCGCGGTAGATCTCCGGGCGAACCTTCTCGGTGAGGATCGGATACCGATCCCACGTGGACCACACGAGGTGCAGATACAGCTGCGTGAAGGTCGTCGCCATTGCCGTTCTCCATCCGGTCGGTGCGATGGATGGATCGACGCGCGAACCTTGCCCCCGCAGTCCGCGAAGGCGGACTTCGTGCCGTTGTAGCCCCCGGTTTCAACCGGGGGGACGGGGCCTCTGCCGCGCGCGATCCCGTGATCGGCGACAACCTCCATCCCCCGAATTCCGCGCGCAATCCGCCGCCCCAACCCCGCCACCGCCATCACGCAAATCCCCCGAAACCGATCCCGAACGGGTCACCGCCGATCCGGTTCGATGGATCTCACTGTTCGATGGATCTCACCGTTCGATGGAGGTTTCCCGCCCCACTCACCGCCGCGCCGGCCGCGCCGCCATCACCACCTCCACGGGGCCGCCGCACTCGGCGCAGGCGTGGCGGGGGCCTTCCTCCCAGCGATGGCAGGCGATGCAGAGCGTGACCAGGCGGCCTTCCTCCTCCGTCGAGGCGGGGAGGAGGAAGGCGGTGCCGTCGTCGGCGACGGCGCGGATCGAGGGGCCGGTGTAGAAGTGTGCCAGCAGGTCGCGCACGTCGCCCTCCTCGGCCTTGGCGGTCACCACGTCCTCGCGCGAGACGGCGGTGCGGCTCCGGAAGCGGCTGCGCTCGGCCGTCCAGGTGCGCTCCACCCCCGGCTCCGGCTCCATCTTCAGCGTCAGCCCGCGCGTCTCCAGCGTGAACGGCACGGCCAGACGCCGCCGCAGCCGCTCGGCCGCGCGGTCGATCTCGGGGCCGGGGGCCAGCTGCCTCCGGTTGGCCACGTGGATCGAGGGGTCGCAGAAGATCCGCGCGCGCGCGTCGGACCAGAGCGGGGTCTTCAGGTCGCCCACGTCGGTCTCGGCGACGGCGGTGTAGTCGTACGGCCGGTCCACGGGGCCCACCTCGATCCGCGTCCCCGCCACGCCGGGCGCCCCGGCGAGCGCCTCCAGCAGCGCGCCGGCCAGGCGCTCCCGCCGATCGCGGTCGGAGAGCGGAGACCAGAGGTCGGGATCCAGCAGCTCGGGGTACGGCATCGTTCTTCGGTCGCGTGTTCGGGGCGTGGCGTGGTGGTGCGCGCCAATCTACCCGTTCGGCGCCCGCCCTGCCATCGCCCGAACGAAAACGGCCCCGGCGCTGGGCCGGGGCCGTGGGTGCCTCCGATCGACCGGGCCCTCCGCGGGATCCCGAAGGCGGTCGGGAGGCGCGTCGGTCCGCGTCAGGTCACGGGTTGAAGATGCGCGGCGGAGCCTCCATCGCGTCCATCTCGGACGCCTCCATCGAATGGTCGATGGCGATCTCCACCACCGACGGCGGCGGCGGGAAGGAGCCGTCGAACCGCTGCACCTCGATGGTGCGGACGACCTCCACGCGGTGCGCTCCCGCGTGGTGGCGGTGCGCGGCGCCGCGCACCGCCGCGACGCCCACCATCGACGTCAGCAGCCCGCCGGCGGCGATCGCCGGGACCAGCCAGTCGATGCGGCGGCGGCGCGGAACGGCTTCGAGGGCCGGCCTGGGGTGCCCGCACCCCGGACACGCGAACGCGGCGGTGCTGATCTGGCGGCTGCACTCGGGGCAGGGGGTCAGCGACACGGGACACCTCCTTGGATGATGATTGCGCGTTTGGGACGGAACGCACGAGAGGATCGGCTTCTAACCCGCCGGACGGACGCGAAGATCCATCCGCGGGAAGATGCGGGCCGGTCGGATCGATCGGCGCGAATCCTGGACCTGGGACGTTGCGCGGAGACGATCGGTTGCACTCCGGGAGGAAGGTTCATCACCCCCTAATCCGGAGATGCCGATCGAGGGATCCGGGGATGATGATCAGGGGCTGCGGATCGGAGACTGGAACGGGTGATCGAGGAATCCGGAATGGGGATCAGGCGACGCGGATCGGAAGTCCGGAGAGGGATCGAGGATCCCGGGGATGATGATCAGGCGATGCGGATCGAAGCCCGGAGAGGGCGATCGAGGAGTCCGGGGATGAGGATCAAGCGATGCGGATCGGAAGCCCGGAGAGGGTGATCGAGGAATCCGGGGACGGGGATCAGGCGACGGGGATTGGAAGCCCGTAGAGGGGGATTGCGGAGTCCGGGGATGGGGATCAGGCGATGCGGATCAGACGATCGGGGAAGATGCGCATCATCCCGCGCCCGATGGCGAACGTAGGGCGGCGAGGATGCGGTCCGCCGCGCCGAGGCCGGTGGTGACGGCGCCCTCGACGTTGGGGGCGTGGAGGTAGTCGCCGGCGAAGGCCACGCGCGGATCGCTCTCCAGCGCGCCGCCGCGGGCGCGGGCAAGGTGCTCGAGCGAGCCGGGGCGGAAGACGGTCCACCCGTGCTCCCAGCGAAAAAGCTCGGCTGCGTGTAGATAGGACTCCAGCCGCGGAAACGGCCTGGCGAGGTCGGGGAGGAGCGCCTGGAGGGCCTGCTCGGGAGTGGCGTCCATCAGCCGGGGCCCCACCTCGGGAAGGGGGAGCGCCAGGAGCGCGCCCATCCCGCGCGGCACCAGCGCCGTCTCCTTGGCCTCCTGCACGCACGCCGCCGCCACCGCCCGCGACTCGCCGCGCGCGAAGGAGAGCCCGAACCAGCTCGTCCCCAGCGGGCGATCGGTCACCAGCGCCATCGTCACCGTGGGGCGGACGGCCACGCCCTCCAACCAGGCGGCCATCGCCGGCATCCCATTCGCCGCGATCGTCCGGGCCGCCGGCGCGGGGAGGGCGACCACGGCCGCGTCGAATCGCTCGGACCACCCGTCGCCGCTCACCTCCACGCCCGACGGGCCGGCCTCGACCGATCGGACGGGCGCCGAGACCCGCACCTCGCCCCCGTGGAGGGCGACGGCGCGCGCCAGCAGGTCGCAGAAGGCGGAGGCGCCGCGGCGGAGCGCCAGGACGTCCAGCGACATCCCCTGGCGGGCCAGGGCGTGGTAGAAGCCGGCGCTGGTCTCGTCCGCCGCGGTCCCGTAGAGCGTCGCCAGGAGCGGATGGGCGAGGAGGTCCACGAAGTCGCGCCCCATCTCGCGATGCCCCCACGCGGCGGCCGACTCGCGGTCCAGGCCGGCGCGGGCGGCGCGCTCCAGGGCGTCCATCTCCAGCGCGGCGGCGTGGCGGTGGAGGAAGGGGAGGTAGACGGCGCCCAGCTTGAGCTTGAGGCCGAAGGGGAGGGCCCCCGAGGCCAGCATGCTGGTGGGCGAGCCGTACACCACCTCGTGCGCGCGGCCGCCGCGCCAGAGCGCGTCGCGGCCGGAGGTGCGCACCAGCAGGTCGGAGCCGCCGGCCTCGCCCAGCAGCCCCAGGAAGCGCCGGTACGGCGACCCGAAGAGCTGCGACGCCACGTCGACGCGCGCGCCGCCCACCTCCGCGGTGCGCGTGCGCCCGCCGACGTGGGCGGCGGCCTCCAGGACCGTCACCCGCGTCCCCGCGCGCGCCAGGCGGAACGCCGCCGCCATCCCCGCCGGCCCCGCGCCGGCCACCGCCACCCTCGGTCCGCTCCCGGTCATGCCGCCGGACCGACGCAACGGGCGCGCCGCGGGAACGCTTGCCGCCCTCGAACGGTCGTTCTAACTTGCGCCGTTCCACACTCTCCTCCCCACCCGGAGCACCCATGAAACGCAGAGAGTTCCTGCTGCAGGGCACCGCGCTGGCCGCGGGTCTCACGGCGGGCTCGGCCCTGCTCCCCCGGCTGGCGTCCGCCTCCGCCTCGTCGCGCGACGAAGGCTGGCAGCAGGACCCGGCCACCCGCGAGCTGGCCATGCGCGCGCTGGACGCCGCGAAGAGCGCCGGCGCCACCTACGCGGACGTGCGCATCTCCCGCGCGCGCAACCAGTCCATCGCCACCCGCGAGCGGCAGATCACCGGCCTGGCGGACTCCGACACCTTCGGCTTCGGCGTGCGCGTCCTGGCCGGCGGCGCCTGGGGCTTCGCCGCCAGCCGCGACCTGACGGCCGACGAGGTGGCGCGCGTCGCCCGCTCGGCGGTGGCGCAGGCCCGCGCCAACGCCGCCGGGACGCGGCGCCCGGTGGAGCTGGCCCCGGCCGAGGTGCACCGCGACGCGCGCTGGAGCTCGCCCGTGGAGACGGACCCCTTCACCGTCCCCATCGAGGAGAAGGTGGCGCTCCTGCTGCGCGCCAACGAGGAGGCGCTCAAGGTCAACGGGGCGCGCTTCGTCAACTCGGTGATGTTCTTCCTGAAGCAGGAGAAGAGCTACGCCAACACCGACGGCTCGTACATCGAGCAGACCATCTTCCGCTCCTTCCCGCGGATGCAGGTGACGGCGGTGTCGTCCGACTTCTCCGACTTCCAGACGCGCGTCAGCACCGACGTGTCGCCGATGGGGCTGGGGTACGAGCACGTGCGGGGCGCCAGGCTGGTGGAGACGGCGCCGCGCTGGGCCGAGGAGGCGGTGCAGAAGCTGACGGCCAAGGCGGTGCAGCCGGGGCGGTACGACCTGGTGCTCCTCCCCAACCACCTCTGGCTCACCATCCACGAGTCCATCGCGCACCCCACCGAGCTGGACCGGATCATGGGGTACGAGGCCAACTACGCGGGGACGTCGTTCATCTCCCCCATCGCGGACTTCCTGGGGAAGTTCCGCTACGGGCAGGAGTTCATGAACATCCAGGGCGAGCGATCCTCCCCCGGCGGCCTCTCCTCGGTGGGCTACGACGACGAGGGGGTCAAGCCGGACGAGTACCTGATCATCCGCAACGGCGTGCTGAACGACCTGCAGACCACGCGCGAGCAGGCGCCCATGCTGGCCGACTGGTACCGCCAGAGCGGGCGCCCGGTGCGCAGCCACGGGAACAGCTACGCCGAGAGCTGGGCCGACGTGCAGTTCCAGCGGATGCCCAACGTCAACCTCCTCCCGGCCGAGCGCGACGTCTCGCTGGAGGAGCTGGTGTCGGGGGTGGAGGACGGGATCCTGATCGACGGCGACGGGAGCTTCTCCATCGACCAGCAGCGCTACAACGCGCAGTTCGGCGGGCAGACGTACAGGGAGATCAAGAACGGGAAGATCACCGGCGTCCTCAAGGACGTCGCCTACCAGATGCGCACCCCGGAGTTCTGGAACGGGATGGACGCCATCGGCGGGCGGAGCACCTACTTCGTGGGGGGCTCGTTCTTCGACGGCAAGGGGCAGCCCTCGCAGTCCAACGCCGTCAGCCACGGCGCTCCCGCCGCGCGCTTCCGCAAGGTCAACGTCATCAACACCGGACGGAGGGCATAACCCCCGATGGCCCAGCAGAGCAAGTTCTTCTCGCGCGCCGAGGCCGAGGCGCTGGCGCGCCGCGTACTGGCGCTCTCCACGGCGGACGACGCGCGCGTCAACATCGACAGCGGCACCCGCGGCAACACGCGCTTCGCCCGCAATCAGATCTCCACGGCGGGCGACGCGTACGACGCCACGCTCACCGTCACCAGCGCCTTCGGGAAGAAGGTGGCGGCGGCCACCACCAACCGCTTCGACGACGCGTCGCTGCGGCAGGTGGTGGAGACCAGCGAGCGCCTGGCCCGCCTGGTTCCCGAGGACCCGGAGTACCTGGGCGAGCTGGGGCCGCAGCAGTACGGCACCTCGGCCGGGTTCTTCGAGAGCACGGCGGGGCTGACGCCGGAGCAGCGCGCGGCGGCGGTCACGGCCATCACCACGCCGGCGGACCGGCAGGGGCTGGTCTCCACCGGCTTCCTGGACGTGCTGGTCAGCTCCAGCACGGTGGCCACCAAGAAGGGGCTCTTCGCCTACCAGACGGGCTCGGTGGCCAACCTGACCACCACGGTGCGCACGCCGGACGGCACCGGCTCGGGGTGGGCGGGGGTGGCGCAGCACGACTTCTCGCGCATCAACTCGGCCGAGCTGGCGGAGCGGGCCATCCGCAAGGCGCAGCTCTCGCGCAACCCCAAGGCGGTGGAGCCGGGCGAGTGGACGGTGATCCTGGAGCCCACGGCGGTGGCCAACATGGTGAACCTGATGATGTTCGCCATGGACGCGCGCTCGGCGGACGAGGGGCGGTCGTTCTTCTCCAAGCAGGGTGGGGGGAACAAGCTGGGGGAGAAGTTCCTGGACCCGCGCATCACCATCGTCTCCGATTCGGCCAACGCGGCGGCGCCGGGGTCGTCGTTCACGGGGCAGGGGATGCCGCTGCGGCGGACGCAGTGGGTGGAGAACGGGACGCTCGCCAACCTGGCGTACTCGCGCTTCTGGGCGCAGAAGCAGGGGAAGGAGCCGGTCGGCAACCCCGACGGCTACTCCATGAGCGGGGGAAATTCCACGGTGGAGGAGATGATCCGCTCCACGGAGCGCGGGCTGCTGGTGACGCGCCTGTGGTACATCCGCCCGGTGGACCAGCGCACCATCCTCTACACGGGGCTGACGCGCGACGGCACCTTCCTGATCGAGAACGGCCAGATCACGGGGGCGGTGAAGAACCTGCGCTGGAACGAGTCCCCGGTCTTCATGCTGAACAACGTGGAGATGATGAGCGCGCCGGTGCGGGTGAGCCCCAGCGAGTCGGGCGAGGCGGGCTCGGGGGCGGTGCTGGTCCCGGCCATCAAGGCCCGCGACTTCACCTTCTCCTCCCTCTCCGACGCCGTCTGATCGATCCATGCCGGCTGATCGACATCGGCTGATTTACATCGATCGATCCGGTTCGTAGCAACAAAACGAAGGGCCTCGCGCGGAGACGCTTCCGCGCGAGGCCCTCGTTCGTCTCCGGAAGATCCGGGATCCCGCATCGAATCCTCCAGTCGATCTCGCCCATCATCAAATTCTCGTGCTCGCCCAAGCCCTGCCAACTGCGTCATCGGTGGGATGTGGAGCAGGGGCCGGCTACCGCGCCGACCCTCTGATGACGCTGTTGGCGATGCTCGAGGCGCGCCCGGCGTCCCGATCGGGCGATGGAGGCGCGGATGCGGTGGGTGGATGCGGATGGGGGAGACGGGGGACCGAAGGGTGCCTCTCCGAAAAAATTTCGATACTCATCTCCGCCGAGGGTTCCACGGCGGGATGCGTGCCTTTTCTCCCGGATGCGACGCTCTTGAGGCTGCTCTGCCCATTTCGTCCAGGGTGAAGAAAGGCGGAGGAGCCTTGGGGCTCCTCCGCCTTCTTCGATCGATCGAGTGTTCCGATCCGACGTCTTACGCCGCCTTGGCGCCGGGCTTCCAGCGGCCGAAGGGGAGGGACGGGGCGGGGCGGACCTCGGGGCCCCACACGAACGCCAGGTGCGGGTGCGAGGGAGTCATGGAGCCATCCTGGACCACGATCCCTACGGCCGTCGTCATATCGTCAGCCGGCATGTCGCCGGGAGTGTTCTCGTCGCGCATCGGTGGGGTCCTGGGACTCGGGCGGGATAAGGCTATGCGCTCCGTTCGGCGCTCGGGGGGCCCAAAAGCACAAGCCGTACCGCTTTGGGCGGTACGGCAAGTTGTTGCGGTCCAACGTCTTGTGTCTCGGCCGGGCGAGGCGGGTGGTCGCGGCGTGTCAAAAAGAGATCACGCCGGCGTGTTCAAACGACACAGGCGACCGGCTCCGGCTCCTCTTCCCGCACCATGGCGATGGCCGCCGGCGGGGCGGGGAGGATCTCGCGGATGGGGATGATCTGCGGATCGCGCACGGGCTCCGGCGCCGGGCGGCGCGCGGCCACCCAGGCGCGGTAGCCGGGAAGCTTGAGCATCCGCACCAGGTGCCGGTCCACCGCGCTGCAGAGCATCAGCTCGGTGAGCTGGTACTGCCCGCCGCCCGTCACCCGCAGCTGGTTCACCACCTCCTCCGCAATGGAGAGGAGGTGCGAGCGCGGTATGGAGTCCTTGAACTCCTCCACCTGCTCCTCCACCCACTCCAGGTAGGCACGGCGGAACGAGCGAGGCGACCTTTCAGCCATGGGACTGCCTCCGCGTTGCGTCATCGCGCGTGGACCAGGTGCAATAGACGGGCTTGGGTGTGCGTGCGGAATGACTCCCGCGGATGTGACCAACGTAACGTCAGGTGTCCGATGCATCAAGGGTTGCGTGCGAAAAAGCGTTCGCGCACCGCGCGCAGAAGTCGGCGGCTTTGCGGTCCGTGTCGGCCATGTCGCGCGAGGGATACATGACGCAGGACGGGTCCGCGCAGTGATCAAGTCCCGCGCCATGCGCCACCTCGTGCACGCACACTTTGAGCGCCCGCTCCGCCCAACGCGTTTCCCCGGAACGCCTTGCGCTCCCCAGCGCGCCCAGCCCCACCACCGAGCATCCGCCCCCCACCGCCGCCTCGCCGAAGACGCGCCCCACCTCCGGCGCGTGCAGCGAATCCCCCGTCACGGCCAACCTCCACGTTCGCTCCCGCTCTTCCGCGGCCAGCGCCAGGAGCGCGTCCACCACGGCCGCGGAGCGGAGGCGGCTCCGTCCCGCGCGCCACGATCGCTCCGGATCGAGCGGCGCCGCCACGACGGATTCCGTCCCCAGGCGGGCGTCCAGCGCGTCCAGCACGGCGCGGAGCGCGTCCACGGAAACGCCGCCGACCGGGATGATCTCCAGCCGGCGGCGCGGGGGCGGAGCGGGCGCGGTGCTCAGGCGCCCGCGGCCCGCGGGGGCGCGCCGGCCCCCGAGCGGCGGAAGACTCCCTGCGCGGAGATCACCGTGCGGGCGATCTCCACCATCGACTTGCTCCGCTGCTGGCTCTCGCGCTGGAGCAGCCGGTACGCTTCGCGCTCGGCGATCCCGCGGATCTCCATCAGGATCCCCTTGGCCCGCTCGATGGTCTTGCGCTCCTCCATCCGCGCCGAGAGCTCGCACACGCGGCCGGTCAGCGCCTTCCACTCGTCGAAGCGCGCGGTGGCCATGCGGATGGCGGGGAGAAGCTCGCCCGCGCCGGAGGGCTTGCGGAGGTAGGTGAACACCGGGAGCGCGGCGGCGCGGGTGACGTACTCGGGGTCGCCGTGCGCGGTCAGCACGATCACGGGGATCGGCCGCGCGCGGGAGATGTGCTCAATGGCCTCCAGCCCCGACATCCGCGGCATGTCGATGTCCAGGATGGCCAGGTCCGGGCGGTCGCTCCCGGCCAGCCGCACCGCCTCGGCGCCGTCGGGCGCGGGGCCGATCACCTGGTGCCCGTCCAGCTCCAGCAGCTCCTTGAGCGCGCGCGCGCTCGCCGGCTCGTCGTCGGCGATCAGGATCCGCATCATCCCCTCCCCTCGGCCCAGAGGAAACGCCCCGCCGAGTGGCGCGAGCGACCGGCCCGCGCCCAATCTCCACCGCCGGCTGGACCGCCCGGCGGCACCCGGTGGACGGGGCAGTTTCCGTACCCGCTCCGGAACCGGCCGGTAGCACCTTTTCGGAAGCTGTTACAACGGAAGAAGATCGGTGGGACGCGGGGATCGGGATGGACGAACGTTGTACATCGCATGTCCTCCGCATCGCCTCGACGGGCCCGGGAGAGGGCGGATCTTCTCCCGGGCGCGCGGCCTCCGGTCAGGCGCCGGCGGGGGCCGGCGCGTCGACCACGTGGATCCCCTTCTCCAGCGTCTGGGCCACGGGGCAGCGGGAGGCGATGTACATCAGCCGCTCGCGCTGCTCGTCGGTGAGCGGGCCCTGGAGCTCCACCTCGCGCTCGATGCGCGGGATGGCGACGGGCTGCGTGACGCAGTCGGCGCAGTCCTTCGCGTGGTCGTGCCCCTGGCGGAGGCGGATGGTGACGTCCTCCAGCGGCCACCCCTTCCGCCCCGCGTACATCCGCACCGTCATGGCCGTGCACGCCCCGATGGCGCCCAGGAGGAAGTCGTAGGGCGAGGGCCCCGCCTCCGTCCCGCCCACCGACGCGGGCTCGTCGGCCACCAGCGTGTGCCCGGCCGCCGCCACCTCGGTGCGATAGCCGCCCCGGGCATTCCGCACCACCACGTCCCTGTCCGTCACGCGCGCCTCCCGCGCTGGGGTTCGCCTGCGAAAACCGTTGGTCGTGCGGCCGGATGGTAGGGCGTGGGGGCCCGGCCGTCCAGCATGCCGAAACGAAAGTGCTTAGTGCTTAGTGCTTAGTGCTTAGTGCTTAGTGCGACGGTGCGAAAGCTGAATCGCACAGTCCCATTCCCCGCTCGTAATCCGTTGCCGTAAAGCCGTCGTCCAGAGGCCCGGTCGCGCGATACCCGCTGGATCGGAAGTGCATGCAGGGCCGTGGGATCTAGCCGACGAAGCAGCGAGGCGCGGGCGCGGCAGCGACGACGCGGCCGAGGCCGCAACCGCCGCGTATCGAGCGGACTCTGCTGCCCATCATCCCGCCTCCGATCGCACGATCTCACGTGTCTGATCGGAATCTAACCAGGCGCGCCAGTGGGCGATCGAGATCCTGCTTCGGAGAGTGCCGGCGGGCGGGGCGGGCGTCTTGAGGATCTTGTGGGAGGGGACGGAAAGCGGGGCGACGAAAAGGCGCGCCGCCGTCGGGTGGACGGCGGCGCGCCTGGGCGTCCGCGAGGGGACGGGGCCGGCTTACTGCTGGGGCTGGGCCGCGGGGGCGGCGCCGCCGCCGCGCAGCGTCTCCAGGCGCGTGACCAGCGTCTGCGCCTGCGGGTCGATCTGGTTCATCCGGGCCAGGAGCACGGCCAGGAACGCGCGCCGCTTCTCCTGCATCTCCGGCGTGGCCAGCGCGCGCGGGCGCAGCTCGTTGAAGAACGTCTGCAGCCCCTGCGCCTCGGTGGCCAGCGCGGTCAGCCTGGCGTTGTCGTTGGCCGCGCGCGCCGCCTCGACCTCCTGGTTCAGCGCCTCGCCACGCGCGACCTTGGCCTGCGTGGTGGGGTCCAGCGCCTGCATCGCCGCCATCAGGTCGGCGCCGAAGGTGGCCTCGGCGGCCTTCACGGCGGAGTCCGCCAGCGCCTGCTGCTGAAGCTGCGCCAGGCGCTGCTGGATCTGCTGGATCTCGGCCTGCGGATTGGCGGCGGGCTGCTGCGCCGGAGCGGGCGGCGCCGGGGCGGGCGTCGTCTGGGCGGAGACCGCCGCCGGAAGGGCGAGCGCGGCGAACGCCAGGAACACGATGCGGTTCTTCTTCTGCACGGGGTCTTCCTCCAGCGGGAGATCGAGAGCGTCTTCCTCCCGGCGCCCGTGCAAGGGCCACACCGGGGGCGGTTTCAGTCGGGCTGCTTAGCACCCCGAAGACGGGAGTTTGGTTCCACTCGACGTTCAACCTTCGTCAACAGTAACGTGTTGCGGTAGCAGAAGATGGGAGATCTCCCCCGGCCGGACGGCGATGCGGACGGAGTGTGCTCCCGGCGCGCGTCGCAGCGGCGCCCGATCACCCGGTGCGCGGGGGCGCGGACTGCGACGGCGGGAGGCGATGCGGGCACGGCGCTTGAAGGCGGGAGCGGGCCTGGTGAGCGCCGGGCGGGGGGCGCGGCGCGGGAACGGCAACGAAGGGGGCGCGCGATGGCGACCGAGCTGCTGCCGGAGGTGGGGCGGGGAGATCCGGAGATGGAGGTGACGGCCGACCTGGAGTGCGTGCGGACGGCGATCGTCAACTGCTACCTGTACGGCCCGGAGGGAGCAGGGGACCGCGAGTGGGTGTTGATCGACGCCGGGCTCTTCGGCTTCGGGCACCGGATCATCAAGGCGGCGGCGGAGCGCTTCGGGCCGGACTCGCGGCCGTCCGCCATCATCCTGACGCACGGGCACTTCGACCACGTGGGCGCGCTGCGCGAGCTGTCGGAGCTCTGGGACTGTCCCATCTACGCGCACCGCCTGGAGCTGCCGTACCTGGACGGCCGCTCGCCGTATCCGCCGCCGGACCCCACCGTGGGCGGCGGGGCGATGGCGCGGATGTCGATGCTCTACCCGCGCGGGCCGTACGACTTCAGCGAGCGGCTGCGCGTCCTCCCGGAGGACGGCTCGGTGCCGGGGATGCCGGGGTGGCGGTGGGTCCACACGCCCGGCCACACCGCCGGCCACGTGTCCCTCTTCCGCGACGCCGACCGCGCGCTGATCGCCGGCGACGCCTTCGTGACGACCAGGCAGGAATCGCTGACGGCGGTTCTCCAGCAGCGCCCGGAGATCAACGGCCCGCCCGCGTACTACACGACGGACTGGGACGCCGCCCGCCGCTCGGTGGCGGAGCTGGCCATGCTCCGGCCGGAGTTCGCCGGGACGGGCCACGGCATCCCCATGCGGGGTCGCGGGCTGCGCCAGGCGCTGGAGCTGCTGGCGCGCGACTTCGAGTCGCTGGCCGTCCCCCGCGACGGCCGCTACGTCCGCGCCCCGGCGCTCACCAACGAGAGCGGCGTGGTCTCCGTGCCGCCGTCGGTGGGGAGCAGCCTTCCGCTCCTCCTGCTGGGGCTGGGCGCCGCCGCGGTGCTGGGGCTCGCGATCGGCGCGCGCCTGCGCCGCGACTCGGAGCGGCGCTGGGTGGAGGAGCAGGAGGCGGCGATGCTGGCCTCCAGCCGCCGGGACTGGGACGACGAGGAGGAGCTGGAAGTCCGCGTGACCTGGCGCGAGGACTGGGACGCCGGCACCTCGCCCCGCGCCCGCGGAAGCTGGGACGACGACGCCGATCCCGGCTACCGTGACCGGTGGCGCGGCCGCTAAAGGCGGGATCGCGGGATCAGCGCGGAGGGGAAACGAAGCGGCGGGCCGGATCATCCGGCCCGCCGCTCCTTCCGTCCTACCGGTTCATCGTGAGGAGCTGGTGTTGCCGCGGCCAGTTCGCCCTGTGTTTCCGCGTTTAGCTCCGCCCGTTGAAGGTTTCCCAGACTTTAGCGATGGACCCGGCTTCGAATTCGGCTTACCACCGCTACGGGGAGCCGAGCCCGTACCGATTCGCTTTGCGGGACCACTCTTCGTCCTGGACCTACCGGGCGAGGCGGCACGGCCCGGAGTTTTTGTGGGCTGGGCGGATTTACCAGCACTGGTCGAAGTCCCGCTCTTCGTAGCTGTTTTGGATGCCGTTCCACGGGGTTTTGGATCGCTGGCCGGCTTCGCAACCGGTTTCTTCTTGCGGCCGGGGCCCGTACCCTGTGTAGCCGGGGTCTTGGCAGTCGGTCGCGAGCCACTCGGGTTCTCTCGCGCCCTCTCGGGAGTTGCAGGCGATTTCTTGCTTTTGCGCCCGGAAGTGCCGGAAGACTTCTGAGGCGAGCTTTTCTTCCGCGCGGGCTTCGTGTCACTCTCGCCCCTTGCCTTGCCAGCAGGCTTCCCGACGATCTTCTCCAGTCTGCGGATCAGCGACTGGACGTCCCGATCCCACGATATGTCTCTCAGCTCCGGGCCGTGCTGCTCGAGAAGGGGTGCGAGATCCGCGGGCAGATCGCGCTTCGCGGGCATCTTCCCGCCATGGACCCGTACCGGAATCACTTTGGTTCCCTGGCGCTTCAACGCCATTGCAATCTCAAGCCTCACGTAATCGTTGGTGTTTTTCAATCGAATGTGATTGTGTTCGTCTCTAATCAGCCAGTCGCGGCCGATCACGACCAGCACAACCGCGCACTTTCCGAGCACGGTTTGGATCTTCTGAACGAAGTTGTCTCCGAATTGGAGATTGTCGATGTCGAAAAACACCCGGTTCTGACCAAAGTGCAGACGCAGCCGGTCATATAGGCGTCCCGCTTGGCCGGCCCCGCTGTCATCGCGACGATAACAGATGAAAATGTCAGCCATGCGAATGAGACGGAGAGGGGGGGTGCGCCGATCGTGGCCGAGATGAATGCAAGGTTGGCACCGCTACTCTTTGCTGGGGAGTCGCGGTTTAGCGCACTGTGGCGGTGCTCGTTCGCCCTCGGCACCCGCCCCAGTGACAGCAGCGGCGGGCTGGATCATCCGGCCCGCCGCTGACGAGTCCGCATCGACGTAGATCCCGCCGTTGCCGTCCCACAGCGCGAACCCGGCGTCGATGATCCCCGAAGCGACGCTCACGTATCCCTTGATCGTCACCACTTCCCCGAGCGGCAGACGGCGCGCGTCGCCGATCTCCATCTCCTGCCCCTCGACGGGCGAGACCGGGCCGGATGCGGCGGTGATCGTCATCGCGAGGAGGAGCGGGAGGATGGATCGCATGGGATCGGGCGCGTGGCGGCGGACGGGGCGCGGGGAAGCTCGGAGCAGATCGACAGGATACGCGAGCCGGCGAGGGCTCGCCAGGATGCGGACGAGCGAGGCCCGCAAGGTCGCGCGACCGCTGAGCCGGAGCGGAAGTCGGCGCGGGATGAACGAAGCGGCCGGTTCGATCACCCGGTCGGCCGCTTGCTCTCGAACGGCATCTCTTCCCAGGTGGGAACAGGCTTCGAACCCCCATGGCCGCCTCTGCCGCCAAAAATCCTTGCTTCCCGATCGGCGGAGAATATAGTGTGCTCGACCGAGCGTCTTCATCCACCCGATCTTCTCTGGAAAATCCATGAAAATGCGCCGATCCTCCCTCTACGGGGCCCTCTTCGCCTGCATGCTCGCGGCCGCGGGGTGCAGCGCGTTCGCCGGGGCCGAACCTTCACGCGGCGCGCGCGGGGCGGCGTGGCGCCTCCATGCCGACGCGCGTCCCGTGCTCGGGCGAGCCGGGCTCCGAGCGGGATCCGCCGCAGCATCGGGCACGGGCGTCCGGAGCGCGGCAAAGGCGGAGGCGCCGTTCATCGCCCCGGCCGAGCCGCAGGATACCATCGTTCTCGCGCCCGGAGCGCTGCTGGACGTGTGGCTGAACGATGGAAAGACAGACCTTCGCGCGGCGACGAGCGAGCGGTCGCTGGGAAGCGCGGTGGTGCGGGGGGATTTCTTCCGCTACAACGCGGTCAACTTCGATCCGGACCTGCGTGGCTTCTGGGGCCAGCCGCTCCTCCTGAAATGGTCGGCGTTCCTCGAGATCACCGAGCGGGGCCCGTACGTGTTCGAGTCCGAGCTGTCGAAGGAGAGGGGCTGGGGAGCGATGGAGGTCCGGACGCTGGTGAGGGTGGACGACCAGACGGTGTTCGAGGAGGAAGTCAAGGTCTTCGGGAGCAACCGGATCTTCAAGACCGGCTCGCGGAGCCTCACGCTGGCGCCGGGGAGCCATCGGCTGGAGGTCTGGCTCGCCGCGGAGAACCGGATGGCGCTTCCTCCCGCCACGCAGCTCGGCACCTTCCTGAAGATCCGCGCGCCCGGCGTGATGACGGCCGAGCCGCTGCAGCCGTCGCAGGTGTGGCACCGCGTCCGGTGAACGGAGCTACCGCGGGCCCGTGGGCTGCAGCGTCGGGTCGCGCGGCCTTTCCCGGACGGCGAAGGTGTCGCGCGGCGGCTCGAGCTTGCGGACGACGGTCGCGCTCTCGGGTTCGCGCACGGTCTCGGCGGGCTTCTCGCCCCCGTCCGCCGGCTGCGTGACGGCGGCCGGCTGCCGGCGCTCGCCGCCCGACCGCGCGACGGCGCGCTCCCTGGCCGGGGCCGCGGGAGGGGTGGTGTCCGTGGCGGGCACCGTGTCCGTGGCCGCGGGAGGTGCCGCGGCCGTCGTGGAGTCCGCGGCCGGCGGTCCCGCCGAGCCGGAGTCCCGATCCGCCAGCGTCCAGCTCGCGGCGGCGGCGGCGGCCGCCGCGAGCGCGAGCCCGGCGGCCGCCATCCCCACGCGCCCCGTGCTCCGCCTGCCGCCCGGCGGGACCAGGACCAGCCGCGCCGGGTCCACGTCCGGGCGCGCCACCAGCTGCGGGCACTCGCGGTCCTCGAAGTGCTCCAGGGCCAGCGCGGCGCTCGCCTGGTCGTACGCGGCCTGGACCGACCGGCCGAACGCGACGGCGCGGTAGAACGAGGCGCCGAAGGTGATCGCGGCCCGGTCCGAGATCTTGCCGCGCGTGCCGATGGCGCACCCCACCGCCCCGGCGATCGCCCGGGCCTGCGGAAGGGAGAAGCAGGCGTTCAGCACCACCACCTGGATGTCGCCCCGAAAGACGCGGAACAGCTGCTCCAGGGCCGCCGCGTCCACGTGGTGCGCGCCGTGGCCGTCCGCCCCCACCAGCACCAGCCCCTCGCTCCCGCCGTGCCCGCTGAAGTGCACCACCCGCGGGCGCGTCTCGTTCAGCGCCTGCAGCAGGTCGTCCGTGCGCGCGGCCCAGCGCACGTCGAACTCCAGCGCGTCGCGGTGCTCGGCCGCGCGCACCTTTTCGCGGATCTGCCGGACGTCCTCGTCCAGCAGGAGCCGGGAGACGTGTCCGTCCGGGGGAGCGGAGAGCGGATCGGCGGCGAAGAACAGGACTTTGACGTTGCTCATGCCGCCGTGGTCGGCTCACCGGTTGGAAGTGGAGAGATGGTGGGGGGACTGCCATCCGCTGCGTCGCACCCTGCGCCTCGACTCAATCTACAGCGGTCACGGCAGTTCTCCCAGCGAGATCCAATCCTGTCGGGGCCCAGGCCCGCGCGGGATGGACAACGAAGCGGCGGGCCGGATGATTCGCCCCGCCGCTTCTTTGCTCGCACACCGGCTGGTCAGGGTTTGGCGATGACCTCCACGTCCCGCTCCGAGTCCGGGATGATCTCGTAATGGTCGTCGTACTGGCCGCTGAAGCCGACGAAGCGGAGGTGCTGGCCGGCGCGGAAGCGGCTGACGTCGATCTTCGCGGCGGCGGGGATGAAGACCAGGAGCGGGCCGGAGCCGTCGTCGATCGTGATCTTCCATCCATGCCGCCGATCGTCCACGACCTCTCCGATCATCGTCCCCCAGGTCACGATGGTGTTCCCTTCCGTGGCCTCGCCGACGGAGCCCGTGGCGACTTCGGGGATGCGGTATATGCTGCAGGAGTGGTAGCTGACGACGGGACGATGCTGAGCAGGCCGTGGCTCTCCGCCAGCCGGCCGGTCACGCGGACGCCGGTGCCCAGCCGCATGGCGGAATCCGCATCGACGTGGATCCCGTTGTTGCCTTCCGACACCGCGAAACCGGCGTCGATCATCCCCGAGGGAACGCTGACGTAGCCCGTGACCGTCACCGTCGTTCCCAGCGGCAGCCTGCGCGCGTCGGCGATCGACATCTCCCGTCCCCGCGTGGACTCGGTGGACGCGGAGGGGCTCGGTATCCCCCGCAGCTGCGCGGACGCGGTGGGCGCGGAGGCGAGGACCATCGCGAGGAGAAGCGGGAGGATTGATCGCATGGGAGCGGCCCGGGGATTCGGTGGATGGAGGGCGGTGGGTTCGGAAAAGGACTCGGACCATGAGCGGCATGTCGCAACGGTCGTGATGCCGACCCTGATCATCCTCTCCCTCATGAACGATTGGAACGGGCCGGCGTGACATGGTAGGTTGGGTGCCATGCCTCGATCGATGACCACGGACCTGCCCATCGAAGCCGTCCTCCCCGAGCTGCGCGCGGTGCTGCGGGGCGGGACCTCGGCCGTGCTCCAGGCGCCGCCGGGGGCGGGGAAGACGACGCGCGTCCCGCTGGCGCTGCTGGGGGAGCCGTGGCTGGGGGAGCAGCGCATCCTGATGCTGGAGCCGCGCCGGCTGGCGGCGCGCGCGGCGGCCGCGCGGATGGCGCGGATGCTGGGCGAGCGCGTGGGCGACACCGTCGGCTACCGCATCCGCATGGAGACGCGGGTGGGGCCGGCGACGCGCGTGGAGGTGGTCACCGAGGGGGTGCTGACGCGGATGCTGCAGTCCGACCCGGCGCTGGAGGGGGTGGGGATCGTCGTCTTCGACGAGTTCCACGAGCGCAGCCTGCACGCGGACCTGGGGCTGGCCCTCACCCTCCAGTCGCGCGCCGTCCTCCGCGACGACCTGCGCGTCCTGGTCATGTCCGCCACCCTGGACGGCGGCCCCGTGGCGGCGCTCCTGGGCGGCGCGCCGCGGGTGGCCAGCGAGGGGCGCGCGTGGCCGGTGGAGACGCGCTGGCTCCCGCGGAAGACGGAGGACCGCGTGGAGGCGACGGTGGCGCGGAAGGTGGCGGAGGCGCTGGAGCGGGAGGAGGGCGACGTGCTCGTCTTCCTTCCCGGCGCGGGGGAGATCCGCCGCGTGGAGGAGCGGCTGGGCGAGGCCGGTCTCCCGCCGGAGGTCCGCGTGATGCCGCTCTACGGAAATCTCGCGCAGGAGGCGCAGGACGAGGCCATCCGCCCCAGCCCGCCCGGGCGCCGCAAGGTGGTGCTGGCGACGGCGATCGCGGAGACCAGCCTCACCATCGAGGGCGTGCGCGTGGTGGTGGACGGCGGGCTGATGCGGGTGCCGCGCTTCTCGCCGCGCACGGGGATGACGCGGCTGGACACCGTCCCCGTCTCCCGCGCCTCGGCGGACCAGCGGCGGGGGCGCGCGGGGCGGCTGGGGCCGGGCGTCTGCTACCGGCTGTGGACGGAAGCGGAGGATGCGTCGCTGGCGCCCTTCCGTCCGCCGGAGATCCTGGAGGCGGACCTGGCGCCGCTCGCGCTGGAGCTGGCCGCGTGGGGGACGGCCGATCCCGCCGAGCTCCCCTGGCTCGACGCGCCGCCGGCCGCCGCGTACGCCCAGGCGCGGGCACTGCTGGCGGAGCTGGGCGCGCTGGACGCCTCCGGCGCCGTCACCCCGCACGGACGGCGGATGGCCGCGCTCCCGCTGCATCCCCGCCTCGCGCACATGCTGCTGATGGCCAGGGAGATGGGCCACGGCGCCACCGCCTGCGCGCTGGCCGCGCTCCTGGGCGAGCGCGACGTCCTGCGCGGCGAGGGCGGCCCGCCGGACGCGGACGTGCGCCTTCGGCTCGAAGCTTTACGCGGCCGGAGCGCCGCGCGCTGGGCCGTGGACCGCGGCGCGCTCCACCGCGTGGGCGCGGAAGCGCGGGAGCTGCGGCGGCAGCTGGGGATCCGGGCGGGGGAGAGGGAGGACGACGAGGCGGCGGGAGTGCTGCTGGCGTTCGCGTACCCGGACCGGATCGCGCAGCGGCGGCCGGGGTCGGCGGGGCGGTACCTGCTGCGCAACGGGCGCGGCGCGGCGCTCGGGGCGGGGCAGTCGCTCTCCGGCGCGCCGTGGATGGTGGCCGCCGAGCTGGACGACGCGGGCCGCGAGGGCCGCATCCTCCTGGCCGCGCCGATGGAGGCGGCGGAGATCGAGCGGCACTTCGGCGAGCAGGTGGCGCGGGAGACGGAGATCGCGTGGGACGACGAGACCGGCGCCGTCCGCGCCCGCCGCGTCGAGCGCCTGGGCGCCCTCACCCTCCGCGAGGCCCCGCTGGCCGATCCCGATCCCGGGGCGATCGCCGCCGCGCTGGTGGAGGCGATCCGGCGCGCGGGGATCGCATCGCTTCCGTGGACGAAGGGCGCGCGTCAGCTCCAGGAGCGCATCGTCTTCCTCCACCGCTTCGATCCCGCCTTCCCCGACGCCTCCGACGAGGCGCTTGCGGCGACGCTGGGCGAGTGGCTGGAGCCGCGCCTGTACGGGCTGCGGAAGCGCGACGAGGTGCAGCGGCTGGATCTCGCCGCGATCCTGGAGGGGATGCTGACGTGGGAGCAGCGGCGGACGCTGGACGCGCAGGCGCCCACGCACCTGGACGTCCCCAGCGGCTCGCGGATCCCGGTGGACTATTCCGATCCCGAATCCCCCGTCCTCGCCGTCCGCCTCCAGGAGGTGTTCGGGTGGACGGAGACGCCGCGGATCGCCGGCGGCCGTGTGCCGCTGACGATGCACCTCCTCTCCCCCGCGCATCGCCCCGTGCAGGTCACGCGCGACCTGGCGAGCTTCTGGAAGACCGGCTACTTCGACGTCCGCAAGGACCTGCGCGGCCGCTATCCGAAACACTACTGGCCCGACGACCCCCTCGTCGCCGAAGCGACGCGCCGCGCGAAGCCTCGGGGGTGATTGGCGGGTGATCGCGCTGTTACGGCGTCTCCGTCGCCTCCGCGGAGCGGCGGGCGCGGGCGATCTCGCGTCCGGGATACGGGAGGTCGCGCCTGTCCAGCGCATCGGGCGGCAGGTGGGCCCAGAACGGCGCCCAGATCCGATCCAGGAGCGCCTGGCGAACGGGATCCGTCGACATCGTCGGAACGACGACGTTTCTGGTCTCCGTCTCCGGCTCGCCCGACACGCCGAGCTGGCGGAGGATCTCCTCCCGCTCGGCGACGGACATCGTCCCCAGCAACTCCTCGAGCGCATCCACGTCGAAGCGCTTCTGGAGCCGTTCGCGAGCTTCGGGTGGGAGCGGAGCTCGGGCGCGACGGCAGGTCGGTTCGTCTTCTGTCATGATGCCGGAGACGTTCGGTGGACATCGATCGCCGGCAGCAGGCGATGGATCATACCTCCGCGGTCGACAGCGTCGAAAGCGCCTCCAGATGCTGCCAGACGGGGGTGACGATGCGCCCCGCTGGCGCCTACCCGTCACAAACGCGGGCGTAAGCGCGTTCTCCGGGCGAGCTTCCGTTCCGCGGGCGCGGTCGGGCGCGGTGCGTGGCGGGTGCCGGATTTCGGGCGGGGTGAGGGGCGCGTTAGATTGGACGCGTTTCGGGGGAGACGGCGGTATCGGCCGTCTCCCGACCCGATGGTCCACCCCGAGCCGGACGACGGATGCCCGCACTGCCCTCGCGCGAGGAGTCCCTCGCGCTGATGCACGCCCACGTGGAGAGCGAGAGCCTGCGCCGCCACATGTACTCGGTGGAGGCCGCCTGCCGCGCCTACGCCCGCTCCTTCGGCGAGGACGAGGAGCTGTACGGCCAGGCGGGGCTCCTCCACGACTTCGACTACGAGAAGTTCCCCGAAGAGCACCCGGTCCACGGCGCCGCCCTCCTGCGCGAGCGGGGATACCCCGAGGCGCTGGTGCGCGCGGTGGAGGCCCACTACGCCGAGCGGACCGGCGTGCACCCCGAAAGCCGGCTGGACCGCACCCTCCGCGCCTGCGACGAGATCACCGGGCTGGTGACCGCGGCCGCGCTGGTGCGCCCCTCGCGCTCCGTGATGGACCTGGAGGCGAAGTCGGTGCTCAAGAAGATGAAGGACAAGCAGTTCGCCGCCGGCGTGGACCGCGAGGACATGCGCCGCGCCGCCGAGGAGCTGGGCGTGGACTTCGACCAGCACGTCCAGTTCGTCATCGAGGCGATGCGCGGCGTCGCCCCCGCGCTGGGGCTGGCCGGCCCCGGCTGAGGCGGACGCCCGGCTGATCTCCCTGGAAGGACCCCGTGGAAGGAAGAGGAAGGATGAGGCTCTCGCGGCGCACCCTGCGGGCCGCACTGGCGATGGTGATGGGCACCCTGGCCGCGTGCGGCGACGCCGGGCTCCTCGCGCCCGACGGGTCCGGCAACCTGGAGGACCTGGGCCCGGGGATGTTCCGCCTGGCGACCATCAACGGGCGGACGCTGCCGTACGTGATGATGGAGGCGCCGACCCAGCGCGTCGAGATCACCGGCGGCGAGCTGGCCGTGCAGAGCGGGGGGCGCTTCGCCCAGGTGCTCACCTTCGGCGAGCTCACCACGGCCGGCTACACGCAGCGCAACAGCAGCGTCACGGGGACGTACATCCTGGACGGGAACCGCATCCTGTTCCGCGTGAGCGGCGGCGAGGAGTTCGGGGGCAACCGCCTTTCCGGGACCTCCTTCGACTACACCGTGCAGGGCAACTCCGGCCCGCTGGTGTTCCTCTTCCGGCGCGACTGATCTCCCGCGCCTCCATCGACCGAAAACGACGACCGGCGCGCCGCTCCCCGTGGGACGGCGCGCCGGTCGTTTCGTGCGCGAGAGGATGTGGGGCCGCGGGCGACCTACTCCTTCGGGAGTCGGAAGCTGAGGACGCGCGAGGCGTCGTAGGGGGCCTCGCGGACGCGGTTGCCCTGGTTTCCGCCCAGCAGGATCACCTTGTCGCCCTCGCGGCGGACGAAGAACGCCACGTGGCCCTTGGCGGGGTTCTCGGTGCGCTTGAGCACCGCGACGCATCCCTCCACCGGCTGCGGGATGGAGCGCCCCCAATGGAGCCACGAGCGCGCGCCGGCGTCGTTGGTCCCCTTCACGCCCGCCTGCTTCATGCACCAGTTCACGAAGGCGGAGCACCAGGCGATGTCGTCGCTGGTGGCCTTGAGCGAGCAGGTGGCGTGGTACTCCAGGATCCGCTTGCTGCTCTTGGGCCCCTCGATCTCGCTGACGCCTTCCTCCTGCCGCGCGGCGCGGTACCACGCGAACGCGTTCCCGGCCGGAGCCGGTGGCGGAGCGGGCTGCGCCTGCGGGCTCTCCGGCACCGCGAACTGCGCGGAGATCCAGCCGGTGACGCCGGCCGGCGTCCGCACGCGGAACCATCCGGGGGCGGTCTCCAGCTGAGCGACGCGGGTTCCCTTGCCGAGCTTGACCTTCACCACCGCGGCGGTGCTGGGACCTTCGCGCATCCGCAGGCCGTCGCCGGTGATCAGAAGCGTGGTGGGCATCGTGCTGTTCCTTCGGTGGAGGGGGAGAAGCGTCCGCCGTGCGCCGGGGACGGGCGGGCGCTGAGGGCAAGTCGGGCGCCTCTCCCCTTCGTCGCGCGTAAGTCGGTTTCGGGGAACGGCCTGCCCGTGATCCCGCTCCGGCGGGGGCGTGCGGATCCGGGACGTAATGAGGACAGGGGCGGGTCAGGGATGCCTCACCGGATCGGGCAAGCGCCTGCGAAGATGATGCTGGCGGCGTCTTTCGTGTCGCGCTACGTATATGCGTGGAAGCGGGCGAGGCGGCGGCCGTCCGGACGGGCCGCGGCTCCTTCGCTTCGGCGTTCATCCGCCCCCCTTTCGATTGGATCCGCCAAGATGACCATCCTCCGCCGCATCCTCCCGCCGTCGCTCGCCGCCGCCGTGCTCTCCGTCGCCGCCGCGGCGTCCGCGCAGTCGACGGACCCCGCCGACTGGGTGCACATCCCCATCAACGTCGGGTTTGACAGCCTGTACCTGGACACCTCCTCCGTCCGGCCGGCGGAGGGCGGAGGGCAGCGCGTCTGGCTCATGGGCTACATGGACGCGGAGTACGAGTGGCCGCGCAAGGACGTCCGCTACGACGCCATGGGCTACGACCGCGTGTACCGGTGCGACACCTTCGAGTGGGTGACGCTGGTCCACACCGCGTACCTGCGACGGCAGCTGGTCCTCTCCATGCCCAACATCTTCGCCTCGCACATGAACGACGGCAAAGAGAACGAGAAAATGGTGTTCGACGCCGTCTGCGCCCACCTCCAGGCTCGCGCACGCACCGCGGGCGCCGCCAGCCCGCCCTCGCGCGACCGGTAGCGGTCCGGCGCGCCCGCGTGCCCTCGGCCGGTCCCGACGAGTCCGCCGCGCTCCTCGCCACGCCTCCACGCTCCCGCCACGACTCGCCGATCGAGGCGGAAGATGATGCCGGATGTCGCACAGGATCGTGCGCAATCGGTCTCGTCCATGATCGGGCTTCGCGCTCGCCCCGGGCCATGCCAACTGCGTCATCGGGGGGATGTGAAGCATGGGCCGGCTCCCGCGCCGACCTCCTGAGGACGTCGTTTTCGAGGCTTGGAGGCGCGGACGTGACGGCGGACGCGGGTCGAGGGAAGGGAAAGACCGAGGGGTGCCTCCTCAAAAAATTTCGATGCTCATCTCGGCCGAGGGTTCCACGGCGGGACGCGGGCTTTCCTCTCCCTGATGCGACTGCCTCGGCGCCGCCCTGCACATCCCGTCCGGGAAGGGGGACGAAGAGGCAGGGCGCGCGATCGTGCCGGCGCGCCCTGCCTCGCGTGCTTCCGTTCTTCCGCGCCGGCTGCATCCGCGGCGTGCGCGGCGCAGTCGATCGGCTCATCTCCACCTCCGGAGCGGGGAGGCATCTTCAGCCCCTTTGCTCCGGAGGCCTCGGCCCTAGATCACCGGACCGGGGAGTCGCTGCCGCTTCGTCCCTCGCCTTGCCCCGCTCCCTTCCCGCCGCCGCCGCTGCCGCCGAGGTTGATGTTCGACGGGCTGGGCGGTCCCTGCGTGATCGGCGACTGCTGGGTCGTGGGGAGCGGCTGCAGGCGCGTCTTCTGGATGGCCGCGAGCCGGCGCTTCAGCCGCCGGAGCTCGCGCTCCTGCTCCGGCGTTCGCGGGTGGCCCGGGTACGCCAGGTTGATGCGCTCCGGCGGATCGTGCAGCAGGTCGTACATCTCCCACTGGGCGGGCGCCTTGCCCTGGGGGTCGTAGTACTTCGCCAGCTTCCAGCGCTCCTCGCGGATGCTCACGATGTGGTTGGGCGGCTGCACGTACGGGCCGCTCGCCTGCCCCGCCTGCCAGTCGTCCCAGGTGAAGACGACGTACTTCTGCGGCCGCCTGGCCTCCGCCGGGCTCAGCACCACCCGCGAGTAGTCCACCCCCTCCCACTTTGCCCGCGCGCCCGCCGGCGCCTCGAACAGGGTGGCCAGCGTGGGGAGGAAGTCCACGTGCGACACCAGCGCGTCGGTGCTCCTGGGCTCGTGGTAGAGCCGGCGGCTGGAGAAGACCAGCGGCACCTTCAGCGACTCCTCGTAGAAGTTGAAGTTCTTCTGCCGCAGCCCCCCGTGCGCCAGCCCCATCTCGCCGTGGTCGCTGGTCCGGATCACCACCGTGTCGTCCATCAGCCCGGTGGCCTCCAGCGTGTCGAGCACGCGCACCAGGTAGTCGTCCGACGCCTTCATCAGGTTGCCGTAGAAGTTCAGGTACTCGCGCTGCATCTCCCCGTCGGTCAGCGCCCCCGTCAGGTTGAACAGGTTGAGGAACTGCTGCTGCACGCTGGGCTTGGTGGACAGGTCCTCGTCCACCGTGGACGGGAGGCCGATGTCGCCCTCGAACCACGACTTCGACTCGTATCCCGCCTTGCGGCTGGTGCTGGGGTAGAAGAGCACGTCGTGCGGGTTCACCAGCGAGATCACGAGGAAGAACGGCTGCTGCGGGGCCGCGCGGGAGCGGAGGTACTCCAGCGCGCCCTCGTTCCCCACGACCGGGTCGGCGCCCTCCTGCTCCATGAAGCGGCCGTCGTGGTTGGGCCACCCCCCGCCGGCCTGGGTGATGTCCTGGTTGGCGCCGGCGTCGGGCGGGTTCCACCGCGTCCAGCCGTACTGCTCCACGTCCCCGGGAACCCAGGGGCCGTCGGGGTGCGTCTTCTTGCTCAGGTGCCACTTCCCCTTGTAGACCACGTGGTACCCGGCCGCCTTCATCACCGAGGCGATGTTCGCCAGCCCCAGCGGCAGCTCCACCTGCGGGTACTGGTCCGACGGCATGTCCTCCTCCAGCGTGTACTTGACCCCGTGCTGGGCGGGAAAGAAGCCCGTCATCAGGGTGCCGCGCGCCGGCGAGCACATGCAGCTGTTGGTGAAGGCGTTCTCGAAGGTCACGCCGTGCCGCTGCAGCCGGTCCATCCCGGGCAGGTTCTTCTTCGCCCATCCGGGCGGGAAGTGCTGGATCGCGCGCTCCTGGTCGGTGATGAACATCACCACGTTCATCCCCGCCATGCCGCGCCGCGCCGCCCCGCGTCCGACCGCGGCCGTCTCCGGCGGCGCCTGGCGCGCGCCGCCGTTGCCTCGCTGTGCCATCCGGGTGCCTTTCCGTCAGGGGAGAAGAGAGTAGAATCAAGGCAGGATCATGCATCGTGACGAATAGATGAGCCGCGGCGCGGCGCCGGGCAAGGCCGCGTCGCGCGCCGAAGCCGTTCGCCCCCGCCCGGCCCGTCGAGGACGCCGCGGACGCGCCCCGAATCTCCCGCCACGCCGAAACCGTCGCCTCGCCGCCGCGCGGAGCGTATCTTGTCGCCGCGACCCGTCCTCGCCGTCCGACCCGGGCTCCCCGACGCATGCTCCGCAGCCTGACCACCGTCCCCGAGATCCTGCGCGCCCCCAACGGCCCCGCCCCGCGGCTGGACCCCGAGCGCATCATCGAAACCGTGCGCTCGCTCCGCGACCGCATCGAGGAGCGCTTCCCCGGCGCCGGGCTGGGCCGCGTCGCCGAGGACCTGCTGCGCATCTCCAACATGACGGTGGCGCGGGTGGCCTGGGTGGGGCGGCCGCTGGTGGCGCTCCGCGTGGCCACCTGGATCTTCGTGCTGGTGATGGCCGCCGTCGTCTACGCCATCGCCGTCCGGCTGGCGCCCAGGTCCGGCGGCGCGGAAGGGCTCTCCGAGTTCCTCCAGGCCGTCGACGCCGTGCTCAACGACGTGGTCCTGGCCGGCGCCGCCGTCCTCTTCCTGGTGACCGTGGAGGGGCGCGTCCGGCGCAACCGCGCGCTCCGCTTCATCCGCGAGCTGCGCGCGGTGGCCCACATCGTGGACATGCACCAGCTCACCAAGGACCCCGGCCTCCTCATGGCCGAGGGGCAGCGCACCCCCTCGTCGCCGCGGCGGACCATGAACCGCTACGAGCTCTCGCGCTACCTGGACTACTGCTCGGAGATGCTGTCGCTCAACAGCAAGCTGGCCGCCCTCTACGCCCAGAACTTCGACGACCCCGTCGTCCTGGCCGCCGTGGACGAGGTGGAGACGCTCTGCACCAGCCTTTCCGGAAAGATCTGGCAGAAGATGGTGATCCTGAACCAGGCCGGCGGCACCCCCGTCACCTGACCGCCGCGCCGAAGCGGATCCCCGCCGGCGGATCTCCCCGGTCGCACCGACGCGACCTGCCGGACCATCTTCCCGGACCCGAGCGGGCGTCCCCGGATGCCCGCTCCCGCCGATCTCCCGGTCCCGCATCGCCCCGCGCCCGCACGGCTCTCCCTTTCTCGATCTCCCCGCGGAAAACCGTAGGCGCCAGTTTGTGATCGGAAGCTGGCACCGAACCTGCCCGCTCCGTTGCGTCACCGATTGCACCGCTTTCCTTTCGCGGGCCTCCATTGTGGCGCTACTTTGGAGGCTGTCCGTTCCGTAGCACTTTCGCCTTTTCCAAGCATCTGTCACAGGGCGGGGGGCTGGGACGTTCTGAAGGTGGTCGCCCGTTTCCACGGGAGCGGGTGATCGCGGCGGCCGGGGCTGGCATTTTTCTTGTATTGCCGGAACCCCTTTGTACCTCAGCGGCGATCTCGAACGCGGGATGCCGATGAACCACATGGACACGGGATGGGAATGGAGATCATTGCTGGCGCCAGTGTACTCGGTGCGGGAGCGTGGATCCTGGGGAGATGGCTGATGACCCCCAGCTGCCCCCGGTGCAAAGCGAAGAAGTGGGACCGCAAGCTTTGCCAGCCTCTACTTTTTTGCCGGAGATGCGCCACGCGGTGCGACTCTCACGGCCGCGTATACAACTGACCCGCAGGTCGGCCAGTCCAGAGCCCCTCCGCCTCCCCCCGAGGCGGAGGGGCTCTCGCCATCTGGACCTCCGCACCCTCGCACCCTCGCACCCTCGCACTCCGACATCCCCCGACACCCCGATCCGGATTCCCCCCTCGCGCTCCCGGCGGGAGGGTATTACTCTAGGAATGCAGGACGATACTGCCGGTCTCCCCGGGGGCGTCCCCGGGGAGGGAGTGCACCGATCCAGCGGAGGAGTACCATGAGGAAGCCGGTGAGCAAGCACGCGCTGCGCAGGGCCATGGAAGCCGTCCAGGCCGAGGGACACCTGCAGTGGGACGAGCCCACGGGAGCGGTCGTGGACCGCCTGTGGCACCTCATCGAGAAGCAGGCGCTCAACGCCCCGCGCAAGAGACCGCTCACCCGTGAGAGCGTCCGCGAAGGGGAGCCCGTTGCCGTCTGAGCACCCCCTGAGGCGGTCTTCCGACTCTTCGACCCTGTCACCGGGCCAGAAGCCCCAGAGCCCCGGCCGTCGCCGGGGCTCTTTGCGTGGGGAGCTCCTCTTCAACCTGGGGTTCCTGACCGCCGCCGCGCTCCTCCTGGCGTACTCCACCGAAGCCGTCCTCAGCCTGATCCTCCCCGGCTCCGCCTGGGTGCTGGGGGCGCTGGTCGCCTTCGACCTCCTGGTCTTCGTCGTCCTGGGCAACTACCTGATCGGCCGCCTGGTGGTGAGCCCCCTGAGCGAAGCCGTCGCCGTCGCCGAGGCCATCGCCGACGGCGACTACGGGCGCCGCGCCGCCGGGGCCGACACGCACGAGATGGCCGCCCTGGCCGCGGCGCTCAACCGGATGACCGACCAGCTCCTGGACAACCAGCACAAGCTGGCCCAGAACGTGGACTCGCTGGACCGCACCAACCGCATCCTCCTGGCCACCCAGCGCGACCTGGTGCAGGCCGAGAAGATGGCCGGCCTGGGGCGGCTGGCCGCCGGGGTGGCGCACGAGGTGGGGAACCCGCTGGGCGCGCTCCTGGGCTACGCCGCCGTCCTCCGCCGCCGCGGCGTGGACCCCGAGCTGCTGGCCGGCGTGGAGCGCGAGGCGCGGCGCATCGACACCATCGTCCGGGGGCTGCTGGACTACTCGCGCCCCGCGAAGGCCACCCGCGAGCCGGTGGACGTCAACGAGTCCGTCCGCCGCGTCCTGCACCTCCTGGAGGGCCAGGGGACGCTGGCCGGGGTGGAGGTCAACACGGTGCTGGCCGACGGGGTCCCGCCCGTCCGCGCCGACCCCCACCTCCTGGACCAGCTCTTCGTGAACCTCTTCGACAACGCGCGCGCCGCCATGGCGGGGAAGGGAAGGCTGACCGTCTCCACGGTGTGCGAGATGTACCGGCCGGACCGGCCGCTCCCCGTCCGCCGCGCCAGCGATCCCCCGGGGATCAGCTACGCGCACCTGCGCCGGCCGCGCTACACCTCGGCGCGGGAAAGCCCCATCGAGGCGGGGACGGAGGTGGTGCGCGTGGTGGTGGCCGACGACGGCCCCGGGATCCCCTCCGAGCACATCGACACCATCTTCGACCCCTTCTTCACCACCCGGGCGCCGGGGGAGGGGACGGGGCTGGGGCTTGCCATCGTCGCCAGCACGGTGGCAGACTTCGGGGGACGGATCGAGGCCTCGTCCGCGGAGGGCGGAGGCGCCGTCTTCACGCTCGTCCTCCCCACCTCCCGCGCAGACACGTGACCGACCGCCGAATCCTCGTCATCGACGACGAGGCGGGACTTCGCCACACCCTGCTCCTGATCCTCCGCGACGAGGGGTACCACGTCATCGTCGCGGAGGACGGCGAGTCCGGGCTGCGCACCGCCCTGGCCGAGGACTTCGACATCGTCCTCAGCGACATCCGCATGCCCCGGATGGGCGGGCTGGAGTTCCTGGAGCGCTACCAGGAGGGGGGCGGCGCCGGCCTGGTGATCATGATGAGCGCCTACGGCACCATCGACACCGCCGTGGAGGCCATGCGGCGCGGCGCCTACGACTACATCTCCAAGCCCTTCAACGCCGACGAGGTGCTGCTCACCCTGCGCAAGGCCGAGGAGCGCGAGCAGCTGCGGCGCGAGGTGGCGCGGCTGCGCAAGGAGGTGGGCGAGGCGCCGGGGTTCGAGCAGGTGGTGGGCGCCTCGGCCGCCATGCGCGAGGTGCTGGACCTGGCCGTCCGCGTGGCGCCCTTCCCCTCCACCGTGCTGCTGACGGGGGAGAGCGGGAGCGGGAAGGAGGCCATCGCCCGCGCCATCCACCGCGCCTCGCCGCGGCGCGACCGGGCGTTCGTGGCGGTCAACTGCGGCGCCATCCCCGAGAACCTGCTGGAGAGCGAGCTCTTCGGGCACGAGCGCGGCGCCTTCACCGGCGCCGACCGGGCGCGCGAGGGATTGTTCGAGGAGGCGGACGGGGGGACGCTCTTCCTGGACGAGATCGGCGAGCTCACCATGCCGCTGCAGGTCAAGCTCCTGCGCGTCCTTCAGGAGCGGACGATCCGCCGCGTGGGCGGCACGGGAGAGCGGGCGGTGGACGTGCGCGTCCTGTGCGCCACCGCGCGCGACCTGGTGGAGGAAGTCAAGGGCGGGCGCTTCCGCGACGACCTGTTCTACCGCATCAACGTGGTCCCCATCCACATCCCCCCGCTGCGCACGCGGCCGGAGGACATCCCCCTCCTGGCCGACCACTTTCTCCGCCGCCACTCCGAGCGGCTGCGGGTGGATACGCCGGGGATCCCCAAGAGCCTGGTCCCCATCCTGGCCGCGTACTCGTGGCCGGGGAACGTGCGCGAGCTGGAGAACCTGGTGGAGCGCGCCCTGATCCTTTCCGGCGGGCAGATCACCGAGGAGCACCTCCCCCCGCACGTGCGCACCGGCCGCCACCTGTTCGAGGTGCGCGACGACGAGGGCGACCTCTCGGTGAAGCGCCGCCTCCCCGCGCTGGAGCGCACGCTGATCGCCCGCGCGCTGGAGCGGTGCCAGGGCAACCGCACGCGCGCCGCCGAGCTGCTGGACCTCTCCGTGCGCGCCCTCTCCTACAAGATCCACGATTACGGCCTGGAGTAGTCCCATCGCGCGTTGACCGACGTCGATCGGAAGGGGAAAGCCATCTGTCTTTCCCCTTCCGCGTAACTCCCTCCCCAGGGCATCCATGCGGCCGATCCGGCCCCGATGGATGCCCTTTTCCATTGCCGGTCACTCCATCCGATCGCCATCTCCGCCATCCCGATCGATGATCGACGGATCGATGTCATACGGATCCCACATCCGATCGCGCACTCCCGTGATTGTCATCCTGAGGCCGGTCACGCGGATGCCGATGCCCTCACAAGCGTCCACGGGCCGAAGGATCCATAGCCGGCAGTGCGACACACTCGGCTTTCCCGCAGCCCAATTTGTAGATCCGTCGGTCGTTGAGGCCCCTCCGGAATGACATTCCGCGGTTGGTCGGAATGCACAACGCGTCGTGGAGATCTGGACGGGAGGATGGGGATTCGGCCGGATCCGCCGCCACGGTGAATTCCGAGATATTCCGAGCAATTGCGAGGTATTCCGCGCGGAATACTCACACTCCGCACAAAACCCTTGCGCCCTGGACGGCTCCGTTTTAGGGTGCACTTCGTTCACTTCTGGCCCTGGAGAAAACGGGCGGAGCACGGGCCGCCGCCGACGGGACGGGCAATGGGAGGAGGAGGAGATGAGGCGAGCCGCGGGGTTCACGATGCTGGAGGTGATGGTGGTGCTGGTGATCGTCGGGATCGCGGCGGGGATCGTCGCGCCGAAGATGCACGCGTACCTGGCCAGGAACCGGGTGCGCGTCGCCCTCAACCGGCTGGCGGCCGACCTGGCCTACGCGCGGGCGGTGGCGGTGAGCTCGGGGAGCGGCTCCGTGCTGCGCTTCCACCCGGAGCCGGAGTGCGGCGAGCGGGCCACCGTGGCCTACTCCATCGCCCTCCGCGGCAGGGGCCCCGCCCCGGCGCGGCGCTCGGACCTGCGCGACGTGGGCGGGCGCGTCTGCCTCCTCTTCAACGGACCCGACTCCGTCGCCTTCAGCTCGCGCGGGCTCCTCCTCCCCTTCCAGAACCGCACGGTGTGGAGCACGGAGGCCGGCGCCCGCGACTCGCTGACCATCTCCGTGATGGGCCGCGTCTACCGCCGCTTCTGAGGCCGCTCGCGGACGAAACGAGAAACGCGAAACGGCGAGGCAGATTGCAAGGCGGAGGTGGGGACGGGTGGAAAAGTTTGCGTGGCCGGAAAGCTTGTCTCTGCTACGTGCGCGGGTGGCAGAACGCCAAGTCGAGCAGCCGCAACGAGTTGGGCGAAAGGGGGTGCGGGGCATGAAAGTTCCCCCTGGAGCGCGGCATGACCAAACGCATCTCGCTCCCCCGCGGCCGCCGTGGCTTCTCCATGGCGGAGATCATGATCGTCATCGTGATCATGGGGATCAGCCTGGCGATCGTGGCGCCCAAGCTCTCGGGAGTGGTGGGCGTCTCGGCCATCGACGGCGCGCTCAACCGGATCTCGGGCGACCTGCAGTTCGCGCGGCTCCTGGCCATCAAGAACGGCTGGCCCGTGCGGCTGGCCACCACCGCGACGGGGACGTACACCATCGTGGAAGACCCCGCCGGGGCCAACCGGACCCTGAAGACCGTGGAGCTGCGCCGCGACTACCCGGGCGTCACGCTGACCGCGGCCACTATCACCTACGACAGCCGCGGGATGGTCACCTCGGGCGACGTGGCCGTGACCGCGTCGCGCCAGAACCGGAGCGGCACACTGCGCGTAACCGGCGTCGGGAGGATCAATCGTGACTGAGCGCACCACGCCGCCCCGCGGCAACGACGGCTTCACCCTGATCGAGGTGCTGATCGCCCTGGTGATCCTGTCGGTGGGCCTGCTGGCGCTGGAGTCGATGGGGATCGGCGCGTCGCGGATGGTGGCGCGCGCCCAGGCCCAGAGCGAGTACTCGGCCATCGCCGCCGACACCCTGGAGCGCACGCTGAACCGCATCCGCGGCGGCGCCGGCGCGGCGGTCACCCAGTCGTGGACCGTGGCGCGCGGCGCCACCGCCTCGCTGGTGACCACCTCCGCCGTGGTCGCCACCGGCGGCGCGACGCCTCCCACCCTGTGGACGGTCACCGTGACCATCACCCCGCCGACCACGGGGGTCCTCCGGCCCTCCGACGGCGTCACTCTCCGGTCCAATGTCATCCAGTAACCGCGCCCACCGCTCCGCCGGCTTCACCCTCATCGAGGTGATGATCGCGCTGGTCATCAGCGGCATCCTGGCCGGCGTCATCTTCCAGCTGGTGCGGGGGCAGGGCCGCTTCGTCTCGGTGCAGAACGCGCGGGAAGAGGTGCAGCAGAACGCCCGCGGCGCCCTGGAGATCATCTCCAGCGAGCTGCGCACCATCCACCCCGGCGGGCTGGCGGCGGCGCAGAAGAACGCGGTCTCCTTCCGTCTTCCGCGCGCCTGGGGGATCAGCTGCGGCGGCGGGTCCGTGACCCAGCTGACCGCCGTCTTCCCCGCCGCGCTCCCCGAGGGGATGACCGCCCTGGCCGGGATCTCGGGGATCATGGGCGACGTGACCGGCGTGGGGCCGGGGAACGTCTACGCGCCCACCCCGGCCAGCGGGACGGTGCAGACCGTCACCGGCCGCGCCGAGGTGGACCTGGCGGCGGTGGGGAACGCCTGCAGCACGCTGCGGCCGGTGGGGCCCAGCGACGAGGTGGTGGCGCTCCAGTTCACGGGGACCAACCTCCCCGTGGTGCCGCTCGGGAACCGCGTGTACCTGTACCAGACCGTGGCGTACAGCGTGAGCCAGAGCGGCGGGCAGTACTGGATCCACCGCAACGGCCAGCCGCTCGCCGGCCCGCTGGTCACCGACACCAGCGGGCTGATCTTCAACTACTGGCAGAACGCCGGGAACACCCGGCTCTCCGCCCCCGTGGCCGCCGCCGACATCCCCACCATCGGGCGAGTCGCCGTGTCGGTCCGCACCAAGAGCCGGGGCCGCGGGGGACCGACGCAGTACGCGACCGACTCGATGACCGTCCTCCTCTGGAACCGCCCATGAACGCACCCGACCGTGGTACCCGCGCCCCCACCCGCCTGGGGCGGGAGGGGATCGCGCTCCCGCTGGCCCTGCTGGGGCTGGTGGCGGTCTCGCTGATGGTGACCGCCGCGCTGCTGACCTCGAGCACCGAGGTGGCGGTCAGCGGAGCGCACCGCGACGCCGCCCGAGGGCTGTACGACACCAACGGCGTGCTGGAGCAGTACGTGGCCGCCCGCGCGGCCGCCGCCGGCACCCGCCTGGCCGAGGGGACCGCCACCTTCGTGGGGACCGACGGGCGCACCTACGACCTGCGGATCGGGGCGCTGGAGCAGGAGATCGGCCCGCTGGCGCCCGCCGCGCCGGGAGGGATGCCCGGGATGTTCATGGACGAGACCTTCTCCATCGTGGCCTCGCCCCCGGAGGGGCGCGGACGGAGCGTGGGCGCGCTGGTCTCGGCGCGCCGCACCCTGCTGAACGCGCGCTTCAACGTCAACGCCGGCTTCACCTCGGGCGGCAACGTCTCCATCGGCGGCTCGTCGCTGGTCAGCAACGGCGCCACCAACCAGGTGGCGTGCGATTCGGGGGCGGCGCCGTTCTCGGTGGAGGTCACCCAGGGCGCCACCATCGCCGCCGGCGAGAAGAACGTGGAAGGCGCCACCCGCGTCAGCTCCACGGTCAAGGCGCAGCTGATGAACCAGGTGTTCGGGCAGGGCGTCACACTGGACGCGCTGGCGCAGTCGGCCAGCCTCAAGTTCGGGCCCATGTTCGACCGGGCCGGCACCCCCGCCAGCGGCGGCAACCCCGCCGTCCCCGCCTGGACCGCCCCCCGCTGGAGCAACGGCACGCGCCCCAGCGACGGCGACTACCCGAACCTGGCCACCAGCGACTCGCTCTACAACTGGGGGTGCCCGTCGGCGGACGTGGACACCAAGAAGTACAACTGCACCCAGGCGGGGAAGACGCGCTTCGTGGTGGTGGCCATCGACGCCGCCAACCTGAACGGGCAGGAGGTGATCCTGAACGGCGACTGGGGGCAGGGGATCCTGATGATCCTGAACGGCTCGCTGGCCATCCAGGGCAACTTCGTCTTCCGCGGGATCCTGCTGGTGGAGAAGGACCTGAAGGTGGGCGGCGGGAGCGGGCAGTTCGAGGGGAAGCTGGAGGGGACGGTGATCTCCTTCGGCGAGAACAGCAACGTGACCGACGACATCCGCGGCAACGCGGTGATCCGCTACAACCGCTGCTCCATCAACGACGCGCAAAACGCGCTCAACAGCCGGCGCCTCCTGGACATGCCGCAGGTCCTCCAGGGACGCACCTTTTCCTGGTTCGAGCTGGTGCGGTAAGGCGCGGCAATAGCGGGCAAGTGAGAGCGTCCTTGACGCTCGCACTTGCCCGCGCTATACTCTCGCCACCCCCCCACACCGCAACGTCCAACCCGTCCGCGCCGCAGGCTCCTTTTGCGGCGCATGTCCCGGACACATTCGCGCGCCCAATGGTCTCGTTTCTCAAGCGCAGCCGCGCCACGGTGGGGCTGGACATCGGCAGCGGCTTCATCAAGGTCGCCGTCGTGGACCACTCCGGGGCCGACCCCGAGCTGATCCACGTCTCGCACACGCCGCTCATCGCCGACGCCATCGTGGAGGGCGAGGTGATGGACCCCCAGATCGTGGTGGAGACCGTCCGCTCCATGCTGGAGACCGCCGGGATCAAGCCGAAGCGGCTGGTGGCCTCGGTGGGCGGGCGCGACGTCATGGTCAAGAAGATCCAGATGGACCGGATGAAGGAGGCGGACGCCCGCGAGGTGATCCGCTGGGAGGCCGAGCAGCACGTCCCCTACGAC
>Ga0247770_1000276_pt1 | contig 49957 bp, 42 predicted proteins | sample UWRJL136409B6_FD_179943 | JGI IMG/M metagenome (GOLD analysis project Ga0247770, IMG submission 179943) | Plant litter microbial communities from Arlington Agricultural Research Station in Wisconsin, United States - UWRJ-L136-409B-6 | ecosystem: Environmental > Terrestrial > Plant litter >...
CGCGCGCAGCTCGCCCGCGTCCACGCCGCCCACCACGTACGCCACCAGCTGCTTGTCTCCCGGCCGGTCCTCGCGCGCCAGCACGCGGGCCTCGCGCACCGCCGGATGCGACATCAGCGCTGCCTCCACCTCCCCCGGCTCGATTCGGAAGCCGCGGATCTTCACCTGGAAGTCGTTGCGCCCCAGGAACTCCATCCTCCCGTCCGCCAGCCACCGCGCCAGGTCGCCCGTCCGGTACAGGCGCTCACCCGGAGTGTCGCCGAAGGGATCGGGGACGAAGCGCTCCGCCGTCAGGTCGGAGCGGCCCAGGTACCCGCGGGCCACCCCCGCGCCGCCGATGAACAGCTCCCCGGGCACGCCCACCGGCACCGGCCGCCCCGCGCCGTCCACCAGGTAGACCCGCACGTTCCCCGTCGGCCGTCCGATGGGGACCGTGGCCCGCGCCGGCTCCGGCTCGCAGCGCACCGCCGTCAGGGCGGTGGCGGCTTCCGAGGGGCCGTAGAGGTGGTTCATCTCCACCTCCGGGAGCAGCAGACGCACCCGCTCCGCCAGGTCGCGCGGGAGCGACTCCGAGCCGATGAAGAGCCGCTTCAGCGCGCCGCCCGGCAGCTCCGGCCGCTCCACCAGCATGTGCATCAGCGACGCGGCCACGTTGAGCGTGGTGACCTGCTCCGCGTGCGTCCGCGCCAGCATCTCGGCGGGCTCCGGGTGCGCGCCGGGAGCGCCCATGACGATGCGCGCGCCGGCCAGCAGCGGCCAGAACAGCTCGCGGACGATGCCGTCGAAGCTGACGGTGGTGTGCTGCAGCAGCGCATCGCGTCCGTCCAGCGGCCAGACGGCCTGGGCCCACCAGAGCCGGTTCACCACGTTGCGGTGCAGGCACATCACCCCCTTGGGCCGCCCCGTGGAGCCCGAGGTGTAGATGACGTAGCACAGGTGGTCCGGGGAGAGCCCCGCCACGACCGGGTTCGTCGCCGGCCGATCCGCCCACTGCGCCGCGTCTTCGTCCACCGCGACGGTGGCTACCCCCGCGTCGGAGAAGCGTCCGCGCAGGGCGGCCTGCGTCAGCAGCACGGGCGGCCGGCTGTCCTCCACCATGTAGCGCAGCCGGTCGTCCGGGTACTCGGGATCCAGCGCCACGTACGCGCCCCCGGCCTTGAGGAGCGCCAGCATCCCCACCACCAGCTCCAGGCTCCGCCCGATGCAGATCCCCACCGGCACGTCCGGTCCCACGCCCAGCGTCACCAGGTGATGGGCGAGCTGGTTGGCGCGATGGTTCAGCTCGGCGTACGAGAGCGCCTCCCCCTCGTGGACGACCGCCTCCGCGTCGGGCGTGCGCTCCACCTGTGCCTCGAAGAGCTGGTGGATGCAAACGTCGACGGGATACTCCGTCTCCGTGGCGTTCCACTCCACCAGCATCCGATTGCGCTCCGCCTGATCCAGGAGCCCCAGCTCGGACAGGCGCAGCTCGGCGTTCGCGGCGACCTGCTCCAGCACCCGCTCCAGGTGCCCCAGCATCCGCCGGATCGTGCTCTCGTCGAACAGGTCCGAGCTGTAGGACAGGGCCGCCTTCAGTCCCCGCGGATCGTTCACGAACGCGAGGCCCAGGTCGAACTTCACGGTCTCGGAGCCCGCGTAGGCGGGCTCGATCCGCAGCCCCGGCAGCCCGGGCCCGGAGCCCTCCGCCGCGTTGTTCAGCGCGAACGACACCTGGTAGAGGGGCGAGTGGCTCAGGCTGCGCTCCGGCTGCAGCTCCGCCACCAGCTTCTCGAAGGGAAGGTCCTGGTGCTCGTACGCGCCCAGCGTCACCTCCCGCACCCGCCGCAGCACCTCCCGGAAGGTGGGGTCGCCGCCGAGATCCGTCCGCAGCACCAGGGAGTTGATGAAGAAGCCGATCACCTCCTCCACCTCCCCGCGCGTGCGCCCGGCGATCGAGCTCCCCACGACGACGTCCTCGCTCCCGCTGTACTTCGAGAGCAGCACCTGGAAGGCGCCCAGCAGCGTCATGTACAGCGTCGCGCCCTCGCTCCGCCCCAGCGCCTGCAGCCGCTCCAGCACCTCCGCCGAGAGCTCCGTCCAGACGGTGGCGCCCCGGTGCGTCCGCACCGCCGGCCGGGGACGGTCGGTGGGCAGGTCCAGCACCTTGGGCGCGCCCGCCAGGCGCTCCTTCCAGTACGAGAGCTGCCGGTTCAGCGACTCGCCCTCCAGCTGCTCGCGCTGCCACGCGGCGTAGTCCGCGTACTGCACCGGCAGCTCCGGCAGCGGCGACTCCCGCCCCTCGCGGTACGCCTCGTACAGCGACGAGAGCTCGCGGAAGAGGATCCCCAGGCTCCACCCGTCGCTGACGATGTGGTGGATGGAGAGCAGCAGCACGTGGTCCTCGTCACCCACCCGCAGCAGCGTCGCGCGGAAGAGCGGTCCGGCCGAGAGGTCGAACGGCCGCCGCGCCTCCTCGCCGGCGCGGCGCCGGACCTCCGCCTCGCGGTCCGCGTCCGGGAGATGGGAAAGGTCGTCGACCGAAAGCGCGAACCCGCCGAAGTGCGCCACCACCTGCACGGGGGTGCCGTCCCGGTCGGCGAACGTGGTCCGCAGCGACTCGTGTCTGCGGACGATCTCGCCCAGCGCCCGCTCCAGCGCCGCCTGGTCCAGCGCGCCGCCCAGGCGCCACGCCACGGGGATGTTGAAGGTGGTGCTCCCGGGCTGCAGGCGGTCCAGGAACCAGAGCCGCTCCTGCGCGTAGGAGGCCGGCTCCAGGCGCGGCCGCCTCTTCTCGGCGAGGATCTTCCGGAGCAGCTCCTGCTTCTGGAGGCGGGACAGTCCGGCCGTGGAATTGACTTCAGTCATCCGGGTACGATCCTTCAGGATTGGGTGCTCAGGAGAAGGTCCAGCTCTTCGTCGGACAGCTCGTCGAGGTCGCTCGGGTCATACGAATCGGTCGCGGGGCTTCTCCGCACCACCGGCGGCAGCAGCGGCAGGTCCGCGCGGCGCATCTCCTCCACCCGCACCGCCAGCTCCGCCACCGTGGGGCCCTCGAAGAGCACACGCAGCGGCACCTCCACGCCGAACACGGCCCGGATCCGCGAGACCAGGCGCGTGGCCAGGAGCGAGTGGCCGCCCAGCTCGAAGAAGCTCTCGCGCACGCCCACCCGCTCCAGGCGCAGCACCTCCGCCCAGATCCCCGCCAGCACCTCCTCGGTCGGCGTCCGGGGCGCCACGTACCGCTCGGCGTCGGCCTCGTACTCCGGCGCCGGGAGCGACTTGCGGTCCAGCTTCCCGTTCGGCGTCAGCGGCAGCGCGTCCAGGCGGACGAACGCGCTCGGCACCATGTAGTCCGGCAGGCTCCCCCGCAGGTGATCCCGCAGGCTCTCCGTCTCCACCTCGCCGACGACGTACGCCACCAGCCGCTTGTCTCCCGGCACGTCCTCGCGCACGAGCACCGTGCACTCGGCGACCGTGGGGTGGCGCCGCAGCACGGCCTCGATCTCCCCTGGCTCGATGCGGAAGCCGCGGATCTTCACCTGGTGGTCGACGCGCCCCAGGAAGTCCAGCGTGCCATCGGAGAGCCAGCGCACCCGATCCCCCGTCCGGTACATCCGCGCCCCCGCCTCAGTGGCGAACGGATCGGCGACGAACCGCTCCGCCGTCGGACCCGGGCGGTCGAGGTATCCCCGCGCCACGCAGACGCCGGCGAGGTACAGCTCCCCCGGCACCCCCTGGGGGACCGGGCTCAGATGCGAGTCCAGGACGTACACCTGGGTGTTCGCGACCGGGCTTCCGATGGAGGGAAGGAGAGGCCAGGAGTCGGAGGCTCCATGCAGGGAGAAGGAGGTGGCGACGTGCGTCTCCGATGGCCCGTAGTGGTTGTGGAGTGGGACACCGAGCGCGCCGAACCACTGGCGGATGGGATCGGTGATCCGCAGCGCCTCCCCGGCCGTCTGCACCTCCCGCAGCGACAACGGTCTCGAGCCGCGCTCCACGGCCTCCTCGGCGACCAGCTGCAGCATCGAGAAGGGCAGGGAGAGCCGCTCCACCGCGCCCTGCTCCACCAGGTCCAGGACGGCCGAGGGATCGTGCCGCGCGTCCTCCGAGGCGACCACCAGCCGCCCCCCCGTCGCCAGGGTGGTGAAGATCTCCTGGAAGGAGACGTCGAAGCTGATGGTGGTGAACTGGAGCGTGACCGCCGCCCGCGACCGTCCGCGCTCCGGCTCCTGCCACGCGATCAGGTTCACGAGCGGGCGGTGCGGCATCGCCACGCCCTTGGGCCGGCCCGTCGACCCCGAGGTGTAGATCACGTAGCAGAGATGGTCCGGCGTCAGCCCCGCGCGTTCCGGGTTCGACGAGGGATGGCTCGCCCACGACGAGGACTCCGTGGCGAGGTCGATGACCGGCACGTCGCTCTCCGCGAACAGCTCCCCGGGGACGCCGTGCGTAAGCAGCACCTGTGGATCGCTGTCCTCCAGCATGAAGCGCAGGCGGTCGGCCGGATATGCCGGGTCGAGCGGGACGTAGGCGCCTCCGGCCTTGAGGATGGCCAGCAGCCCCACCAGCATCTCCAGGCCGCGCTCCACGCAGATCGCCACCCGCGCGTCCCGGCCCACGCCCAACGAGCGGAGGTGGTGCGCCAGACGATTGGCGCGGGCGTTGAGCGCCGCGTAGCTCAGCGCCTCTCCTTCGTAGACCGCCGCCACTGTGTCGGGGGTGCGCTCCACCTGCGCCTCGAACAGCTCGTGGCTGCAGAGCTCGGCGGGGTAGTCGACCGCCGTCCCGTTCCACTCCTCCAGCACCCGGCGGCGCTCCGCCGTCCCCATCACCCGCAGCTGCGAGAGGCGCAGCTCCGCGTCCTCCGCAACCTCCTCCAGCACCTGCTCCAGGTGCCCCAGCATCCGAACGATGGTGCTCCGCTCGAACAGGTCGGTGCTGTAGCGCATCACCGCCCGCAAGCCGTGGAGCCCCTCGGCGAAGGCCAGGTGGAGGTCGAACTGGGCGGTCGAGACCCCCGATTCCACGATGTCGGTGCGCACACCCGGGATGTCCGCGCCCGTGTCTCCGGCGTTCTGCAGCGTGAACAGCACCTGGAAGAGCGGGGAATGGCTGAGGCTGCGCTCCGGCTGCAGCTCCGCCACCAGCCGCTCGAAGGGCACGTCCTGGTGCGCGTAGGCACCCAGCGCCGCCTCCCGCACACGCCGCAGCACCTGGCGGAAGCTGGGGTCGCCACCGAGGTCCGTCCGCAGCACCAGCGTGTTGACGAAGAACCCGATCAGCTCCTCCACCTCCCGGCGCGTGCGCCCGGCGATGGGGCTCCCCACCACGATGTCCTCGATCCCGCTGTACCTGGAGAGCAGCACCTGGAAAGCGCCCAGGAGCGTCATGTACAGCGTCGTCCCCTCGCTCCGCCCCAGCGCCCGCAAGCGCTCCAGCAGCTCGGGCGAGAGATCCACCGGGACCGTCGCGCCCCGGTGCGTCCACACCGCGGGGCGGGGATGGTCGGTCGGCAGCTCCAGCAGCTCCGGCGCTCCGGCCAGCTGCTCCTTCCAGTACGCCAGCTGCCGATCCAGCACCTCGCCCGCCAGCTGCTCGCGCTGCCACGCGGCGTAGTCCGCGTACTGCACCGGCAGCTCGCGGAGCGGAGACTCTCCTCCCTCGCGGTACGCCGCGTACAGCGACGACAGCTCGCGGAAGAGAACCCCCAGGCTCCACCCGTCGCTGACGACGTGGTGCATGGAGATCAGCAGCACGTGATCCTCGGCGTCCACCCGCAGCAGCGCGGCGCGGAAGAGCGGTCCCGCCGCGAGGTCGAACGGCCGGGCCGCCTCCTCGTCGGCGCGGTGCCTGACCGCGCCCTCGCGATCCGCCTCACCCGCGACGGCGAGCTCCTCCACCGGCAGGGTGAAGCCGCGGAAGGGCGCGATCACCTGCACCGGCGAGCCGCCCGCTTCCGTGAAGGTGGTGCGCAGCGCCTCGTGACGCCGCACGATCTCGCCCAGCGCGCGCTCCAGCGCCGAATGGTCCAGCGCGCCGCCGAGGCGCCAGGCCACGGGGATGTTGTAGGCGGTGCTCCCGGGGTCCAGGCGGTCGATGAACCACAGCCGCTCCTGCGCGAAGGAGAGCGGCATCGCCCCCGTGCGCTCGGTCGGCGCCACCGGCGGCAGCACCGGCAGGTCCGCTCGCCGCATCTCCTCCACCCGCAGGGCCAGCTCCGCCACCGTCGGTCCCTCGAAGAGCACCCGCAGCGGCAGCTCCACCCCCAGCACGACGCGGATGCGCGAGACCACCCGAATGCCCATCAGCGAGTGGCCGCCCAGCTCGAAGAAGCTCTCGCGCACCCCCACCCGCTCAATCCGCAGCACCTCGGCCCAGATCCCCGCCAGCACCTCCTCCACCGGCGTCCGCGGCGCCACGTACTCGCCTTCCACCGGGGCATGGTCCGGCGCCGGCAGCGCCTTCCGGTCCACCTTCCCGTTCGGCGTCAGCGGCAGCTGGTCGAGCGACACGAACGCGCCCGGCACCATGTACTCCGGCAGGCTCTGCCGCAGGTGCGCCCGCAGCGCTTCCACGTCCGCTCCGCCAACCACGTACGCCACCAGCCGCTTCTCCCCCGGCGCGTCCTCGCGCGCCAGGACCACGCAGTCGGTGACGCCCGGACTGCGCCGCAGCGCAGTCTCCACCTCACCCAGCTCGATGCGGAAGCCGCGCACCTTCACCTGCGCGTCCAGCCGTCCCAGGTACTCCAGCGTCCCGTCCGCCCGCCACCGTGCCCGGTCTCCCGTGCGGTAGAGCCGCGCGCCCGCCTCGCCCGAGAACGGATCGGGGACAAACCGCTCCGCCGTCAGGCCAGGGCGACCGAGATAGCCGCGCGCCAGCCCGCGGCCGCCGAGGTACAGCTCGCCCGGCACCCCTGCGGGAAGCGGCAGGAGCGAAGCACCGAGCACGTAGGCCAGCGTGTTGGAGATCGGCCGGCCGATCGTCGTCGGCCCGCCCGCACGGCGCAGCGTCCAGGTGCTGTAGGTGGTGTCTTCCGACGGGCCGTAGAGGTCGTACACACGCTCGATCCCGCCGCGCGCGTAGAGCGCATCCACCAGCTCGGCCCGCAGCGGCTCACCCGCCAGGTTCACCGTCCGCACGCCCGACGGGATCCCGTCGCTCTTCAGCAGAGCCGCGATCGCCGACGGCACCGTGTTGACCAGCCGCACCTCGCTCGCCGCGGACGACCCCGGCAGCGCCAGCGCGTTCTCCACGACGATCACGCGCCCGCCGAGGGACAGCGGGAGGAAGATCTCGAAGACCGAGAGATCGAAGGAGATCGACGTCGCCGCCAGCATGCCGGACAGCTCTTCCGCCGTGAAGACGTTCGCCGCCCACGCCAGTAGGGCCACCGCGCTCTCGTGCTCGATCGCCACTCCCTTCGGGACGCCCGTGCTCCCGGAGGTGTAGATCAGGTACGCCAGGCTCCGCGGCACGGCTCTCCGCGCCGGGCTCTCGGCGCTCTCCGCCGCGATCTCGCTCGCCGCGCCGTCCACGCTCACCACCGTCACGCCGTCCGCGAGGGGAAGCGTCGAGCGCAGCGACTCCTGCGTCAGCAGCACCACCACGCCCGAGTCCGCGAGGGTGAACGCCAGCCGCTCGGCGGGATACGCCGGATCGAGCGGCACGTACGCGCCCCCCGCCTTCAGCACGGCCAGGAGGGAGATGATCATCTCCATCCCGCGCTCCAGGCACACGCCCACACGCGCCTCGGACCCCACGCCCAGGCGGACGAGGTGGTGCGCCAGCCGGTTCGCGCGCTCGTCCAGCTCGGCGTAGGTGAGCGATTCGTCCTCGACGACCACGGCCACGGCTCCGGGCGTGCGCGCCGCCTGTGCTTCGACGAGATCGTGGATGCACCGGTCCGCCGGATACTCCGCCTCCGTCCGGTTCCACTCCTCCAGCACGACCGAGCGCTCCGCCTGGCCGAGCAGGTCCAGCCGTGAGAGCGGCGTGTCCGCGTCGGCGGCGACCTGCTCCAGCACCCGCTCCAGGTGCCCGACCATGCGCCCGATGGTGCCCGGCTCGAACAGGGCGGTGCCGTAGATCAGCTCTCCGTGGAGTCCGCGCGAGGTCGCCGCCAGGACCAGAGAAAGATCGAACTTGGCGTTCGCGAGCCCCGCATCGACATCGCTCACGGTCAGCCCCGAGAGCGCGCCTTCCGCGCCGCCGGTGTTCTGCAGCGTGAACAGCACCTGGAAGAGCGGGGAATGGCTGAGGCTGCGCTCCGGCTGCAGCTCGGCCACCAGCTTCTCGAAGGGCACCTCCTGGTTCTCGTACGCTCCCAGCGTGACGTCCCGCACCCGCCGCAGGGTCTCCCGGAAGCTCGGGTCGCCCGAGAGATCCGTCCGCAGCACCAGGGTGTTGACGAAGAAGCCGATCAGCTCCTCCACCTCGCCCCGCGTCCGCCCGGCGATCGGGCTCCCCACGACGATGTCCTCGATTCCGCCGTACCTGGAGAGCAGCACCTGGAAGGCGCCCAGCAGCGTCATGTACAGCGTCGTCCCCTCGCTCCGCCCCAGCGCCTGCAGGCGCTCCAGCAGCTCGGCGGAGAAGCGCACCGGCACCGTCGCGCCCCCGTACGTCTGCACCGCCGGGCGGGGATGGTCGGTCGGCAGCTCCAGCAGCTCCGGCGCTCCCGCCAGCTGCTCCCGCCAGTACGCGAGCTGCCGATCCAGCACCTCGCCCGCCAGCTGCTCGCGCTGCCAGACCGCGTAGTCCGCGTACTGCACCCCCAGCTCGGGAAGCGGAGACTCTCCGCCGTCGCGATACGCCGCATACAGCGCCGACAGCTCGCGGAAGAGAACCCCCAGGCTCCATCCGTCGCTGACGACGTGGTGCATGGAGATCAGCAGCACGTGGTCTTCCTCGCCCAGCCGCAGCAGCGACGCGCGGAAGAGCGGTCCCGCGGCGAGGTCGAACGGCCGGGCCGCCTCTTCGCCGGCGCGCCGCCTGGCCACCGCCTCGCGATCCGCCTCGCCCGGGGCGTCGAGCTCCTCCACCGCCAGGGCGAACCCGCCGAAGGGCGCCACCACCTGCACCGGCGCCTCGTCCACTTCCGCGAACGTGGTCCGCAGCGCCTCGTGGCGCCGGACGATCTCGCCCAGCGCGCGCTCCAGCGCCGCCGGGTCCAGCGCGCCGGCCAGGCGCCACGCCACGGGGATGTTGTAGGTGGCGCCCCCCGGCTCCAGCCGGTCCAGGAACCAGAGCCGCTCCTGCGCGAAGGAGAGCGGCGGCGCACCCGTGCGCCCGGTCGGCACCACCGCCGGCAGCACCGGCAGCTCCGCCCGGCGCATCTCCTCCACGCGTCCGGCCAGCTCCGCCACCGTGGGGCTCTCGAAGAGCGCCCGCAGCGGCAGCTCCACGCCGAACACGGCGCGAACGCGCGACACCACCCGCGTGCCCAGGAGCGAGTGGCCGCCCAGCTCGAAGAAGTTGTCGCGCGCCCCCACCCGCTCCAGCCGCAGCACCTCCGCCCAGATCTCCGCCAGCACCTCCTCCACCGGCGTCCGCGGCGCCACGTATGTCTCCTCCGCCGACGCGAGCCCCGGAGCCGGCAGCGCCTTGCGGTCCAGCTTCCCGTTCAGGGTCAGCGGCAGCAGGTCCAGGGCGATGAACGCGCTCGGCACCATGTGCTCCGGCAGGCCCTGGCGCAGGTGGGCGCGCAGCGCGCCCGTCTCCACGCCGCCCACCACGTACGCCACCAGCCGCCGGTCACCCGGCGCGTCCTCGCGCACCACCACCACGCACTCGCGCACCCCGTCGTGCCGGCGCAGCGCGGCCTCGATCTCCCCCGGCTCGATGCGGAAGCCGCGGATCTTCACCTGGTCGTCCAGGCGCCCCAGGTACTCGATGGCGCCGTCCGCCCGCCACCGCGCCCGGTCGCCCGTGGCGTACAGCCTCGATCCCGCCCCGGAGCCCAGGGGATCGGGAACGAAGCGCGACGCGGTCAGCGCCGGGCGGTTCAGGTAGCCGCGCGCCACCTGCACCCCGCCGATGTACAGCTCGCCCGGCGCCCCCACCGGCACCGGCTGGAGCCCCGCGTCCAGCACGTACAGGCGGGTGTTCAGGATGGGGCGGCCGATCGGGACGACGTCCACCGAGTCCCGCCGCTCGCACGCCCACCAGCTCACGTCCACCGCGGCTTCGGTGGGGCCGTACAGGTTGTGCAGCTCGACGCGGGAGGGGAACCGCGCGTGGAACCGCTCCACCAGCGCCGGCGGGAGCGCCTCGCCGCTGCAGACGACCCGCGTCAGGCTGGCGCAGCGCTCCACCCCCGCGAACTCCACGAACTGCTGGAGCATCGAGGGAACGAAGTGCAGCGTCGTCACCTGGCGCCGCTCGATCACCTCCCGCAGGTACGCCGGGTCGCGGTGTCCCTCCGGCCGCGCCATCACCAGCGAGGCGCCGTGCTGGAGCGGCCAGAAGAACTCCCACACCGAGACGTCGAAGCTGAACGGGGTCTTCTGCAGCACCGCGTCCCCGCCGCCCAGCCGGAGCCGCGACTGCATCCACCACAGGCGGTTCACGACGCCGCGGTGCGCGTTCATCACCCCCTTGGGGCGGCCGGTGGAGCCGGAGGTGTAGATGACGTACGCCAGGGTGTCGGGCGTGGCTCCGCCCTCGAGGTTCCCGGCGCTCTCGCCCTCCGCGGGCGCGCCGTCCACGAGGAGCACCTCCGTGCCGGGGCGCGCCGGGAGGAGGGTGCGCAGCTTCTCCTGCGTGAGCAGCACCGGGGTGGCGGAGTCGGCCAGGATGAACGCCAGGCGATCGGCCGGGTAGCCGGGGTCCAGCGGGACGTACGCGCCGCCGGCCTTGAGCACCGCCAGGATGCCGACCACCATCTCCAGGCTCCGCTCCAGGCAGATCCCCACCCGCACCTCCGGGCCCACGCCACGACGCCGGAGGCCGCGCGCCAGCCGGTTCGCCCGCTCGTTCAGCTCCGCGTAGGTGAGCGAATCGTCCTCGAAGCGCACGGCCACCGCCGTCGGCGTGCGCGCCGCCTGCTCCTCGATGAGCTGGTGGATGCACCGGTCCGCCGGGTACTCCCCCTCGGTCCGGTTCCACTCCTCCAGCACCATCGCGCGCTCGGCCTCGCCGAGCAGGTCCAGCCGCGAGAGCCGCGCGTCCACGTCGGCGGCGACCTGCTCCAGCACCCGCTCCAGGTGCCCCACCATGCGCTCGACGGTGTCCGCGTCGAACAGGGCGGTGCCGTAGGTCAGCCCTCCCCGCAGTCCGCGCGGGGTCGCGGCCAGGGTCAGCGAGAGATCGAACTTGGCGCCCTCCAGGCCCGCTCCGGCTCCGCTCACCTGCAGCCCCGGGAGGGCGCCTTCCCCGCCGGCGTTCTGCAGCGTGAACATCACCTGGAACAGGGGAGAGTGGCTCAACGACCGCTCCGGCTGCAGCTCGGCCACCAGCTTCTCGAAGGGCACCTCCTGGTTCTCGTAGGCGCCCAGCGTCACCTCCCGCACCCGCCGCAGCACCTCTCGGAAGCTGGGGTCTCCGCCGAGATCCGTCCGCAGCACCAGGGTGTTGACGAAGAAGCCGATCAGCTCCTCCACCTCGCCCCGCGTGCGCCCGGCGATGGGGCTCCCCACGACGATGTCGTCGATTCCGCTGTATTTGGAGAGCAGCACCTGGAAGGCGCCCAGCAGCGTCATGTACAGCGTCGTCCCCTCGCTCCGCCCCAGCGCCTGCAGGCGCTCCAGAAGCTCGGGGGAGAGATCCACCGGGACCGTCGCGCCCGCGTACATCCGCGTCGGCGGCCGGGGGCGGTCCGTGGGCAGCTCCAGCAGCTCCGGCGCTCCCGCCAGCTGCTCCCGCCAGTACGCGAGCTGCCGGTCCAGCACCTCGCCCGCCAGCTGCTCGCGCTGCCAGACCGCGTAGTCGGCGTACTGCACCGCCAGCTCGGGAAGCGGCGATTCCCCACCGTCGCGGTACGCCGCGTACAGCGACGACAGCTCGCGGAAGAGAATCTCCAGGCTCCACCCGTCGCTGACGATGTGGTGCATGGAGAGCAGCAGCACGTGATCCTCGGCCGCCAGCCTCAGCAGGGTGGCGCGGAAGAGCGGACCCGCCGAGAGATCGAACGGCCGGACCGCCTCCTCGCCGGCGCGACGCCCGACCGCCGCCTCGCGATCCGCCTCGTCCAGGACGGCGAGGTCCTCCACCGGCAAGGTGAATCCGCCGAAGGGCGCCACCACCTGCACCGGCGAGCCGCCCACCTCCGTGAAGGTGGTCCGCAGCGACTCGTGGCGCCGGACGATCTCGCCCAGGGCGCGCTCCAGCGCCGCCTCGTCCAGGGCACCGACCAGGCGCCAGGCGACGGGGATGTTGTAGGTGCTGCTCCCCGGCTCCAGCCGGTCCAGGAACCAGAGCCGCTCCTGCGCGAAGGAAAGGGGCAGCGCGCCCTCGCGCTCGGTCGGCACCACCGGCCGCGGAACCGGCAGCTCCGCGCGGCGCATCTCCTCCACTCGCCCGGCCAGCGCCCCGACCGTGGGACTCTCGAAGAGCGCCCGCAGCGGCAGCTCCACGCCGAACAGCGCGCGGATGCGCGAGGCCACCCGCGTGCCCAGGAGCGAGTGCCCGCCCAGCGCGAAGAAGTGATCGTTCACCCCCACCCGCTCCGTCCGCAGCACCTCCGTCCAGATCCCCGCCAGCACCTCCTCCACCGGCGTCCGCGGCGCCACGTATCGCTCCTCCGCCGACGCGAGCTCCGGCGCCGGCAGCGCCTTGCGGTCCAGCTTCCCGTTGGGGGTGAGCGGGAGATGGTCCAGGGCGACGAACGCGCCCGGCACCATGTGCTCCGGCAGGCTCCGGCGCAGGTGGGCCCGCAGCGCCTCCACGTCCGCGCCGCCGACCACGTACGCCACCAGCCGCGTGTCACCCGGCGAGTCCTCGCGCGCCAGGACCACGCAGTCGGTAACGTCCGGACTGCACCGCAGCGCGGTCTCCACTTCACCCAGCTCGATGCGGAAGCCGCGCACCTTCACCTGCGCGTCCAGCCGCCCCAGGTATTCCAGCGTCCCGTCCGCCATCCACCTCGCGCGGTCGCCCGTCCGGTACAGCCGCGCGCCGGGCTCGCCGCTGAACGGATCGGGGACAAACCGATCGGCCGTCAGCCCGGGCCGTCCGAGATATCCGCGCGCCAGCCCGCGGCCGCCGAGGTAAAGCTCGCCCGGCACGCCCGCGGGAAGCGGCAGGAGCCCGGTCCCGAGCACATAGGCCTGCGTGTTGGAGATCGGCCGGCCGATCGTCGTCGGCCCGCCCGCACTGCGCAGTGTCCAGGTGCTGTAGGTGGTGTCTTCGGACGGGCCGTAGAGATCGTACACGCGCTCGATCCCGCCGCGCGCGTAGAGCGCATCCACCAGTTCGGCGCGCAGCGGCTCGCCCGCCAGGTTCACCGTCCGCACGCCCGCCGGGATCCCGTCGCTCTTCAGCAGCGCCGCGATCGCCGAAGGCACCGTGTTGACCAGCCGCACCTGGTCCGCCGCGGCCGAGCCCGGCAGCGCCAGCGCGTTCTCCACGACGATCACACGCCCGCCGAGGGACAGCGGGAGGAAGATCTCGAAGACGGAGAGGTCGAAGGAGATCGACGTCGCCGCCAGCACACCGGACAGCTCCTCGGCCGTGAAGACGTTCGCCGCCCATGACAGGAGGGCAACCGCGCTCTCGTGCTCGATCGCCACGCCCTTCGGGACGCCCGTGCTCCCGGAGGTGTAGATCAGGTACGCAAGGCTCCGTGGCACGGCTCTGCGCGCAGGGCTCTCGGCGCTCTCCGCCGCGATCTCGGCCGCCGCGCCATCCACGCTCACCACCGTCACGCCGTCCGCTATGGGAAGCGACGAGCGCAGCGACTCCTGCGTGAGCAGCGCCACCACGCCCGAGTCGGCGAGGGTGAAGGCGAGCCGCTCGGCGGGATAGGCTGGATCGAGCGGGACGTACGCGCCGCCCGCTTTCAAAACGGCGAGGAGGGAGATGATCATCTCCAGCCCGCGCTCAAGGCACACCCCCACCCGCGCTTCCGACCCCACGCCCAGGCGGACGAGGTGGTGCGCCAGGCGGTTCGCCCGCTCGTTCAGCTCCGCGTAGGTGAGCGATTCATCCTCGACGACCACGGCCACCGCACTCGGCGTTCGCGCCGCCTGCGCGTCGAAGAGATCGTGGATGCACCGGTCGGTGGGATACTCCGCCGCCGTCCGGTTCCACTCCTCCAGCACGAGCGCGCGCTCCGCATCGCCCAGCGGGTCCAGCGTCCCCAGCGGGCGGTCGGGATCGGCCGCCATCTCCTCCAGCAGGCGGGCGAAGTGGCCCAGCATCCGGTCCACGGCCGCGGCGTCGAAGAGGTCGGCGTCGTAGTGGATGCGCGCGCGGAGCGGCGCCTCGGCGTCCACGTTCAGCGCCAGCGGGAAGCCGGGGTGCTCGAGCAGCCGGGCGCCGCGCCCCTCCACTCCGCGGAAGGGGGCGTCGAACGGCCGCGGCTGGTAGTTGACGAAGGTGTCGAAGAGGGGCGCGCCCTGCGAGAGGCCGCTCCACCGCTGGATGTCGGTGAGGGCGGCGTGCTGGTGGGCGGCGAGGCCGGCGCTCCGCGCGCCGATCTCCCCCAGCCAGTCCACGACGCGCGCCTCGGGCGGGAGGGGGACGCGGAGGGGGACGGTGTTGATCAGCAGCCCCACCATCTCGTCCGCGCCCTCCGCCCCGGCGCGCCCGTTGCGCACCGTCCCGAACACCACCTCGCGGCGTCCCGTGTAGCACCCCAGCAGGAGCGCCCACGCCCCCTGCACCACGGTGTTCACGAAGACGCCGCGGTCGCGCTTGAGGGCGCGGAGCGCGGCGTCGGCCGCGGGCGCGAGGCGGATCTCGCGCACCCCGAAGTGGGGCTCGGCGCGCGGGTCGCGGGGGGCGCTCCGGATGGGGCGCACGGGATCCGGCGCCTCGAGGCCGCCCAGGGCGTCCGTCCAGTACGCCTCGTCCGCCGCCGTGTCCCGCCCGCGCAGCCAGCGGACGTGGTCGCGGAAGGGGCGGAGGGCGGGGAGCGAGGCTTCCGCCCCGTCCGCGCCGGCATCGTACAGCGCCAGCACCTCGCCCAGCACCCGGGTGAACGACCACGCGTCGAGCAGCGCGTGGTGGAAGCTCCACACCAGCACGCGCTCGCCGTCGCCGGCGCCGTGGAAGAGCGCCAGGCGCATGGCCGGCGCCTCCGCCAGGTCGAAGCCGCGGGCGCGGTCTTCGGCCAGGTAGCGCGCCAGCGCCTCTTCCCGCCCGGCGGGCGCCGGCCCCGCGCCGTCGTGGCGGGCGATCTCCACCGGGACGACGGCCGCCACCTCCTGCACCGGCTCCGGGACGTCGGCCCAGCGGAAGCGGGTGCGGAGGGCGTCGTGCCGCGCCACCACCCGGCGCCACGCCCACTCCAGCCGGTCCGCGTCCAGCGGCTCGCGGAAGCGGCAGAGCATCTGCAGCACGTTGACGCCCAGGGCCGGCTCCAGCAGGGTCCGGAGGAGCATCCCGTGCTGGAGCGGGGTGAGCGGATATCGGTCCTGAATGCCGGTGCCGCCGGCATCACGGAGTTCGGTCAAGCTTCCTCCCTACGGACCCGGGCGGCGCTCCGCACCAGTGGCGGGGGAGCGTGACCGTGTCGGTGCGGCTAGATTGTGGTGCAGGTTCTCGATCCTTCGGACCATCGCGCTTCCGGAGCCGCTACGCCGGCCGGGAAGACCGCGCGCCGGGGAGCCCGTCTCGCGGCGGCGGCGCGGTCAGCACTCGCCACCATCCTCCCCGGGGCTCCATCACCTGCTTCGGTCCGGGAGGGGCCGACGGCGCGCCACCCCGGCGGGATCTCGGCGTCGGCGGGCGGGTGAAGTGCCGCTCCTCACCGTTCACGACGTCCTTGTGGACGGTGGTGTCTTCCCGTTCCTCGCTCGGCATCGAACGCTCTCCGGGAAGGCCGGCCGCGGATGGGCTGGATCCACATGAAATGTCGCTTCCTGCCCAGCCTCCCACTTCCGAATATTTAACTCCTATTATTAACGTAAAAAGAGGATTCTCGCCACGCCCGATGTGCGTGCGCACCAACCGATTCGCCGGTCGCAACTGTGCAAGTTGGCCGAAAGGCGGCAGCAATACGGGAAGTGTTTCGGCGTGGCCTGAGAGGTGCGCTTGGATCTCTCCTTCCAGCACCATTCCGGGGGGCGTGGCCGCTGATGTCCATCGTGTCGGCGCGGGAGCACCGAGCGCCTCGTCGCGGTCCATGCGAACGCGCGTCGCCGGGGCCCGCATACGCCGCTCTGATGGCGCCGTGGACCGGATCGTCTCCGCCGCGTCGCCTTCGCGGGATCCCGCTCTCCTTCCGCTGCCTCCAGCGGCTCCCAACGCCACCCCAACGGGTCGGCGTCCATCCGGTTCTTCCGCCCGTCCTGAACCACCATGCCGGGCCCGGGCGAGGATCGGGAAGAGGAAGCGGGCCGCCGGAGAGATCCGGCGGCCCGCTTTCGTCTGTGCATCCCCCGGACGGCGGTCAGTCCAGGGACCTGACGAACTTCTCCAGGTCGTGCGTGAACTGGCGGGGGCGCTCCCAGTGTGGCGCGTGGCCGGTCTCGGGATAGACGAGGAGGGTGGAGTTGGGGATGGCCGCGTCCAGCAGCTCCTGCTCGGCGCGCGGGAAGATGGCGTCGTTCTCGCCCCAGACGATCAGCGTGGGCGCCGAGATCTCGCCCAGCCGGCCGGCGTTGTCGGTGGCGATCAGGCCGCCGAGCGCGTCCTTCCAGACGCGGGCGGGGAGCTTCCGGCTCTCGGCCACCACGGCGTCCAGGAAGTCCGGCGTGACGGGGTGGAAGATGGTGCTCGCCTGGAACTCGAAGACGAACTGGGGATCGACCGGGTCGGTGAGCGTCTGGACGTAGTCGTTCAGCCCCACGATCACCTCGTTCGCCGCCGTCGTGGCGGAGCCGACCAGCACCAGCCCCTTCACGCGGTGCGGATACCGGAGGGCGAAGGTCTGCGCGACGAAGCTCCCCATGGAGTGCCCCACGATCACGGCGCGCTCGATCCCCATCTCCGTCATGAACGCGTCCACGTCCGCCGCGAAGTCGGCCGAGGCGTAGCCCGTCGGCGGCCGGTCGGAGTCGCCGTGCCCGCGCTGGGTGATGGAGAAGGCGTGGACGTTGGGGGTCAGCCGGGGGAGCACCAGGCTGTACGAGAACCACGAGTCGGTGTAGCCGTGCAGCATGATGACGGGCTCGCCGCCGGCCTTGCCGGTCTCGGCGTACTCCAGGCGCACGCCGCCGGGGAGCGTGACCTCGCCCACGCGCACGTCGTCGTGGGCGGCCGACGGGGCAATCCGCGGGTCGTCGATGGTGGCGGTGCTGGTCACGTCGCCGCACGCCGCGAAGGCGAGCGGCAGCGCGAGGGCGAACACGGAAAGATGCGAGGGGCGCATGGATGCGGTTGGGTTCGGTCTGTGGTGTGGGATGCCGCGGATGACGCGCCGGAGCCGGCGGGCAAGCTGGGTGGATCGAAGGAGCGGCAGGGTTGGATCCCGCGAGCGCCCCGACGGTTCGCGGGGGGCCTTCCACGGCTGGCGCGAGGACGAAGTACGTCCCGCACGATCTTAGGCGAAGGGTCCCGAAGCGGGCAACGGCGGACGCGGAGCATTCGATTAGCCGGAGATGAACATCCTCGAGGTGGTGGGACATGGATGGTACGCCACGCGCGCCGGTTGACCACTCTCCGCCCCGTTGCTAGATTTCCCGGCCATTTCGCGTATGGCGGGATGCATCGCCCTCGTAGCTCAGGTGGATAGAGCGACGGTTTCCTAAACCGCAGGCCGCGCGTTCGAGTCGCGCCGAGGGCACTGAAAAAGAACGGCCGCAGCATGGCTTCACGCCAGGCTGCGGCCGTTTGCTTTCGACGCGCGGCGGGCTTCTCGGGAGCTCTGGTGAGATCGCGAGATCCGGGCGGAGGATGCCGAGGGTGATCCGGGACTGATCGGCCGGGGGATCTTCCCATCCGTACGGCCCTCTCTTACATTCCTTTAGCGCTTTAAAATTCTAGGGGATCACATCATCCCGGGTGGCGGCTGTGCGTTCGGAGCCTCCGGACGCCCCGGCCACGTCCTGCGCGTCGGTCGGATCACCCTGGCGCTCGGAAACCGGCTCTCGATGGGCCACGGAGCCGTCTCTCGGCGGAGGAAGCGCTCGTGTAAGCGCCTCCACGGATGCTGATCCGAGCTGCTGCCTGGCCTCGGAGGCTGGTCGGAGCGTGGGCGATGCGGGGGCCGAGGTCCGCGCCGATGCACTCCGCTCGCGCCATCGGAGGAGGCGCAGGAGCGGTCGTGTCGCCAGCGGATCGAAACGCCCGATCGGCGCTCCGTTCGGGCGGGGGAGGGGAGGGCGGACGCCGGGGCGGGGCGATGGTACTGCCCCGTCCATAAAGAGACAGGACGGTGCGGATCCTGGAGGATCTCCCCGCGCGGGCCCGATGCGCCCCCGACCGACACGAAGCCGCCCGAGCGGCGCTGGACCGCCGTTTCCCAGCGGGCACGGGTTCCCGATCTCGCCAGACCGTATTTCGCACCGGGTCTTCGGACTCAACCGCCGTGGAGGAGCCATGCCGCGTCCGTCGGAGCACGTCCAGAGCATCACCGAGGCCATGTCGATCAAGTTCAACGGCCTCATGTACGAGAAGAAGCAGCGCGGCGACGACGTCATCACCCTCTCGCTGGGCGAGTCGTTCTTCGACATCCCGCTCTTCCGCTTCGACGACCTGCCGATGCCGGCGCTGTACCACTACTCCCACTCGCGCGGGCTCATCGAGCTGCGCACGCTGCTGGCCGAGTACTACGGGACCCGCTTCGGCGTGCCCATCGACCCCGCCAGCGAGATCTTCATCACCTGCGGGTCCAAGCTGGCGCTGCACATGGTGTTCATGGCCATCGTGGACTCGGGCGACGAGGTGCTGATCCAGGAGCCCGCGTGGGTCAGCTACACCGAGCAGGTGCGGCTCTGCCACGGCACCCCCGTCACCATCCCGTACCACGCCACCGTCGCCGACTACGAGAGCTACATCACGCCGCGCACCCGCGCCATCGTGGTGAACAACCCCAACAACCCCACCGGCCGCATCTTCACCGCCGACGAGTGGCGCGAGCTGCACCGCCTGGCCGAGGAGCACGACCTCTACATCGTCTCCGACGAGGCGTACAGCGACTACGTCCTGGAGGCCGGCGACTTCATTCCCGCCGCCGCGGGCGATCCGGAGAAGGCGCACACCATCGTCGTCAACACGCTGTCCAAGAACTACGGGATGTCGGGGTGGCGGATCGGCTACGTCTTCGCCAACCGGGAGACGCTGGGGCAGATCCTGAAGGTGAACCAGCACCTGATCACCTGCCCGGCCACGGTCCTGGAGTGGTACATGGTGCGGCACTTCCACGAGGTGCTCGCCATCACCGCCCCGCAGATCCGCGCCGTGGTGCAGCGGCGCCAGGAGATCGCGCGGATGCTGGACGGGCTGGGGATCCCCTACCTTCCTGGCGACGGCACCTTCTACCTGTTCGTGAACATCGGCGCCAGCGGGCTGGACTCGGTGGAGTTCTGCACGCGGCTGCTCAACGAGCGCGGCGTCAGCGCGGTGCCGGGGATCGGCTACGGCCAGTCGTGCGACGAGTTCATCCGCGTGGGCGTCGGCTCCGAGAGCATGGAGCGCGTCTGCAAGGGGATCGAGGAGATCGCCGCGCTGGTCCGCGAGGGCGCCGCGTCCTCCGCCCCGGCCCTGGCGGGAGCGGCGAGCGGCGTCTGACCGCGCTTCGAATCGCCCTGGATCGGACGGATCCGTTGCCGTCGAGCAGTCATACCGGGCGCGGGAGGCGGATCTTCTGGTATAGATCCCTCGGCCTGCGGGAGTTTGTGCGGACGCCGGTTCTGGCTTGACCGGCCCCGGGATAACCATTCGTGGGGCAAGTCAAGGGAGGGCAAGGGAAGGGCAGGGCGGGGTCGGGGCCAGGGGGTGCACGGCGGAGATGGAAGCCGGTGTCATCCTTCGATCCGACCCCGAGGCGGCGATCCACGAGCTGGAGGATCAGGCACGGCGATCGGGGCGATGAAACGACGGACGGGGGCGCGGAATCGATTCCGCGCCCCCGTTCCGTTTTTGCCGTGATCCGGCCCGGGTGCGGACGCGTGGAACGGCAGGAGGTGATGCGCAACCCCCGCCCCCTCCAGGCTCGTCCCCATGGCGGCGATCCACGTCGAGATGTTTGCTTGTGCCGGCGCGAAGTTGCTCTTACCGTGCGGCGGGCACGGCTTCCCGGCGCCGTTCTTCACCGGGCCCGTCCGCGGGATTCCTCTTCCAAAACCATGGAGGACGCGATGCACAAGCTCCGGCTGGAGCTCGACGAGCTGGCGGTGGAGTCGTTCACGACCACGTCCCACCCGCACGCGGGTCCTGGAACGGTGCGTGGGGGCGAGAAGACGCTGAAGGACGACACCTGCGCCGGGAGCTGCGACCCGTGCGCCACCTGCGACACGTCGTGCGCGGGCGGCCCGGTGTGCGACTGCATGCCGTCGGGATGCCCGTCGTGCCAGACGTCGTGCGCCGGCGGACCGCACTGTGACTGCATGCCGACTCCTCCTACTCCCGCCTGTCCGGACGCCTGAACGCCGAACCTCCTCACCCGGGCGGGGCTTCCCGCCCCGGCGCAGATTCCCGCCGGGGTCGATCGCCCGGCGGGGATTCGCCGTCTTCAGCCGCGGACCGGCGAAGCCCGCTGCCTGGAGATGATGCGCGTCACGGCCCGTAGCGCTGCGGGCCGATCCGCACGTCCATGCGGCCGACGGCGCGGTCGCGGAGGATGAGGCGTTCGTAGAAGGGCGCCGTGGAGCCGTCGGGAGTGACGGCGAAGTGGATCTGCACGTCCACCGGGACGCCGCAGACGAGGTAGAAGCCGTGCTCGTCGGCGACCGTCTCGCTGCCGGTGACCTTGAGGGTGCGCGTCAGGGGATTGAACCAGCGCCAGGTGAGCTTCACCGTCGCCCGCGGCTGCGCTTCCCCCGCCCGCGTGACCACCCCCATCACCACGCCCGGAAGCTTCCGCAGCTCCTCCCCCGTGCACTCGCGCGCCACCAGCGCCTCCACGGACGGAGAGGCGAGCGCGACGGCGGACGCTTCCCCCGCGCGCACCTCCACGGGCGCCGCGCCGGGGACGGTGCCCCATGCCCGCAGCCCCGGGTGCTCGAAGGAGACGGTGTAGCGCCCCTCCGGCACCCCCTTGATCTCGAAGCGCCCCGCCGAGTCGGCCAGGGCGGACCACGAGGTGCCGGAGAGAAAGGCCCGCGCCCCCGCCATCGGCCGCGCCTCCAGGCTGTCCCACACCATCCCCGTCACCCGCCCCGTCCGCGCCAGCCCCCGCCCCTCGCGCACGGACGATCCCACCACCTCGCCGCCCCCCTCGCGGATCACCACCAGCCGCGCGTAGCTCCTCCCGCGGATCGGCTCCAGCCCGCCCGTGAGCGCGCCGAACGAGGCGGAGCGCTCGAAGATGGGCATGCGGATCCACCACCGCTCCACCATCCAGCTTCCCGAGGGGAGGCGCCGGAACTCCAGCCGCCCCCCGGCGCCCGCGCTGACCAGATGCGACGGGACGTGCACGTAGCGGTACTCCAGCCGCCGCAGCTCCGCCGTCCCCCGGTCGATCCACAGCACCCCCGCCACCTCCGCCACGCGCCGCCGCCCGGCCACCGGCTCGAAGGCGAGCCCCACCAGCGTGGGCTCGCGGGGGTCCTCCTCCACGCGGAAGCAGTGGTCGGCCAGGAAGCTTTCGGAAAGGAGGACGTCGGCGTCCGGCGCCTCGAAGACCAGCGAGTCGCCCTCGGCCCGCACGTATCCGCGCCTGGAGAGGGAGTCGGGGGCGTGGCTGACGAACGGGGTGTGCCCCTGGCCGGAGCGCCGCTCGCGCTCCTCGCGCAGCACGGTGAGCGCGCCCGGGGCCAGGTCCCGCCGGAACAGCTCCACGTCGAAGTGGAGGAGCGCCGCCGCGTGCGTGTGCGACGCCGCCGAGAGCGCCTTGCGCGCCTCCTCCCAGAGCAGCGCCGTGGACTCGCCCGCGCCGGGGCGGACGCGGCAGCGCCGGCCGCTCCGCGCCGTGATCCCCGCCAGCGAGACGGCCGCCGCGTCCCCCTCCATCCGGTACGCCAGCGTCTGGCCCACCGCCAGCGCCAGCGGCGGCGAGAGGGTGCTCCGGTACCCCACGCGGTCCGCGCGGAGGGTGTAGGCGCCGGCGCGCGGGGCGCGGAGCTCGAAGCGCCCGCCCGCGTCGGTCAGCGCGCCCGCCACCCGCGCCCCGCCCTCGTCCAGCAGCACCACCAGCGCGGCGGCGATGGGGCGCCCGCTCCCGCGCTCCAGCAGGTCGCCGCGCACCCCCTGCGCGGCCGCGGGGCGGGCGAGGAGGAGCGCGAGAAAGGCGAGGACGGCGGCGAGTCCGGGCATCAGGTGCGAAAGTGCGAAAGTGCGTGAGTGCGGGCCGTTCGTCTTCCCCCTCATCACCGCGGGAGCGCCGGCGGCGCGTGCACGTCGTGGCGCGCCCAGAGGGTGCGCGTGATCAGCCGCTGCTCGACGGCGACCATGGGGCTGCGCACGCGCAGGCGCAGCCTCATGCCGACGGGGACGGCGCAGGCGGTGAAAAAGCCGTGGACGTCGGTCTCCACCTCGACGAAGGGGTAGGTGACCCTCCGCCAGTCCGGGGCCATCAGCGGCCAGGTGAAGCGCACGCTGGCGTGCGGGTCCGGCGTGCCGCCCGCGGTGACCACGCCCATCACGACGCCCCGCGCCTCCTCCATCATCTTCAGCTCGTCCGGGGTGCAGTACGCGGCGGCGATGGTGGCGCGCGAGGGGACCGCCATGTCGACGCGCGCTTCCTCGCCGGGGCGGACGGCGACCGGGACGGGGCGGGGGACGGCGCCCCACTCCCGCAGCGCGGGGTGCGTGAAGGAGGCGGTGTAGCGCCCCTCGGCCACCTCGGGGAAGGCGAACTCCCCGGCGGAGTCGGTGGTGGCGGACCAGCGGGTGCCGGAGAGGACGACCAGCGCGCCGGGGAGGGGGGCGGCGCGCACGCTGTCCCACACCATTCCCCTCAGCCGCCCCACCGGCCCGGGGGTGCGCGCCTCGCGCGCCGGCGAGCCGACCACGAGGCCGCCGGCCTCGCGCACGGAGCGCAGCTCCAGCCGGATGGGACCCGGCCGCCCGAGGAGCCGCTGGTGCGCGGTGACCTGCACGAGCTGCGGCATGCGGATGGTCCACCGGCTCACGATCCACCGTCCGGTGGGGAGGCGCTCGAAGCGGACGCCGCCGCCGGCGCCGGCCTCGGAGAGCTCGCGCATCACGTTGACGTAGCGGTATTCCAGGTCGCGCAGCTCGGCCGTGGCGCGGTCGAGCCAGAGGACGCCGGCCACCTCGGCAACCCGCCGCCGCGAGCCGACGGGCTCGAAGGCGAGCCCCACCTGGCCGGGGCGGTCCGCGCGCTCCTCCACCCGGAAGCAGTGCTCGTCCAGGAAGCGGTCGGAGAGGAGGAGGTCGGCGTCCGGCGCGTCGTAGACCACCGAGTCGCCCTCGGCGCGCACGAAGCCGCGCCGCGACAGGGTGTCGGCCGCGGTGCTGACGAACGGCGTGCGCATCTGGCCGGTCAGCCGGCGGCGATCGTCCCGCTGTACCTTGCCGTCCGGGTCCAGGTCGCGGGCGTAGACGACCAGGTCGAAGCGCAGCGGGGTCTCGTCGCTCACGTGGGCGGCCGACTCGATGGCCTTGCGCGCCTCCTCCCACAGCACGGCCGTCCCCTCCCGCCCGGCGCCGGGGCGCGCGCGGCAGCGCCGGTCGCTGCGCGCGATGATCCCGACGAGCGCCACGGCGGCCTCGCCGGCCTCCATGCGGTGCTCGCGCGTCTCGTCCGTCCCCAGCACGATCGGCCCGGAGGTGGTGCTGCGGAAGCCCACGCGGTCGGCGCGGAGGGTGTAGGTGCCGGCCCGCGGCGCGCGCACCAGGAAGCGCCCGTCGCCCCCCGTCATCCCCGCGCCCACCCGGGCGCCGTCCTCCAGCAGCACCACCAGAGCCCCGGGGACGGGCGCCCCGCTCGCGCGCTCCACCAGCACTCCGCGCACGGCCTGCGCCGCGGCGGGGCGGGGGAGGAGGGAGAGAGCGAGCACGGCGGCGAGGAGGGTGATCGGGCGCATCGGTCTCCGGGCGGACCTGGTGGCGTGGAGGGAGCGAAGGTGGAACGCGCGAGCGGCGGATTCTTTGACCGCGGCGGGATGGTCGTTGGGAGAGCTGCATCGCGAGACCAGCCTGCGGTGCGCGTCCGCGGCCGCGGCGCCCCCTCCCGACCGCTGGGGCGGTCTGTCCTCCCCCGTTCCGGGAGAAGATGGCGGTGCGAAGATCTTCGTGCGCGCCGAAGCTCGCCACGCGGTAGAAAAGGCTCCCTCCCCCACAGGCGCCCCGCCTGTGGGGGAGGGTTGGGGAGGGGGGCCGCCGCGGCATGCGAAATCGCTGGTCGAACCTCGGCAGTTCTCCCTGCTCCCGCTTGCGGGGGAGGGGCCGGGGGAGGGGGCCCGCCGAGGCATTGTAGACCACCCGTCGAACCGTCCCAATCCGTTGTTCTGGATTTTCTGGTCACAACGATTCGAGGGCCGCCCCGGCATGGGACGACCCTCGAATTCCACCGAATCCCCCCCTCGCTCCCGAGCCGCGGACCCGCCTATGAATCCGCCGGCGACCGGGGGAGGAAGGCGACGCTCTCGCCGCGGTCCTGGAGAAGCTTCTCCATGAACTCCACCTGCTGGCGAAGGCGCTCCACCTCGTTCTCCAGGCGCTCCACGGCGCCGTCCACCCGCGCCAGGTCGGCGGCGGTGGCGTACTCGGGGGCGGGGAGGGAGGTGCGCGAGACCAAGCCCAGGAGCCCGGGGATCCCGGCCTGGTGCGGCAGCTGCGGCGGCGCGCCGGCCGGGAGCTGGGCGGCGGGCGGCGGCATCAGCGGGGCCAGGGCGCCGATGAAGCGGAAGGCGTCCGCCTTGGGGATGCGGATGCGGTACCGGCGCTGCGGGGTCTCCAGCGTGATCTGGTAGCTGCGCAGCCGGCTGGCGTGCAGGATCCCCGTGATCTGCCCCACGCGCAGCTCCACCTGCTTGCGCCCGAAGCGCTCCTGCTTCAGGCAGAGGAGCCGCTGATTGGTGGCCACCAGCAGCCAGGGCGAGTGCGGCAGCACGCGGGGGCGAAGGCGGCTGACCACCAGCTTGCCGCTGGTGAGCCCCTGGATCTTCTCGTCGGGGTTGAGGACGTACGGCAGGTCGCGGAACTCGCGGTGCTCCCACCAGCGCTCTCCTTCGCCGATGTCCTTGAGCTGCGCGTCGATGGCGCCGCGATCTACCGGCATGTCCTTCTCCTGCTGTGTGGGGGTGTTCCGCGGGGACGATCTGGGGATCCGGCCGGAAGGGCACAATCTAACGGCGCGCGCGCCCCGCTGAAAGCGCCCGGCGAGCGCGCCCGCCATCGCAGATTGTCGCGTCGCCCCAGCCCCGTGGAGCGGCGGTCAGGCGCGCGGGAGGGCGAGGGTGAAGGCGCTTCCCGCGCCGGGGGAGCTCTCGGCGGTCAGGTCGCCGCCCATCCCGCGCGCCAGGTCGCGGCTGATGGCCAGCCCCAGCCCGGTGCCGTCGTGCGGGCGCGACAGGTCCGAGCGCACCTGCACGAACGGGTCGAAGATCGCCTCCAGCTTCCCCGCCGGGGATCCCGATCCCGCTGTCGATCACGGAGATCCGCACGCGCTCGCCGGCCTCCGCGCACGAGATCTCCAGGCGGCCGCCGCCGTCGGTGAACTTGACGGCGTTGGAGAGGAGGTTGACCAGGATCTGCCGCAGCTTCTCCGGGTCGGCGCGCACGGCCAGGGCGGGGGGGACGTCGGCCACCACCAGGGCGTGGCGCTTGGCGCGGGCCTGCGGGGCCACCAGCGACTCGGCGGCGGCCAGCGCGTCGCGCACGGAGACGTCGTCCAGCTCGTAGCTGACGTTCCCCGTCTCGATGCGGGCGTAGTTGAGCACCTCGTTGATCAGCCCCAGCAGGTGCCGCTGGCTGGTCTGGATCCGCCCCAGGTCCTCGCGCTGCTGCTCCGTCACCGGCCCCCGGATCCCCATCTCCATCAGGTCCGCGTACCCGCCGATGGCGTTCAGCGGGGTGCGCAGCTCGTGGCTCATCACCGCCAGGAACTCGCTCTTGGAGCGGTTGGCGGCCTCGGCCTCGGCGCGGGCGGCCTCGGCCTCGGCGCGGGCGGCCTCGGCGTCGGCGCGGGCGCGCTCGCTCTCGGCCAGCAGCCGCTCCACCTCGCGCCGGGCGACGACCTGCTCGGTCACGTCGGTGCCGTGGGCGATCACCCCGGAGCGCGTCCCGTCGGCCTCCACCAGCGGGAGGTAGACGAAGTCCACGAAGCGCTCCTCGGGGGGCGCGCCCTCCGTGCGGCCCAGCAGGACGGGCATCTCCCGCCCCACGTACGGCGCGCCGTCGGCCAGCACCCGGTCCAGGAGGCCGATGAAGCCCTGCTCGCGCACCTCGGGGAGCGCCTCGCGCACGGGCCGCCCCACCAGCTCGCGGTGCCCGACGACGGCGTAGTAGGCGTCGTTCGCCAGCTCGAAGACGTGGTCGGCGCCGCGGAGGACGGCCAGGAAGGCGGGGGCCTGCTGGAATACGTACGCTAGGCGCGAGCGCTCCAGCCGGAGCTCGCGGACCAGCCGCTCGCGCTCGGCGGCGGCGGCGCGGGCGGCGCTGACGTCCTGGAAGAGGATGGCCACCTGCCGCTCCCCTGGCGGCCCGATGCGGAAGGCGTAGACGTCGAACCAGCGCCCCATGGCGTCGGACCCGTTCTCGAAGCGCGCGGGCTCGCCGGTGAGCGCCACGCGGCCGTACATCTCGTACCAGTGCGGCTCCAGGTCGGGAACCAGCTCGCGCGCGCGGCGGCCGTGGGCGTCCACCAGCCCGGTCTGCTCCACGAACGCGGGGTTGGTCTCCACGAAGCGGTAGTCCGCCGCCCGCCCCTCCCCGTCGAAGAGCACCTGGATGACGCAGAAGCCCTGGTCCAGCGAGTCGAAGAGGGCGCGGTACCGCGCCTCGCCCTCGCGCAGCGCCCGCTCGGCGCGCATCCGCTCGGAGACGTCGCGCCAGAAGACGGCGACGCCGCCCTCGTCGGTGGGGTAGGCGTCGATCTCCAGGTGGCGGTCGTACCCCTCGCCCACGTAGTGGTGGGTGATGTGGACCTCGGTCCGCTCCGCCACCACCCGCCGGTACTGCCGCTCGGCCTCGGTGCCCACCGAGGCGGGGAACACCTCCCAGTGGGTGCGCCCCCGCATCTCGTCCAGGGTCTTGCCCAGGGCGCGCTGGGCCGCCGCGTTCACCGTCAGGATGCGGAAGCCGGCGTCCATGGTCAGGTGCTCGTCGCTCACCTGCTCCAGGATGCGGGCGGCGCGCCGCTCGGCGCGCGCGGTCTCGGCCAGGAGGCGCTCACGCTCGCGCTCGCTCAGGATGCGCCGCGTGGTCTCCTGGCAGACCACCAGCGTCGCGGCGATCCCGCCGTCGTCGCCGCGGACGGGGCTGTAGCTGTACGTCCACCACACGTCCTCGAGGCGCCCGTTGCGCTCGATGGGGAGGTACTGGTCCTCGTGCCAGGTGGGCTCGCCCGTGGTCATCACCTGCTCGATCTGCGGGCCGATGGTGTCCCAGATGTCGGTCCAGAACTCGCGGCCGCGCATCCCCAGCGCGCGGGGGTGGCGGCCGCCCCCGCCCAGGCTGGGGCGGTAGGCGTCGTTGTAGAGCTGCACCAGCTCCGGCCCCCAGAAGAGGAACATGGGGTTCAGCGAGCCCAGCACGATCCCCGCGGTGGTCCGCAGGCTCAGCGGCCACCCGTCGACCGGCCCCAGCGGCGTCGATCCCCAGTCGAGGGCGCGGCAGAGCGCGCGCATCTCGCCCGGCCCCGCGAAGAGCGTGTCGGCGGATTCGGAGGTGCGGCGGATTTCGTCGGCGGCCGTGGCGGCCCCGGCAATCGGGTCGGTCACTCGGATCGGGCTCCTGGCGTCACGCACCTGCGCACATCGGCTGGACGATGCGGGGACCTGATGCGAAGGTAGTGCCGGGCGGAGGGCGTGGCGAGCCATTTGCCGCCCCGTGCCCCCGGCACCGCTCTCGATCCGGGGGCGAACGACGGGCGGGCGATCGAGAGCGACTTCGACGACGGGAGCGATCGGATGGACGACACCGGAGGCGGCGAGGCGCGATTTCTCACGGCGATCGCGGAGCATCGCGAGGCCATGCTCCAGCTCTGCCGGCGGCTGCGCGAACATCCCCGGGTGGTGGAGGCGAGGAGCGGTCTCGACGTCCGCGCGTACCAGGCTCCAGGGACCGTGCTGGAATCGTGGGTCGAGGCCGAGGTGCTCGACGGCACCGTCCTGTGCTGGTGGCTGGAACTGCGTTGGGAAGGAGATCGATGGCGGATCGAGGCGAGCGTGCTGAGGAACGATGACGGGGGCCAGGACACCGCGCGCGCTTCCCCGGAGCGATCTCTCTTCTCCCTCGCCGCCTTCGCGGAAGAGCTGAGGAAAGCGACGGCGGAGCTGACGGGACCGGCGAGCGAGGCGGATCTCCAGGCATGATTCCCGGATCCGACCCTCCATCGGCCGAGAAGCCTGCCCCCGCGTCGATCCGCGAGGGCAGGCTTCCCGGCGTTCCCGATCGGGTTTGGTCGATCGGATCCGCCTGCTACTGCAGCACCCGCGCGGTGGGGACGATGACGACCTGCGTGGGCGTGCGGAAGGCGAGGCCGGTGCCTCCCAGCCGGATCAGGCTGCCGACGGCGCCGCCGGTGCCGGGGGCCGTGTACTCGCGGAGCAGCGCGCGGGTGCCGGCGCTGAAGGCGCGGATGGAGGTGCCGCCGGGGGCCAGGAAGAAGACGCGCCCGCGGTCCGGGTCCGGCGCCACCAGGCCGCTGGCGGGAAAGCGGCCGATGATGGTGACCGGGAGGTCCGGGTCCAGCACGGTCCCGTCGGTGAAGTACACCCGCCCGCCGGCCGCGCGGAAGTCCAGCCGCGGCGCCAGCCCGCCCGCGCTGTCGCTCACCGCCACCCCGACCGAGGTGACGCCGAAGACGGTGAATCGCGCCCGCCCCGTCCGCGCGTCGTAGCCGAAGAGCGCCGCGCTGGTCCCCGCCGCCTCGATGCGCGTGGCCCCGCTGTCCGTGGTGACGGCGGCGCCGCGCGCGCTCGTCCCGTCGAACACATAGACGCCGGCGGACGCCGAGTCGGCGGCGCTCCGCCGCAGCGCCACGGCGAAGGCGCGCGGGGTCCCCGGCAGCGCCGCGACGTCCGAGGCGAAGCCGTTGCCCGGCAGGTCGACGCGCGCCTCCACGGTGAAGGCGTCCAGCCCCACGCGGCTCACCGACGGGTCGCCGCGGTGGGCCACGTACAGCGAGCGCCCGTCGTCCGAGAGGGCCAGCTCGCCGGGATCGTTGCCCACGCTCACCGTGCGGCCGATGGTGCCGTCCGCGGGGTCGATCTCCACCACCAGGTTGGCGTACGGCGGCGAGGCGGACGCCGCCACCGAGGCGTAGATCACCTGCCGGTACGGATCGTACGCCAGGTCCGCCGCGGCCAGGGCGACGGTCCGCTCCGTGGCGACCGCCGGGTCGGTGATCGGCGGAAGGGGAGGCCCCTCGATGCCGGTGCCGGTGTCGTCCACCGGGCCGCAGGCGGCGAGGAGGGCCAGCGCGGCGCCGGCCGCGTGGCGCAGGCGGATGCCTGCCGAGCGCGTGGGGATCGCCATCGTCGGGGAGGATCTGGTGTTTCCGCGGGTGAGCCTGGAAGATGCCAGCACCCGCCGGATGGCGCAATCGGCACTTCGTCCGCATCCCGTTCCGCGATGGCGGCGGGTCCAACCGCTGGCGCGGGGCCGGCGGCGCGCATCGATGCCGGAGGTGCGGAGGTGCGGTCGCGGTCGGGCGGCGAGATCGGTCGGCGCGATCCGCGACGCAGGCGGATCGATCGGGGCGGGCGCGATGGGGATCAGTGCGATATCTTGGCGGCGCTTCGCAGCGATCCATCAACCGAATGCCTCCGATGACATCTCCCGCGCCCGATCTCCCGATCCTTCCCGAGCCCATGCACGTGGCGCTGTACGAGCCGGAGATCCCGGGGAACGCCGGGAACGTGGCGCGGCTCTGCTCGGCCACGGGCTCGGTGCTGCACCTGATCGGGCGGCTGGGGTTCTCGTTCACGCACCCCAAGGCCAAGCGGGCGGTGATGGACTACTGGCAGGACGTGGACTACCGCCAGCACGTCGCCTGGACCGACTTCGCCGAGGCCGTCGCCGGGCGGCGGATCTGGAAGCTGACCACGAAGGCGGAGCGCACGCTGTGGGAGGCCGACTTCGCGCCCGGCGACGTCCTCCTCTTCGGCCCCGAGTCGCGCGGCCTCCCCGACGACCTCCTCGCCGTCGATCCCGAGCGCAACGTCCGCATCCCCATGCGCGCGGGCGCCCGCAGCCTCAACCTGGGCACCTCCGTGGGCGTCACCGTCTACGAGGCCCTCCGGCGGATCTCCGCGCCGCGCTGACGACGGCTCAGCGGCCGTTCTTGCGGAGATGAAGCTGGTGGACGCCCAGCGCCATGCACCCCAGCACCATTCCCGTCGCCACGCCCGCGAGCCCGTCGTCGCGCGAGTGCGGGAGCGGTGCCAGCGAGGTGCGCTGCAGGATGACGGCGCCCACCGCCAGCGCCGCCGAGGCGATCAGGAGGCGCCAGCGGCGCGGATCGACATGATTGCCGAAGTAACGGGAGAGGATGAACATCGGAGACCTTCGCTGAGGAAGCGGGGAACCAGGTGTTTGCCGACGGGCGGGTGATACGCGGATCGAGCCGGATCGTTTCACGCGCCCGCGTCAGCCCCGGATGGCGGCGCGGTCCAGGACGCCGCGGCGCTCCACGGCGTCCTTGAGCCCCGCCAGGCGCTTGCGGACGTCGTGGGCGAAGACGCGCGTGAGGACGGGCGTCAGCAGGCGGGCGAGCCAGCGGGGGCGGGCGCGGACCTGGTACTTGAAGATGACGCGCGTGGCGCCGTCGCCTTCCGGGACGAAGCGCCACGAGCCGGCGAAGCTCTCGATGAGCCACGGCCCGCGCGTCATCTTCACCGCCGTCACGCGCGGCGGCTGGAAGGAGACGTACTCGGTCTCCATCGCCAGCCCCGAGCGCGCCACGCAGTACGCGCGCACCCCCACCCCCGGCTCCGCCGCCCCGCCCACCAGCCGCGCCTCTCGGAGGAACGGGTCCCACTCCAGCCGCCGCCCGTAGTCCTGCGTCAGCGCGAACAGCGCCTCCGCGCCCGCGCGCACCACGATCGAGTCCTCGAACGTCATCGTCGCCCGCCTGCGGATCGATCCATCTCCAGAGAGCGCGGAAGGTAGAGGCGCGCGCCCGGATCCGGCAACGGGGATCGGCGGATGACGGAAGAGATGCCGAGCCGTCGAGTTGCGTCTTTCCCGACATTTTATCATCTTCCTCCATCACCCGACCATCCAACCCGCTCCGGAGATCCCACCCCATGGGCAAGCTCAGGCTGTCGCTGGACGCGCTCCGCGTCACCTCGTTCGACACCGGCGCCGCGCGCGCGGCGGGCGGCACCGTGCACGCGCACGCCGACCGCACCACCGTGTCGCCGTGTCGGGCCTCGCAGCAGGCCGGCTGCTTCTCGTCCCCCGAGCTGTGCACCGGCTCCGGCTGCGACGAGACGCTGATGATCTCGTGCGTCGAGTGCCGCTCGGTGGACGGACAGGTCTGTCTCGAGACCCTCGACGTGTGCTGAAGGAGCGAGGCGCCGGATCGGTCCGGCGCCTCCGTTCTTTCCCGGCTGCACTCCGCCCCTGCTCCGCTCGCCTCGACCGGAACCCTTCCGGACGAGGCGCCGAACCGGAGTCCCGTCCCCTCCTCCAGGAGAGAGCACCATGGCCAAGCTGAAGCTGTCGCTCGATTCGCTCCGCGTCACCTCGTTCCAGACCGACTCCGCCGCCCGCCGCGAGAGCGGCACCGTCAACGCGCATGCCGGCCAGACGACGCCCCAGTCGCCCTGCCGGTTCTCGGACCAGCCGGGCTGCGTGCCGATTACGGGCCCGTGCACGGGCCCCGGGTGCGACGTCACCCTGGCGCTCTCGTGCGTGGAGTGCGGCGAGTCGATCGACGTGGTCTGCGCGTAGTCTTCGGGAGAAGGAAAGAAGACCGCGGGGCGCCTCGACACCGGTCGGGGCGCCCCGCCGCGTTTCGGGCGTGGCGAGGACGCGGGATCCCCGTGTCACGCCGCCCGCTCTCGTGTTGTCATCCTTGCGTGGGGCGGGGATTCGCCTCGCCGTGGGGTGCCTCGCGCGAGTGGGGGCCGTGGGAAGGGCGATCGATGCGGGACGGGACAGGGGCGGGATGGGCCGGTCGCCGCGTGCGCGAGGCGGTGCATCTCCATCTCCACCAATCCGTTCCGCCCGGACGGCCCGTATCCTGGTCACCACCCGACACGGCGGAGGCGAAGCGTGCGACAGCCTTGCGGCGGCGCGGTTTTGCTCGGTTGACACCGCTGGGGGGGTGGTCTATGTTGCCCGCGCCCGCGGGGCACCCTCGCGTGGCGGCTGTCGGACAACGCTCAAAAACATACCGATATGATGGACAAGATCACGGTCGTAGGGGCGGGGAACGTGGGCGCCACCGCGGCCCAGCGCGTCGCCGAGAAGGAGCTGGCGAAGCAGGTGGTGCTCATCGACATCGCCGAGGGGATCCCGCAGGGGAAGGGGCTCGACCAGTGGCAGTCCGCGCCCATCGAGGGCTTCGACAGCCGCATCACGGGCTCCAACGGCTACGAGGAGTCGGCCGGCTCGGGGATCTACATCGTCACCGCGGGCATCGCCCGCAAGCCGGGGATGAGCCGCGACGACCTCCTCAACACCAACGCCGGGATCGTCCGGCAGGTGAGCGAGAACATCGCCCGCGTCTCCCCCGACGCCATCATCATCATGGTCAGCAACCCGCTGGACGTGATGTGCTACGTGGCCATGCAGGCCAGCGGCTTCCCCCGGGAGCGCGTCGTCGGCATGGCCGGCGTGCTGGACACGGCCCGCTACCGCGCCTTCCTGGCGACGGAGCTGGACGTGAGCGTGGAGGACATCCAGGCCATGGTGCTGGGCGGCCACGGCGACACCATGGTGCCGCTGATCTCCTACACCACCGTCTCGGGGATCCCGGTCACCCAGCTGATGGACCGGGCCAAGCTGGACGCCATCGTCACGCGCACGCGCGGCGGCGGCGCCGAGATCGTGGGCTTCCTCAAGACCGGCTCGGCGTACTACGCGCCGTCGGCCGGGGCGGTGCAGATGGCCGAGGCCATCGTCAAGGACAAGCGGCGCATCCTCCCCTGCGCGGCGTGGCTGGAGGGCGAGTACGGGATGAACGGCCTGTTCCTGGGCGTCCCCGTGCTCCTGGGCCGCAACGGCGTGGAGCGCATCATCGAGGTGGAGCTGACGGACGAGGAGCGCGACGCGCTCCAGAAGTCCGCCGAGGCGGTGCTCGACCCGATGAAGGTGGTTCAGGCGAAGTGACCGTCGCCAGCCGCGCCGCTCTCCCCGGGGAGCGGCGCGGCGCGCGAAGAAAAGGAAAGTCCTAAGTGCAAAGTCCCAGGTCCTGAACTGCATGAATTCTTTTCGGACTTGGGACTCAGGACTCAGGACTGGTGTTCATCAGTCCCACTCGACGGAGAAAGCAGGCATGGCAAGCGCGCCCAACGTCCGCGGCCTCTACACCGCGCTCCGCTACCGGGGCAGGACGGGGATGTGGACCTGGATGCTCCACCGGGCGACCGGGCTGGGGATCCTGGCCTTCCTCGTCATCCACGTGGTGGACACGGCCGTCGTCATCTACTGGCCGGATTTCTACGACCACACGCTGGACCTCTACCGCTCGCCCTTCTTCCGGGTGGCCGAGCTCCTCATCTTCTTCTCCGTCCTCTACCACGCGCTGAACGGCCTGCGCATCATCGTCCAGGACTTCTGGCCCATGGTGATGCACCACCAGCGCACCCTGGCGTACGCCGCCGCGGGGCTCACGGGGCTCCTGATCCTCCCCGTCGCCTGGATCATGCTGGCGCCCCTCTTCGGGCTGGCCGACGAGCCGGGGGCGGAGCGGCACCGGCTCCGGACGGAGCAGTCGCGCGAGAGCATCTCCACCTACCGGGGCCCCGCCGCCACGCAGCCGGCCGTGGTCCCGCCGATCAGCGGAGGCGAGCGATGAGCGCCCCCGCCGACGCCCGCGGCGCCGCCCGCACCGGGGGCGGGTACTCGAAGCCCGCCCGCAAGGACCACCGCAGCAACTTCGAGCTGTACTCGTGGTTCTTCATGCGGATCTCGGGGCTGTTCCTGATCTTCGCGGCCGTCTACCACCTGGTGTGGTGGAACCTGATCGTGGGCGTGGAGCACCTCTCCGCCGACCTGGTGCGCGAGCGCTGGGCCAACCCGTTCTGGCGGCTGTTCAACGTGGGGCTGGCCACCTTCGCCATGCTGCACGGGCTCAACGGGCTGCGCTACTCCATCGAGGACTACGTGCGCGGCCCCGGGCTGCGCGTGGCGGTCAAGGCCGTCCTCTACACCATCGTACTGGCCGCGCTGGCCTGGGGCGTGTTCGCCCTGCTGACCTTCGATCCCACCATTCCCGCGCGCCCGGCATGATCCACACGCACACGTACGACGCCCTGGTGGTGGGCGGGGGCGGGGCGGGGCTGATGAGCGCCATCTACCTCTCCCGCGAGCCCAACGTCCGCACGGCCGTCATCAGCAAGCTGTACCCCACGCGCAGCCACACCGGCGCCGCGCAGGGCGGGATCGGCGCCGCCCTGGCCAACCTGGAGGAGGACCACCCGGAGTGGCACGCGTTCGACACCGTGAAGGGGTCGGACTACCTGGGCGACCAGGACGCCATCGAGGCGATGTGCGAGGAGGCCATCCCCGTCATCATCGAGCTGGAGCACATGGGGCTCCCCTTCAGCCGCACGGCCGACGGGAAGATCGCCCAGCGCCCCTTCGGCGGGCACACGCACCACTTCGGGCAGGGCCCGGTGCGCCGCAGCTGCTACGCGGCCGACCGCACGGGGCACATGATCCTCCAGACGCTCTACCAGAACTGCATCAAGCAGGGGGTGGACTTCTACGACGAGTTCCAGGTCGTGGACGTGATCCTCTCCGACGACGGCCGCTGCTGCGGCGTGGTCGCCTGGCACGTGCAGAGCGGCGACCTGCACGTCTTCCACGCCAAGGCGGTGGAGTTCGCCACCGGCGGCTTCGGGCGGGTGTGGTCCATCACCTCCAACGCCCACGCCAACACCGGCGACGGGGTGGCCATCGCGCTGCGCGCCGGCATCCCGCTGGAGGACATGGAGTTCTACCAGTTCCACCCCACCGGCATCTACCGCCTGGGGATCCTGATCACCGAGGGGGTGCGCGGCGAGGGCGGGGTGCTGCGCAACGACCACGGCGAGCGCTTCATGGAGCGCTACGCGCCGACGATGAAGGACCTCGCCTCGCGCGACGTCGTTTCGCGGGCGATCCACAAGGAGATCCGGGAAGGGCGGGGGATCGGGGGGAAGAAGTACGTCTACCTGGACGCCACGCACCTGGGCGCCGAGGTGATCGAGAACAAGCTTCCCGACATCGCCGACTTCTGCCGCACCTACCTGGGCGTGGACCCGGTCAAGAGCCCCATGCCCATCCAGCCCACGGCGCACTACGCCATGGGCGGCATCCCCACGGACGCGTGGTGCCGCGCGGTGACGGGGCCGCAGAACACCGTCCTCCCGGGGCTGTACGCGGCCGGCGAGTCGGCGTGCGTCTCCGTGCACGGGGCGAACCGCCTCGGCACCAACTCCCTGCTCGACCTGGTGGTCTTCGGGCGGCGCGGGGGGATCGACATGGCGCGCTTCTGCCGCGAGGCCGACCTCCCGCCGCTGCCCAAGGATCCGACCGCTCGGGTGGAGGAGCAGTTCGGGATGCTGCTGGCCAACCAGAAGGGCGAGCCGGCGGCCAAGCTGCGCGAGGAGATGCAGGACGTGATGCAGGACGAGGTCGGCATCTACCGCACCGGCGAGGGGATGACGTCGGCGCTGGCCAAGGTGCGCGAGCTGCAGGCGCGCTTCAAGAGCGTGGTGGTGATGGACCGCGGCCGGCAGTTCAACACCGACCTGCTGGAGGCGTGGGAGCTGGGGAACCTGCTGGACCTGGCGGAGGTGACCACGCTCTCGGCGCTCAACCGCACGGAGAGCCGCGGCGCGCACATGCGCGAGGACTACGAGAAGCGCGACGACGTCAACTGGCTGAAGCACACGCTGGTGACCAAGCAGGCCGACGGGTCGCTGGACATCTCGTACAAGCCGGTGGTGATCACCAAGTTCCAGCCGAAGGAGAGGGTGTACTGATGCCCAAGTCCACCATTCGCATCCTCCGCTTCAACCCCGAGACCGACGAGCGGCCGTACTACCGCGAGTACGTGGTGGAGGCCGACCCCACCGACCGGGTGCTGGACGCGCTGAACACCATCAAGTGGTACCAGGACGGGACGCTCACCTACCGGCGAAGCTGCGCCCACGGGATCTGCGGCTCCGACGCCATGCGCATCAACGGCGCCAACCGCCTCGCCTGCAAGGTGCTGATGCGGGACGTGGGCGACAGGGTCACCGTGGAGCCGCTGATGGGGTTCCGGGTGATCAAGGACATGGTGGTGGACATGGAGCCGTTCTTCGCGCAGTTCCGCTCCGTGCTCCCGTTCTTCATCAACGAGGGGCGCACGCCCGAGCGCGAGCGGCTGCAGTCGGCGGAGGACCGCGAGCGCTTCGACGACACCACCAAGTGCATCCTGTGCGCGGCGTGCACCACCAGCTGCCCCAGCTTCTGGGCCGACGAGAACTTCGTGGGTCCCGCGGCCATCGTGAACGCGCACCGCTTCATCTTCGACACCCGCGACAACGCGGCGCAGGAGCGGCTGGACATCCTGAACGACCGCGAGGGGGTGTGGCGCTGCCGCACCATCTTCAACTGCACCGAGGCCTGCCCCCGCGAGATCCGCATCACCAAGGCGATCGGCGAGGTGAAGAAGGCCATCCTGTACGGCACCGCGCGAGCGTGACGCGCCATGCCTGAGCCGCCCCGGCGGCTTCGCATCCGAAAACGAGACCGGCCCCGCGAGCAATCGCGGGGCCGGTTTTTTTGCGCCAGCGGCGGGGCACGGTGGCCATCCTGGACGATTCGCTTCGGAATCGCGGGACTTGCGTCAGTGTACAAATGTGCATGCATTCTCATGGACTTCGAATGGGACTGGCGGAAGGCAACGTCGAGCTACGGGAAGCACGAGGTTCGCTTCGAGGATGCGGTGGGGGTGTTCTACGACGAGCGGGCGGGTCACGGTCGATGACGATCACGTCGTGGAGGAGCGTTGCGTTCACGGTGGGGATGGACAAGCTGGGGACGCTGCTGGTGGTGGTGTACACGGGGCGCGGCGAATCCACCCGGCTGATCTCCGCGCGCAGGGCAACCCGAAACGAGGCGCGGTGGTACGCCGCGGGAGAGCCATGAAGGACGAATACGATTTCTCCAGGGGGCGTCGCGGTCCCGTCGTTCCCACGCCCGCCGGCAAGACGCGCATCACCATCCGCCTGGCCGACGAGGTCCTGGACTGGTTCCGCGACAGGGTGAACGACGCCGGCGGCGGCAACTACCAGACGCTGATCAACGACGCCCTGCGCGAGCACGTCCGCCACGAGCGCGAGCCGCTGGAGGATACGCTGCGGCGCGTGCTGCGGGAGGAGCTGGCGCGGACGGGCGCGGCGGTACGCGCGACAGGGTCATGAAGGGCGAATACGATTTCTCGAACGGAGTCCGCGGCTCTATATCATCTCCACCTCGTCGGGAACGCGGCGCATCACCATCCGCGTTGACGGGGAGGTGCTCGACTGGTTCTTCGACCAGTGCGAGAAGGCTGGCGGGGGCAGTTACCAGATGATGATCAACGACGCCCTGAGCGACCACATCCAGCGTGAGCGGGAGCCGCTGGAGGATACGCTGCGGCGGGTATTGCGGGAGGAGATGGCGCGGACGGCGTAGCCAGGGGGCTGGAAGTCCGTCGAAAAAGTCACGACCGGGGAGTGCGGCAGGGGAGATGTGGAGTAGATTGTGGAACCACCCCGAGTGCTCCCGAGCCGCGCGCGGACCCTGACGATCACCCTCCACATCCTCGCCCCGATGTACATCCCCAAGACGAACGCGGAGAATCGCCCCGAGGTGATGCTGGACTTCATCGAGGCGCACCCACTGGGCGCCCTGGTGACGGCGTCCGCGGAAGGGCTGTTCGCCACGCACCTCCCGCTGGTGCTCCACCGGGCGCGCGGCGAGCGCGGGGTGCTGGAAGGGCACGTGGCGCGCGCCAACCCCCACCACCGCCTGGACGGCGCCGCGGGCGAGGCGCTGGTCATCTTCACCGGCCCGGACGCGTACGTGACCCCGTCGTGGTATCCGGCGAAGGCGGAGCACGGCCGCGTGGTGCCGACGTGGAACTACGTGGCCGTCCACGCCCACGGCACGCTCCGCTTCATCGACGACGCGGCGTTTCTCCGCCGGCACCTGGACGAGCTGACGCACCGCCACGAGGCCGGCCGCGAGGCGCCGTGGGCCACGGGTGACGCGCCCGCCGACTACATCGCCGGGCTGGAGCGCGCCATCGTGGGCGTGGAGATCACGATCACGCGGCTGGAGGGGAAGTGGAAGATGAGCCAGAACCGCCCCGACGCCGACATCGACGGCGTGGTGGCCGGCCTCTCCGGCGCCGCCGACCCGGGCGCCCGCGCCGTGGCGGAGATCGTCCAGGCCCGCCGCCCGCCACGCGGCTGACGACCGGCATCCGATCCCGGCGTGGTCGAGAACGCGAGGCCCCTCGTCCGAGGCTCGGGCGAGGGGCTTCGTACCAGTCGCCCGCCGCCACCTCCGGAGCTGCGGGGAAGATCCCCACGTTCAGCTCGCGAGATCCAGGTTCAGCTTCGCCATGCGCCTCATTCCGGACGATTCGATCCACTTGAGGAGAGTTGAGACTTATATTCGGGCGCAAAACAAATAGGATCGATGATCTCCCGGCGAGTGATCCAACGGAAGCAAGCCGAATTTCACGGAATGGATGTTCGTAGGAGAGGCGCATAACGGGTGATGCGCGGAGCCGAGCGCGGCTCAGTCTCGCCAAACGCGTCGCGGCGTGCCATATTGTGCGCCCTCTCGCCGCGACTGGGGCCGCGAGCGCACTTCTTCAACAGCGACTTGGTTCTGACGATGATCATCGGCGTCCCGAAGGAGATCAAGACCAACGAGAACCGCATCGCCCTGGTGCCCGCGGGGGCCGAGGCGCTGGTGCAGGCCGGCCACACCGTGCTCGTGGAGCAGGGCGGCGGGCTGGGGAGCGGCTTCGAGGACGAGCAGTACTCGTCCGCGGGCGCCCAGCTCCTCCCGGTGGACGAGGTGTGGGCGCGCGCCGAGATGATCATGAAGGTGAAGGAGCCGATCCCGGTGGAGTACCCGCGGATCCGCGAGAACCAGCTTCTCTTCACCTACTTCCACTTCGCCGCCGACGAGACGCTCACCCGCGCCATCATCGACACCAAGTCGGTGGCCCTCGCCTACGAGACGGTGGAGCTTGCCACCGGCGAGCTTCCGCTGCTGACGCCCATGAGCGAGGTGGCGGGGCGGATGGCCATCCAGGCGGGCGCCAAGTACCTGGAGAAGTTCTACGGCGGGCGCGGGATGCTGCTGGGCGGCGTCCCCGGCGTGGCCCCGGCCAACGTGCTGATCATCGGCGGCGGGGTGGTGGGGATCAACGCGGCCAAGATGGCGGCGGGCTTCGGCGCCCGCGTCACCATCCTGGACCTGTCGCTGGAGCGCCTGCGCTACCTGAGCGACGTGATGCCGGCCAACGTGGAGATGATCTACAGCAACCGGCACAACCTGCTGGAGCGGCTGGAGCACGCCGACCTGGTGGTGGGCGCCGTCCTCCTCCCGGGCGCCAAGGCCCCCAAGCTGGTCAAGCGCGCGGACCTGGCGCGGATGAAGAAGGGCTCCGTGATCGTGGACGTGGCGGTGGACCAGGGCGGCTGCGTGGAGACCATCCGCCCCACCACGCACGAGAACCCCATCTACGAGATCGACGGCGTGATCCACTACGGCGTGGCCAACATGCCGGGCGGCGTCCCGCGCACCTCCACGCTGGCGCTCACCAACGCCACCTACCCGTACGCGGCGCGCCTGGCGCGCCTGGGGTGGGAGGAGGCGTGCCGCCAGGACAACGCGCTGCTCCTGGGGCTGAACGTGGTGCACGGCAAGGTGGTGTACCCCGGCGTGGCCGAGGCCTTCGACCTGCCGCTGGTGCCGGTGGACGAGGTGCTGCGGACCAGCTGATCCTGGGGAACCGCAGGGGATAGGTTACAGGGGACAGCCGGCGGCTCGGTGCGCGGGCTGTCCCCGCTCGTTTTCTCGGACGTTCGCTCTCGATCACTCGCTCTTCCACGCTCCCGATTCCGTCGCTGATGCGCATCTCCTCCCTCTCCACGCTTGCGGGCGTCGGGCTGATCGCCATCTCCCTCGCCGCGTGCGGTGATTCGGGGGATGACGCGCGGGCCACGGGCGGGGCGTCGCCGGACTCGGCGGCGGCGGTGGATTCGGCCAGCGCGCCGCCGGCGGTGGCGGCGCCGATGCCGGCGGATACGGGAGGGCGGATGGACCGGGTGGCGGGGTTCGCCTGGGGGGCCACGCGCGAGCAGATCGTGGCGCGGCGCGGGCCGCCGCAGGTGGAGCGGGACGACTTCGAGGGGGTCAGGGCGCTGGGCTACCCGGAGACGCTGATGGGGCAGCCCGTGGTCCTCATCTACTACGTCCACCCGGAGCGGGGGCTGTTCCGGGGCGCGTACGGGGCCCAGCTGACCAGCGTGGACCAGTGCGAGCAGGTGGTGGCGGCCTTCGAGAGCGGGGTGGCGCGGCGGTTCGCGGCCATCGAGCCGGAGCGGCGCGGGAGCTGGCGGGAGGGGCGCTGCCGGGAGTACACGTCCGGGGGGCCGGGCTTCCGGGAGACGTGGCGCGAGGCGGAGAGCGGCGCCCGCGTGGCGCTGGGGCTGGTGCGCGGCGCGGGGGCGGTGTCGCTGGTGCACAGCACGCGGGACGCGGACGAGTGGGAGCGGCGCAGGGCCGCGAGCCAGCCTTAACACGCCAGGGAGATCGCCCGATGCACGCTGTCGTCCGCTTCCGCCGCCTCCCGGGCAACCCGGACCTCCCGCTCCCCGCGCGCGCGACGCCCGGCTCGGCGGGCTTCGACGTGGCCAGCGCCGAGCCGGACTTCGTCCTGCAGCCGGGGGAGCGCAGGCTGGTGCACACGGGGCTGGAGGTGGAGCTGCCGATGGGGGTGGAGTGCCAGGTGCGCCCCCGCTCCGGGCTGGCGCTCCGCCACGGGATCATCCTCCCCAACGCGCCGGCCACCATCGACCCGGACTACCGCGGCGAGCTGCGCGTGATCGTCTGGAACTCCGGCGGCGACCCGGTGCCGGTGCCGCGCGGGACGCGCATCGCCCAGCTGGTGTTCGCGCGCTTCGAGGTGCCGGAGATCGTGGAGACCACGGAGCTTTCCGAGAGCGGCCGCGGCGCCGGGGGATTCGGGTCGACGGGGCTCTGACCACCCGCCCGGGAACCCCGTCCGACGGAAGAGCTTGTCCGACGGAAGAAAAGAAGGGCCGGCATCCTCGCGGATGCCGGCCCTTCTCGCGTTCGTGCCTGGCCTCGCCGGGGACGCCGGCGAGGTCAGCCCGTCCGGCTCACCGCTCGACGAAGCAGGTGGTCCGGGTGGACGGCGGCGGACAGAAGGCGGCCAGGTACGATCCGCCTTCGGTGCAGCCGCAGCTGGCGTACGGCGGGGTCGGGGCGTCGTACGCCTTCACCGTGCCGGCGTCCATCGCGGGGAGATGGGTGGCGAACGAGTCCACGGCCAGCTTGTCGAGGTCGAGCGTCAGCTTCTTCATCGTGCCTCCTGGAGTGTGGAGATCGGCCGGGCGCGGCGCGGGCGCCGCTCCCGGACCTGTGTGCGCCCGGCGGACGTGGGTCCGCGCCGGGGCGCGCGCGATCCTTCGGTCCCGCGCGCCCGGGAGGCCCGGGCTCCGCGCGTGCCGCTCGCGCTCAGGCGAGCGGCGTCGGGGGCGGGCAGACGGCGGCCAGGTACGATCCGCCCTGGGTGCAGGTGCAGGTCCTGTACGGCGGCGTCGGCGCGTCGTAGGCCTCCACCGTGCCGGCGTCCATGGGGGCCGCGTGCGTGGCGAACGAGTCCACGGCCAGCCGGTCGAGATCGAGCCTCAGCTTCTTCATCGTGCCTCCTCTGGTTCGGAGATCACCGGGCCGTGGCGCGCGCCGCTCCCGGACGCCCGCGCGATCAGGCGCGCGGCGGCGGCGGGCAGAAGGCCGCCAGGTACGAGGCGCCGGTGGTGCAGCCGCAGGTCTTGTACGGGTACGTGGGGGCGTCGAACCCCTGCACGGTGCCGGCTTCCTTGTCGGCGGCGGCGGCGGTGGAGAACGAGTCCACGGCCAGCCGGTCGAGGTCGAGCTTCAGCTTGTTCATCGTGCCTCCTGGAGTTTGGAGATCGGCCCGGCGCGGCGCCGGGCCCGGACGCAGGGACGCCCGGCCGGACCTGGGGTCCGCGCCGGGCGCCGTAATGCTTCAGCCCACCGGGGGCGGACAGGTGCAGAGCGAGTCCGGACAGTAGCTCTTGTACGAGTTCGCCTGGCACCACACGTACGTGGGCACGTGGCCGTGCACCGTCCCGCGCTCCGCGGGCTCCACCACCGTCTCGAACGACGCGACGGTCAGCGCCTCCACGTCCAGCTTGAGCTTCGCCATCGGTGTGCTCCCGGGTTGTTGGTGGCTTGTCGGTATCGATACTAAGGCAGACGGAATAAGCCGGCAAGTGGCAAATAATGTGACAATACACGGATCGTATCGCGCCACGGTAGTGACTGAAACGGATGTCGGGAGCAGTCCGTCGTGACGGCGCGTCCCTGTCGTGTCTCGAAGGCCAGGTCTTCGATCGTGGTCGCCAGCGACGCTCCATCGCGATCTTCGGCGCGCGGGGCGGTCCCGATCGCGGGGACCCGTACGTCGGAGACAGCATGAGATGCGGGCCCACGCGGCCTTCGTCCTCGAAGCCGATCGACATCAAGCCCGATGAAGGGCTGGTAGCGAGGGGAGCGGGACAGTCCGGCTCTGCTGCGTGCTCGCTCGACGATCCCACGCACGGCGCTCGCGGCCTCCCCATCGTCACGTCCGTGGATACGGAGTGTGGGGCGCCGTCGAGGAGCATCCACGCAATCCCAACGCGGCGCGGCTCCTCGACTTCATCAGCAGCGATCTCCGTTCGGTCCAGAATGCGGTCGGGCGGGGATGCCTCGGGGGGGGAGATCGAAGGGCCGGCATCCCGAGGGGGGCGCAGGCCCTCATCGGCTCAGCCGACTCGCACCAGGCCCCGTCGCCGGGCTCCGCCTCGTCGTCGAAGACGTCCTCGACGTAGTCGAAGCACAGCCAGACGTAGTTCACCAGGCCGGCGGCCTCGGCGAAGCGCACGGGCGGCCGGAGCCACTTTCTCCTCCCTGAGCCATTGCGCGTCGCCCGTGGGATGGAAGATGGCCCGGCGCTCCTCCTCCGTGAGGGCGCGGAACCCCTCGCCGAGAAGGTCGCCCAGCACCGCCAGGTCGGTCTCGTCGGCGACGACGCGGATGCCGTTGCTCCAGTCGAGCTCGTGGCGCGCGACGGCCCTCCCGTCGTGGTACGGCTCGAACCGCCATCCTTCGCCGGCGTCGAGGGCGTAGTGCAGGAGCACGCCCCGCGAGGCCGCGATCAGCCGCGGGCTGGGCTGGTACGACGCGCCCTCCGGGAGCACTGTGACCCAGCCGTTCTCGGGGGGAAAGACGTAGCCGCGCAGCCCCGCGGCGCGCAGCAGGCCGATGCCGTCCTGGCGCGATCGGGTCCGGAGGTGGTAGCTGTCGCTGTGCTCGGCCATGGCGGCGAGGGAAAGAGGGAAAGCGGCGTGGGACGGGCGGTCCAAGCTGCGGGCGGGAGATGGAGATCGGCAAGAAGCGAGATCGGCGAGAAGGCGGATCGACGAGAAGGCGGATCGACGAGAAGGCGGATCGACGAGAAGGCGGATCGACGAGAAGGCGGATCGACGAGAAGGGCGGGCGATCGGCGGAACGCGGCGCGCCCGGCGGAGAAGCCCCGCCGGGCGCGTCGCGTCATTCCCGGAGCGATCGACGCCGATGGTTCGCGCGCCGCCGATCGCCCGGGATCTACACGGCCGGAGTGCAGGGGCAGAGGCCCGTCATCCGGGTGCAGAGGTCCAGGAGCGTCCTGGTCGCGGCGCTCCCGGCATCCGCGACCGTGGCGAAGGTCTCGACAGCCAGGTCGTCGATCTTCAGCGTCAGCGTCTTCTTCATCGCATCTCCGCAGCGTGAAGGGGGGCGCGGCTCAGGGCTGGCCCGCGCGCGGGGTGCAGGGGCAGACGCCCGTCATCCTGGTGCACTGGCCCAGGACCGTGTCGCACCAGGGCGGAATGGTCGGCGCCTCGCGCGCCGCCACGGTGCCCCTCGCCTCCGCGTCCGCGCCGGTGGCGAAGCTCTCCACGGCGAGCTCGTCCAGCGTGAGCCTCAGCTTTCTCATCGCTCCTCCTGGTTGCGGCGTGATCGGCCGAAATCGTCGGCCGGGCGCGCGCCGCACGTCTCGCGCCACCGGGGAGGAAAACGGATCGCGCCCGGCGGAGCCTCCGCCGGGCGCGATCACCCTCGTTTCCGCCGTCCGGACGCGTCAGGGGGTCCAGAAGCAGACGGTGAGCCCCGTACATCCCTCCAGCTCGGAGCAGTTGCCGTCGCCCGAGCAGCCGGGGTAGCCCGTGCAGGCGTCGGAGCACTGCACCCTCGAGCATTCCTCGTTCCACGAGCAGTTGCCCTCGCCGGAGCATCCGCCCACGGTGCACCCGTCCAGCCCGGCGCCGTCCGACGCCGTCTCCCCCGCGCGTCCGGCCACCGTCCCGCGCATCTCCGCCGGCGTGGCGACGGTGGGGAACGACTCCACCACCACCGCGTCCAGGTCCAGCCTGAGCTTGTTCATCTCTCGTCCTCCGTGGAAGGCGAAGGTCAGGGCGTCCAGTAGCAGACGCCGATTCCCGTGCAGGTGTCCAGCTCCGAGCAGTTCTCGTCCTCCGAGCACCCGGGATAGCCCGTGCAGGCGCCCGAGCAGTCGTCGCGCGAGCAGCGGTTCTGCCAGGAGCAGCCGCCGTCGCCCGAGCAGTCCAGGGTGCACTCCTGCGTTCCGCCGTACGAGGGCTGCCCCTCCGCGCGCCCCTCCACCGTCCCGCGCAGCTCCGCGGCGGTGTGGGCGGTGGGGAACGACTCCACCCGGACGGAATCCAGGTCCAGCCTGAGCTTGTTCATCTCCGGTCCTTGTCGCCGGGTGGAGGTCAGGCCTGCTCCCAGCGCGGCGTGCAGGGACAGTAGGTGAGGACGGTCTTGCAGTACGTGGTGGTCTGGTTGCAGGGGAACGCCGTGCCCAGCATCTCCTGCCCCTCCACCGAGCCCGACAGCGGCCGGGCCTCGGCCACCGTCGCGAACGAATGGACCGACAGGTTCTCGATCTCCAGCTTGAGCTTCTTCACGGGACCTCTCTCGTGGCCGGGGGTGCCGCGCCCGCCGCGGACAGCACGGCTGGAGCGGGTGCGGGTTCATGGGGATGGCGAGAATCTAATCGCGACAGATTTATCCGGCAACGTTCCGGGCGATCCGGATCGGAAGATCGTTCCGGGTCGTGACGGGATGCGGGGACGGGCGCCGGATCCCGGGCCGCGGCGCGATGGGCGGCGGTCGGCGGGGTGGCGGACGCGTCCACCTCGTGGGGAGGGAAACGGAGCGGGTGATCTCACCGGGCGGGGGAAACGGCGTCCACGCGCGGCCCCGGCACACGCCGTGCATGGCAGCCCGCCCCGATGCCCCGAGCCGCAGACGCGGCTTCGGGTTGCGGGCAACGGGGGGCGGGCGTAGCTTTTTCCGGTTCCAGAACCGCTGCGCAACCCCGGGGGGCACAGCCCGCTCGAACGTCTCCGGCGCGCACGCCGCGCCGGCGGGAAAGTCTCGGTCCGAAATGGCTTTTGGCTGGTTCAAGAAAGGCAGCTTCATCCCGGTCAACGACATCGCCGTCGACCTGGGAACCGCGAACACGCTGATCTACGTGAAGGGCGAGGGAATCGTCCTGAACGAGCCCAGCGTGGTGGCGATGGAGAAGGCCACCAACAAGATCAAGGGGATCGGGCTGGAGGCCAAGCGGATGCTGGGCCGCACCCCCGAGGGGATCATGGCCATCCGCCCGCTCAAGGACGGCGTCATCGCCGACGTGGACGTGACGGAGATCATGCTCCGCTACTTCCTGGAGACGGTGACCTCCAAGCGGTTCCTGAAGCTCAAGCCCACGGTGGTGGTGGGCGTCCCCTCGGGGATCACCGAGCTGGAGCGGCGCGCCGTGCGGCAGAGCGCCGGCGCCGCCGGGGCCAAGGAGGTCTACATGGTGGCCGAGCCCATGGCCGCGGCCATCGGCGTGGGGCTCCCGGTGGAGACCCCCACGGGGAACATGGTCATCGACATCGGCGGCGGGACCACCGAGATCGCGGTCATCGCGCTCAGCGGCATCGTCTGCGACACCAGCATCCGCGTGGGCGGCGACGAGATCGACCTGGCCATCGTCACCTTCCTCCGGAAGAACTACAACCTGATGATCGGCGAGGCCACGGCCGAGGCGGTCAAGATCCAGATCGGCAGCGCCTTCAGCACCGGCGACGAGCGGGAGATGGACGTGAAGGGGCGCGACCTGGTCTCGGGGATCCCCAAGACGGTGCGGGTGCACTCGCAGGAGATCCGCGAGTGCATCCAGGAGCCCATCCAGGCCATCGTGGAGGCCGTCCGCCGGGCGCTGGAGATCACCCCGCCGGAGCTGGCCAGCGACATCGTGGACCGGGGCATTGTGATGACGGGGGGCGGGGCGCTGATCCGCGGGCTGGACGTGCTGATCGCCCGCGAGACCAACCTGCCCATCCACGTGGACGAGGAGCCGCTCACCTGCGTCGTCCGCGGCGCCGGGCGCATCCTCGACGACATCCAAAAGTACAGAGGAGTGTTGGCAAGCTGAGCGCCTTCAGACCGTACCTGCGCGGAACAGGCGACCGGGCGCGCAAGCGCGACCTGGGGATCGCTGGGGGGTTCGCGGCCATCGCGCTCCTCCTCATGTTCCTTCCCGAGACCTACCGCGACGCGGTGGGCCACGCCGTGCGCGCCACCGTGCTGCGCCCGGTGATGGCCATGACGCGCGGCTCCGCCGACCGCGAGGGGCGCTACGCCGACGCCTCGCGCCTCCGCGCCGAGCGCGACTCGCTGGTGTCGTACCTGGTGGGGCAGTCGTCCATGGCCGCGGAGAACCGCGAGCTCCGCTCGCTCCTGGGCTTCCGCGAGCGGCTCACCTACTCGTTCGTGGCCGCCGAGGCCGACCGCCTCTCCGGCGTCGGCGCCGACGGGACGCTCCGCCTCTCGGTGGGCTCGCGCGACGGGGTCAAGCCCGACGCCGCGCTGGTCACCGCCGAGGGGCTGGTGGGGAAGGTGTGGCGGCAGGCCGACGAGACCAGCGTGGCCATCGACTGGGCGCACGACCGCTTCGCCGTGGCGGTGATGACGGTGGACGGCGAGACCTACGGGATCGCCAAGCCGGTGAGCGGCCCCAACGGCGAGCGGATGCTGGCGCTGACCCCCGTGGCCTTCCACACCGTCCCCGACACCGGCTCCATCGTGGTGACCTCGGGCGACGGCGCGCTCTTCCCGCGGGGGATCCCCGTGGGGAAGGTGGTGGGGCAGGGGCAGCAGGAGGGCGGATGGCAGCGCACCTACTACATCCGCCCCAACGTGAGCCCCGCGCAGATGGCGCACGTGCTGGTGCTGGGCGACCCCGTGCGGGCCCCCAGCGACCAGGACCTGGCGGCGGCGTGGGGGATCCGGCTGACCGAGACGCAGGTGGCCGACACGGCCGCCCGCGCCGTGGCGCCCGACGCGGCGACGCCGGGGCAGCCCGCCCGGCCGCAGCCGCGCCCGCAGGCGCCCCGCCCGCGCCCGCGTCCGCGCCCGGCCGACCCCACGCCCGAGCTTCCCGGCAGGCCCGTGTTTCCCGGAGAGCCGCGCGTTCCCGAAGGTGTCGCGCCGCCCCCGGCGCAGCGAATCCCGCGCAGGTGAGGAGCTTGAGTGATGACGGAGGGGACGCGGTGGCAGTTCGTGGGGTTCATCGTGGTGCTGGTGGCGGTGCACTTCTTCCTGCGGGTGGGGCTGGGGCTGGGGCTCTGGGCGCCGGACCTGCTGGTGGTGGCGCTCCTGCTGGTGTCGCGCCGGGTGCGCCCGGGGACGGCGGCGGGGATCGGGGTGCTGCTGGGGCTCCTGGAGGGCGCGGCCACTCCCCCCCTCTTCGGCCCCTCGTCGCTGGCGCTGGTGGTGCTGGGATACCTGGGGTCGCGCTCCCGCGAGGTGCTGGCGGGCGACGACCCGCTCAACCTGGTGGCGTTCCTCTTTGTGGGGACGATGTGCTACCAGGTGCTCCTCTACCTGATCCTGGCCGTGCAGGGGCAGGGCGGGTCGGCGGTGGCGCTCCTGGTTCCCGCGATCCTGGGCGGGCTGTACGCGGCCGCGGCGGGGCTGGGCGCGGTGTCGCTCTACCGGACGGTGGCGTGAAGCACTTCGACATGGCAACGGCCCGCGCGGCGGGAGAGGGGGCGCGGTGAGGCGGTACCGTTCGATCCAGCTGGGCGACCCGATCCTCTTCGGGCTGGTGGTGGCGCTCTCGGTGTTCGGGATCGCCATGATCTACAGCGCCGGGGTGGTGGACGTCCCCGGGACCCGCGCCAGTGGCGCGTGGCAGGCCCAGGTCGTCTGGTTCTGCCTTTCGCTCCTCCTGGTGCCGGTGGTGATGCGCGTTCCCGTGGGGTGGCTGGAGTGGGGGGCGCAGCCGGCGTACGCCTTCGCCCTGGTGCTGCTGCTGGCGGTGCCCATCATCGGCTCCGCCGGCGCCACCACGGGCGGGATCAAGAGCTGGATCGTGGTGGGGCCCATCCGCCTGCAGCCGGCCGAGCTGGCCAAGATCGCCGTGGTGCTGATGCTGGCGCGGGTGCTGGGCGACTGGCGCGAGCCGCCGCGGACGCTGTGGGCGCTCTGGAAGCCCATCGTGGTGGTGATGATCCCCATGGCGCTGGTGATGCTCCAGCCCGACCTGGGGTCGGCGCTGGTCTTCTCGTCCATCCTGGTGTGGTGCCTGTTCTGGGCGGGGACGCCGCTGGCCACCATCTTCTTCCTGGTGAGCCCGGTGCTGTCGCTCTTCCTCTCCATCACGCCGTGGGTGTGGGGGATCTACATCGTCCTCCTCCTGGTGCTGCTGATCCGCCGCGACGCCTTCCTCTCGGAGAAGGCGTCCATCTGGCTGGCGAACGCGGCGGCCGGCGCGGTGGCGCTCCCGCTCTGGAACAAGCTGGAGACGTACCAGAAGAACCGCCTCCTGGTCTTCCTGGACCCCATGATCGACCCGCGGGGTGCGGGGTACAACCTGATCCAGTCGCGCGTGGCCATCGGCAGCGGCGGGTGGCTGGGGCAGGGGTGGACGGACGGGCCGCAGAAGCGGCTGGCCTTCCTCCCCGAGCAGCACACCGACTTCATCTTCTCGGTGGTGGGCGAGGAGCTGGGGTTCCTGGGGGTGCTGGCGGTGCTCACCTGCTTCGGGCTGGTGTTCTGG
>Ga0247770_1000277_pt1 | contig 49949 bp, 58 predicted proteins | sample UWRJL136409B6_FD_179943 | JGI IMG/M metagenome (GOLD analysis project Ga0247770, IMG submission 179943) | Plant litter microbial communities from Arlington Agricultural Research Station in Wisconsin, United States - UWRJ-L136-409B-6 | ecosystem: Environmental > Terrestrial > Plant litter >...
CATCCCTAATCTCCCATCCTTCGCCCCAAGACACCTTACACTCGCGCCCGTACCGGACATGACCGTGCCCGGCGCCTTCTCTGATGCCATCAAAGGCGTGGCCGCCGTCGCCCACCTCGCACCATAGGCCTCGACCCAGACCCGACCAAGGTGATTCCCCCGACGGTAGCCGCGGCCACCTCAATCCTCCGCGCCGCTGCCGCCGAGCCGTCGGTGCGTCGCTTCGTCTTCACCGGCTCTATCGTCGCCGCGGTGATGCTGGCCCCCGGGGTTACCATGCATGTGAAGAGTCGTGGGATGAGGCCGTTCTTGACCTCGCGGGGGCTCCGCCGCCATATGGCCCCGATCGCGCCATCCCCGTTTACATGGCCAGCAACGTTGCCGCTGAGCACGAGGTGTGGCGCTTCGTGTCCGACGAGTGACCTCCGTTTGTTCTCAACGTGGTGTCTCCACAGGTCATCTGGGGCGAGCGTCTAAATGCTGACTGTGCTGCTCCGAGCGGTGCGATGCTCCCGGATTTGTATGATGGGAAGCCTCCCGCGACGAGCTTCATTCCTGCCAGTACGTCTTTGTTTCATCTTATTTTGTTCTCGGCCAAGAGGTTGTGCTGACGAAGTGTGACTTGAAGTCTTCGCGGCGGATTCAGGCATGGGCCGTTACCATACGTGGAACGAGGTGCTCAATGTCCTCCACAAGCTGTATCCATGCCATAAGTTCATCGATGATTTCTCTGGACTTCCTGACCTCAGCTTGACGACGGATGAGTCCAAGCCGTTGGCCCTGATGAAGAAGTGGGGTGGTGAGGGCGAGTAGCGCAAGTTTGAGGATACGGTGCAAGATAACTTGAACCATGTGAAGGACGAGTGATTAGTTGAGGTGATAGAGTCATGTTGGGGATGATGTGCGGGGATTTAATGTCAAATTCAGGTTCTGTCTTGAGCATTGATTGGCATTACCAATGGCAAGCCAGTAAACAAGAAAATAGAAAGGTCCGATGCAATTCTTGGATGCCCCGCCTACTTCTTCAACAGATCCCATCTCCTCTGCGCTACTCCGTGCAAGAGTGCAGCTTCGAATTTCAAGTTCACATCGGCTATCCGACCTTCCTGTGGCAGCTCAAGTACTGCTCAATCTTACGAGTCGCATCTCCATTGTGATGTGTCAAGAGAAGCCTTCTCCCACAGTGTAGTTTCTCACTCTGATAGGTAAAGCCAAAAGGACTGGATCGTCTGTCCGCGTGGCGATGATAGTCGAGACTGATTGGCCCACCCTGCAGCTCAGCTTTGTCGGGCACGACAGCCACCTATGAAGGGAAGTTAGCGCCAGCAATCCCCTCTTTTCTCGACCACCATCGAAAAGATGCACCGTCAAAGCCACATCGTGTGCCCATCTATGCATGTTTCGGTTGACCCCGCCCACATATGATCTGCAACGCGCCCGGATAGGTTCACTCTTGTGCGCCGACATGAGCGTCCGGCCTCAGCCGTCGGCCCAAGTGGCTCAGATGCATCTAGCCCTTCAGCGCATACGCCCGTCCAGGCGCTCCATCGCAGTCGAGAGGACAGGACACTGCATTTCATGATGCTTCTCAAAGTTGAATCTTCACACCCTCAGCCAGCCACAATTTCGGCTTCGTCAGCTCCACCTCTACCTACAATTCGTGTCCAAAGTCTGAGCCACCACAAGTAGGTCCATCCGCCCACCTTTCCCCAGGGCCAATTTCCCTTCAGCTCGCCCCATTCATATCCAGGAGAACCAAAAACACATAGATCACCAATATCGCTATCATCGATCAACCGAGAGTTCCGCGGAAGCATCATGGCGTCAGAACTGAACCCTTCCGAGATCCCTTCCGAGGTCCCGTCCGAGTAAGTCCTGTCTCACTCAGGCAACCCTCATTACCTAAATAACGCAGCCAGAAAGCTAACATTCTTTCGCTGTCCTAGGGAGCCCCCGAAAGAAACCCCGGTTGCAGGGCCGGTCACGTGGGACAGCACTATCAAGGGCTACTTCCTTCCCAGCGACGTGACGTGCATGATCGCCGCCGGTGGCTTCGACTTGAGCAACAAGGATGACGTTTCCGACAATGCCGGCGACATCTACACCCGCGTGGTAAACAAGTCGATGCCGAAGCAGATGCCGCCGTGGACTCAGCAGAACCCGGATCCGGCGCATCCGCTCTGGACGACCGAGATGTGTGATAACTTCAAGGCGTGGATCGATGCTGGGTTTCCGTGAAGAATGGAGAAAATGATAGGGCTTGGATGGACTTTCCTCGACTATTAGGTCAAACTAGCGGGGTTGGTGTTAGGTCTAGACCCGATGTTGAATGTGACAACTTCGCTGCACTCGAGCGCTTTCTTCCTTCCTCTTGCGAACAGCAAGCTGCAAGCAAAGCTTATTTAGCTGCATCTCTGTGACATATGCTCAGTACACTATTGGATGGATCTCCGCCACCACAAGCAGTTCGCCCCATCATTCACCGGTTGATTCAGCCAGACCTGTTCGGGGAAGGAACGTTCAGAAAGGGTGACACAATTGGCCCCGCTTCATTCTCCGGGCCCGCTGCAGCATTTCGGACCGGCCACAGGCCCAGACTTTCCACGATCAAGCATCCTTAGCACCACCTTTCAGACCTTCAGCCGTCGGAACCGTTTTTCCTCGCAGCACTGCATCAATGCCTCCACATTGCTTGCTGCACCTCCGATGCTAACCAAGTTCTGCGTAGTGCCAAGTGTGTGGCTGGCTGAACGGCGGATGGCTGGCTGATGAGCGGGCGCATGGCTGGCTGAACGCGCATCATTGGCCGTACGGTGCATCGCGGTGGGATGGATTGCCCACGGGTTTGCGCCATGTCTCACTTGGCTAGAATCGACATGCATGGCACGTCTTTCACTACGCAGGCGACCGACACGACTTTGGGGGGCGAGGTGGTGGGATCGCAACACCCCGCACGTATTTTGTTCACACAAGAGGTTCGCCGCACCATCTCTTCTCTTCGTGTGTCCCGTTATAATTCCAGTTATCCTGGGACTCGCATCAGTATAGGGAACCGCTTTGCTTTGCACCCACTGCAACACAACTTCAACACGATTAAACTCGCTCCGAGATGGAGCTCTGGGGGCGTTTCTGGGTGCTTGCCACCCATCTAATTGGGTCTCTGTCGCCATTGGAGGTGTCGGACCAATCTCAATCCCCCCTGCGGCTCGCAGAGCCTGTCGAGCATCTTGAGCCTGTGTTTGTACCTTCCGTGCATGTGGCGACAGGCGGACCCGTCTTCAGACCCCCAGGCCACCGACAGGACGAGGGTGATGGTTCAGACTTCCAATGCGACTACAGCGCCATGACGGAGTGGGAGAAGTGCTCGACACCCGAAGATCGTTCCTGTTGGCTTGTCAATCCGAAGACGAAAGAAAGATACGACATACACACCGACTACGAAACAAAGTATCCAACCGGCGTAACACGCGAGTACTTTCTCGATGTCACCAAATCGGACATCACCGCCGACGGGTTCTCGTTCAAGGGGGCCACAGTCTTCAACGGCTCGTATCCTGGACCTTGGATCCAGGCTTGTTGGGGTGATAAGGTTGTGATCCATGTCCGTAACAGCAATCCGGATCGCGGCACTAGCGTCCATGTGAGTGCCTGAATTTCTGTCCATTTCTGTCTCCTGTCCAATTCTCATACACAAAAAATAAGTCAGCTGACCGAAACTGCTACAGTGGCACGGGATCCGACAGCTCAACACCATGCACATGGACGGCGTGAATGGGGTAACCCAGTGCCCCATAGCCCCGGGCAGCAGTTTCACCTACGAGTGGACGGTGATGCAATATGGCTCGTCTTGGTATCACTCCCACTACAGCGAACAGTATGCTGACGGTGCAGTTGGGCCAATCGTACGTATCTGACCGGCCCACTTTCTCTTGGTGGTTGGTTTACGCATACTCACCACTTGTCCAGACCCTTCACGGTCCGAGTTCTGGCAACTTTGACGAGGCGGCTGACATCCCTCTCCTCATGACGGACTGGAGTAAGTAGCCCCTTCGCCGTAGGCCACACTAGAGTCTTGCAATAGCTAACTCATTATGCAGGACATGGCAGCGTATTTGACAGCTCAAGGGAAGGCAAAAAGGCAAGCAAAATCCGTAGCATCTTGTTGAATGGCATCGGCGACGTGACCCAATTCGGGCTGCCGGTCCAGAAAAACACGAGCGCGATACCAGAGCCGTACACTATTGTCTTCAACGAGACGACAAGTCCGCGCCCGAAGCGATACCTACTGCGACTTATCAACACCTCGATCGGATCCACATTCATCTTCTCCATCGACAACCATCTGCTCTCCATCGTCAGTGCAGATTTCGTACCCATCTACCCTTACCTGAATACATCGGTCTTGATAGGGATTGGCCAGCGATACAACGTCATTGTCGAAGCGGACCCCAGGGCCAACGGCACCACGCAGAAGTTGGACGACGGCAAAAACTACTGGATTAGAACATGGGTCGCTGACAGCTGCGGTCCCGGTGTCGGCGGGGCAAAATCCGATAACTATATGAAAACGGGTATTCTGCGTTACGACAGCGGCAGCACAGCCAAACCACAATCAAGTGCGTGGAACGACATCTCCAAGGCATGCTCAGATGAAACATACACGAGCTTGCGACCTGTGTTGCCCTGGATTGTTGGGGACCCGATCAACAACGTGACAGTAGGAGCTCACGTGCAGCACGTGGCTGTGGTTGCGGACTTCAGCAACCCGTTTCCAACTTCCTTTCCCCAAGCCAGTCTGGCTTTCAGAAACGTCACAGGCGGTGGGCTTGCGTTCACCCCTCTTCAGGTCAACTTCAGCAAACCCATATTCTTGAATTTAGACAACAGTCCGCCTTGGAGCTCGTTCTGGCAGGTCTTCCCCGAGGGTCGAAGCGGCCACACTGACTGGGTAAGCAGGTATCCGTGCCGGTTCCTTTCTTGAGAATCTGCTAATGTTATTTCTTCGCAGGTGTGGCTAGCTATCACGGTGGATACTGATACTCAAACTGATATCGACGCGCATCCGGTAGGCGGTCCTCTTCAATGATTTAGCGCCCGTCTCTGATTCAGCTGGAACAGATCCACCTACACGGCCACGACTTTGCCATCCTCCAGCAGGCCGAAAACACCGTCTACACCCCAGCCAACATCCGAGTGAACCGGCTCAACCCGCCGCGGCGCGATGTCGTGCTGATGCCCGCTAGCGGCTTCATCATCGTCGCTTTCAAGGCCGACAATCCAGGCTCGTGGCTCATGCACTGCCACATCGCTCAACACGCCTCGGCGGGCCTCGCCCTGCAGATTCTCGAGCGCCAGGAAGATGCTGCTGCCATGTGGCCGAAAGCAAGCCCAGCTGCGCAGGTGGCTGCTACGCTGTGTAGCAGCTGGAACGAGTGGGTTGCCACTTCTTTTACGGCCACGCCGACGCCGCTGCCTGATGACTCGGGGATTTGATGGAGTGAGGTGTGTCCTGGGAGGGAGGGGTACGATGTTAGCGGGCATTGTGCGCTGAAGCCGGGCGTTTCTTGTGATGCGGGTTGTCGGAGCATGGCGTTGGAGCCTTAGCATCCTGGCGAACAGGATCATGACGGCAGAAGGCTTACCACAAACCGCTGTAGCCAAGGTTCCGGCCGTAGGCCAAAACTACGGAGAAGATAAGCAAAACAATTACACAATTTGCGTCCATCACTTCCACCGAATCCAGTGTGCCGTGTTTCTGACAGATATGGTAGAGTTAAGCGGGTGGGTGAGATTGCGGTGTGCATTTGTAGGTGTTCGCAAAGAGGGGTACCCCCGACTTATCTCCCAACTTCGATCTGGTCATATCTGAAATCTGGCAGACAAGCTAGCCCCACAACAGAATATTTCCCTTCACCGAAGACGGCCTTGAGCCCAAACCAGGTGCAGTGCAGATGGTAACATCAATGTGGGGCGCACGCATTAGCGGCCCGGGCCTGAAGGCGGAGGCTCGGTTTTCACTCTGCCGGGATGCGAAGCGGGATAACAATCCGGGGGGGGGGGGGGGAAATAAATATGTCTCATCCATGTGCACAATACCTTTTCAATTTCTTCCCTACTTCTTTGGATCGAGGATTGGTCTAATACTGCAAAAAGCCCAGAAGTAAATGAACTTAAACTGAACTGTTCTTCCGCCGCCCCAAACAAACAAACAAACTGCTCTACCCCCAGTCCAACTCGCAAAAATGACCACCGCCTCTTGGATCTTCACTCCTTTCCCCCCCTCTCACCCCCCTCCTCCCCAATATCGCCTTTTACAACGCCATCTCCACCACACTCAACAAAACGTACCAAATCTCCATCTCCTATCCCTTCGAATGGGGGCACTCCTCCACCACCCTCATGAGCAACAAAACTGCCCTGACCATGTACGTCCTCGACGGCAATGCTCTCGGCCTCACTGCGCACGAAGCGTTTTTTCGGCGAAAGCCAGTGGACTCCTCCCAGCCCGATAGCATCGTCGTTACCATCGGGTATTCGCTGACGGACTCGGTGTATGACCTGGTGCGGAGGACGAGCGATTTCCGGCCGCCGCTGCCGGAGCCACAGACTCCGCCGTCGGGGGCAGATGCGTTTTTGGATTTTATTGGCACTGCGTTGAAGCCGTGGGTAAAACGGGAGGTGTTTCCTGGCGTGGAGTTCCGGAGGGATGCGTTGTACGGGCATTCGTTCGGGGGGTTGTTTGTTGTGTATGCTTTGACCAAAGAGCCGGGGCTGTTTGATACATATTTTCCGGCTAGTCCGGCGCTGGATTAGGCGAATGGGAGCATCTTAGGGGAAGCCACCAGGCGATTTGGCAACGGGTTGGACGTTCAAGGGGAGGTAGTATTTGAGGGGAATGTAACAAGGCCGGCGGTATTTATTGGGTATGAAGGGCTTAGTCAGTTTCCTGTCAGGAGGAGGACAGAAACGGAGACAGACTTTCAGAAGAGGAAGAACTTCCATCAGCCGTTTAAGATGACGGAACATAGGCATGAGTTGTTCGATCGGTTGAAGGGAAGTGGGATGTTAAGGGATGTGGTGCTGAAGGAGTATGCTGGGCAGGACCGTGCTGGTGTCGGGGGGAACGCTTTGACGGAAGGGATTGGTTATTTTCTAGATTGGTAGAGAAAGAGCGTGAGGGGTATGGACCACAATACAACCAGCATTAACCCTTGCGGCTTAACAAGAAAACCTGCTCAGCAAATTTGTAATCCAACTTTCCCCTACTAAAGAAAATTGCGGGCTTTGTCGTGGTTGTGGGATTGCCCCCGATCTGTCTCGGAGGCCAACTCTCGCATTACGTCTCGAATGCTGCCAACGTCTAAGCGGGCACGTGCGTGGGTGTAATAACACAGTAGAGTTTTGGATTACTCATTCAAAGATGGAGCCTTTTGTTCCGGTGCACACCGGAGAGGTTGTCATCGACGTGCAGATGAAATCTTGACAGTGGCTGGCGCAAATGAGTTGCTCCTTCGACCTCCTTTGAATACAATTTGTTTTGCGATTACGAGTTTTAGCATCTTTCTAGCAGCGTCATGTGCCAGAAAAAGATTCCAAGCCCATGGGATGGGAATGCAGGATTGCCATGTCCCAGGATATAAAAACCTGGAGGCCTCGATATTCAGCTGCCAAGTGCCGAACCGTAGATTTCTCTCCTTCGCCGAGATCTCGAAACTCTCACCGGCGATGATGCTCGCTCTGGTCTTTCTCGATCTGACCGTTGCAGCCAACGGCCAACTTGACGCAGCTAGTGGTCTTGCGAGACCAATCAGTGTCCCCCGACTTATTCCCCGCCCACCCGGCGGTCATCCCGAACTAGGCCAAGGTTTTCGGCGGGGTATAATCACGCCGTCCAAAAAATTAACGAAGTGAACGGCATCCTCAACGTCCACTTACCCGACCGTCACTACTTCTATAGCCACCCTTAGCTCCTCTAGTATAGCTCCTAAGCACCCCAAGTACTCTTCTATCCGCCGCTGATCTGTCATCGTCGCCCTCTTCTCCTAGCATCGCCCCGCCGTCATCGGCAACGCCCCCCGTATCGACAGCGAGCTCAACCTTCCATTCCATTGTCACTTCCAGCACTCCTAAAGCAGTCACCTTATTAACGCCCAGTCCGCTGTCAACCGTTACCATCTCCCACTTCTACTCATCATCACGCCCTCCATCGGAGAGTGCTCAACCTTGGTGTCCAGTGCCCATCTAGCACTCCCGAAGCCAGTGCAACATCCAAACACACAACTACCCTACTAACATCCTCAAACTGGAGCACCCCCACTTGACCAGTCCCGTCTCTATTACGCCTACCTTCACCGCTGACCTCGAATCCGGCTCCCTGGCTCCCTTCAACGTAATCCTCCCCGGACTCGCAAGCGTACCCACCCCTTCCCCCCATAGCGGTCCTTCCTCCCTCCAGATCCCTGAAGAACAGCCCTACCGCGACGCCTTCTCTAGCGACATGCGGCTCAAAAGTGGTAAGCACTGCATGCTTTTCTTCTAGTGATACGCGACTGCATTCGCCCGTTTATTTAGAGGCGAGTGGATTGCAATAATGCTACGGGGCGGAAGAAGAGGATGAGGATCCCGGCTTTGCTTTGGTTGATGGAGGTAAATGGGGTGGGGGTGGAGCCAGGGATTGAGGGGGTGGGGGTTTTATACTACGCCGATGGAGGAGAGCAGGGCCTACGAAGTTGCAAGTCTAGATGGTGAGTCAGATGGCGCCTGCTAATCAGAGTAGATGACGGTGGTGTATCTTTGATAATTTTGAGTTTGGAGAAGTTTGTTGATGAGCAGGTTTCTGTAGAAATGATGCCTGTATTGATCTCGAGTATCAATCATGCGTCAAAATCAAGACAGTTTTCCTTCTTTACTGTGCTGGCCCAGAAGTTGATTATGAAAGCCACACTCTCTGGCTGGCTCACCGACGGCAAGTGACCTGTATCATCCACAGACACATAGGCTAGCTTGCCCACAGTCTTCATCTCGCCGCCTTTGATAAGCTCACCGCCGCTGCTTGTGCCCACCCAAAACCAGTCGGCAAACTGGCAAAGGCGGTACGCCGCTTGTCTCTTCCACGGAACTAAGTGGTCGAATACCCGCTTTTGCCCCGAAGAGTCTCTGCATTACCCGTTTAGCACGACCAAGCCGAAACCAAGCCTTTAACGCACAGAGGGAGAGGGACCCTTACACAATGATATCATTGTTCCCATTGACAACAAGTACTTTCGTTGGTGTACCGTCCAGGATATATGAGACTTCCCTCGTCGTCGGTAATACTATCGCCGCTCGCATCCCGCATGCTCGGTTAATCTCAGCGTTGAAAACCTTGTACTTGAAGTTGTCGTCGAACCCAAGCCCCTTCTGGATGTCAGCCCTGTTCAAGTGTCCACGAAGCTCATGTTAAAGTGCCCGCACGCAAATGCGTCATCGATGCAGACGTAGCGATCATGTACGGATCCGGCTGATTAGGGCCATATTCGTTGTACTACTTGGCGTGCACATTGGCGCAGTACTCGAAGGCAACCTTGCAAATATTGACATTGTAAGTCGCTACACACTGTCCGTTAAGGTAGTCACATTCGGGGGTTGTTCGCTCCATGGTCTGGCACGCCGTCTGGTTGAACTTCACTCTGCTCACAGGCGAGCAGAAATGGTCATAGGACGCGCCGTCCCCGGAGGCTATGTAAGAAATGACGGCGTTGAGGAGAATGACGGAATCAATGGTCCCGTTGAACGGCTACGGTACGCCGAGCTGCTGGCGTTGGCTGATGTGCGTCACGAAACTGGGCACCCAGTGGCCACCGAATGATTCGCCGGCGAAGTGGAGGGGGTTGGTCGAGACGGGGGGAAACATCTCGGTGAAGAAGATGCGGAGGAAAGCGTTCATGTCGTTGGCTGCATCTTCCATGTTGTCTGGTCCACCGTTTTCAGACGTCGAGAAGCCAACACCGGCGGGGTTGCTAAGATTATCACACTTCAATTACTAGTTCCCTGTTGATTTAGTGGTGTCTGATGTGACCACTTACTCGATGAAGATCATGTTTGCAAAGTTCGTCCAGCTGTGGTCATTAGAGCTTGTATCATTTGCAGTGGGGGAAATCGAGCATGGTCTGGCCTGCAAGAACAAACCCATCATAGAGGAGATGCCGGGGACGCTATCATGTTTGTCAGAGCTGATTCTCAGATGGGATGCTGAATGTTTCGAGGACCGAGCTCACCCGTCGACCCATGAGATGATGGGGTCGTCCTTTGGCCGATTCCTGCTCTCAAAAAACCCTATCCCACAAGTAGTCAGAAATCAGTAAATGTTAGATCTTGGGCTGAAAGCTGGGTTGTCTCTTTTGCAGCTATGAAGCGTAGAGCCAATCACTGACAGTAAAATATAGTGTTTCCCTCTGACACCTTCACCTCTCCCACCCATTGCTTAGCACCAGCTTTGCACACATCTTCCCCTAGCTGATGAATAGTGTATTCTACAGAGTATTCTGGGTGGTTTGGCGTATCATGTAGATGGAAAGGCTTTTGCTGTTGATTTCGTCCTTGCCGGACTGCCGTTCCTGACGACGAGACGATTGCAGCTGCAACGACAGCAATAACCCCTATTCTCATCTTGTACTTCGGGAATGCGACAAAATCGATTTAGAAAACTATTCTCTTATACTTGTAAGAATTCCATCAAGCAGTGACTGAATCTCAATGGAGCATAAGATGAATGAATGTAAGAGGAAGGAATTTTGATACACATACCTACCTACCTACCTACCCAGCCCGAATTTCGGGTCGGGGTAATTTTTCGGCGGCTTATCTGCTTTCAGGCGGGGTAACCGCACACATGTGCAAACTGGAGATCAGCACTGCAGCTAAACGGTTAAATTCCCGCACGCGAGAGCTTACCGATAAAGATGTGCCGGGCGGCCGGCAGTACATTGCCCTTAGTTACTGCTGGGGAACTGCTAGTAACAAGTAGCTCACGACGGCAGTAGACATACTCGCGTCGTTCCGCAAGCGGATTGCTTAGGACTGTCTAGGAATAGTCTGCGGTAACTAGAGTTATATAGCAGCCTGTTAATGTTTCTGTAGGAACCTATGGCCAGCACTTTCTCTTTATTTGCCTAAGCCTACATTTCGTGTACCTGCCAACGCGGACACCGGGAACGTGCTCGATATGCCCAGGAGTCCAAACACCTTGTCCCTGGGGTCTGTGGTACATCTACCCCGGTGTGTATGCGCCGTAATGCCAATGAAAGAAGGGCCTTCGTGTGCGATTCTTTTCAGCGGTGATGTTCAATATCTTGTGCAAACATCTTTGGCCATGCGAATTCGGGGAGGTTGCAAGTGTCGAAAAGATGCTACTTGTTCCAGAAAAAAGCATGACAACCAAGCTTCCTTTCCAAATCACCTCCAGCGGGGCGGTAACAGCCCGCAGATGAATTCGATCTAGCGAGCCAGCAGCATCTACTAGAGAGTACAGACCCGGCTAAACCAGACATTCCCCACGAAGAATCGGATCATCGCCACAAGTCGCTCGCCAGTGAACTTGCAGTGGCCAAAGTCACCGCGAATCAGATCGATATTCGGCAGAGCTTTTGTCACTGGTGTAAGGGAGTTTATAGACGGGTCTACGTTCTCTTGTGAAAAGGAAAGCTGAGACATGCTGTCAACTGCCATTCTTGTGTTTGAGGTCTGCTCCCCAAGCCAAACAAGGACATTTGTCGCGCTGCTGTAGATGCTTGCTATTTGTGTAACTTGGCTGTTGCGTTCTCCATCATGGTTCTGGTCGATGCACAGTGCATCGACCCATATCGGTTCGATGAGTTCGAGGCGAAGTAGCGAGCGCAAGGCGTCATACAGATTCTGTCGGACGGGCACTTCAATCCCATCTGGGGTGATGGATTTGACCGGCGTTGTCCATTCAGGGCCAACATCCTGCGTACGAGGACCGCTCCAGCAGTACAGGAGGCAGTTATAGGGGATTCCTCGGTTGAGACCGATGAGGCGCAGGCTCCCAATGACGGTGTCTGATAAGCCTTTGTCAAGTCCGAGAATTCGGGTATTGGTTGGGATGGGTAATGGAGTGTATTGATAATATTGAGTCATCGTGGCAGGCCTGAGTAGTATGTGGGTGGTGAGCCGCGGCACAGGATTCAATGTTTGTACAGGGTCACGATCTGGTTGTTCATGAGAATAATGTCCTTAGGAAGCGACGCAGTTTTCAGCCCCCTCCCATGCTCGCATGCCTCAGGCAGGGAAATGTGGGAACCCAGGCGGGGTTGCCCAAATTCCAGTGGCAGGCCTCCAGCTCCATGCCCCTCACATCAGCTCTCCAGAACAAAACTTGAACCAGATAATCTGTGGGAGTAGTATTTCATCCTTCCTCCTGATCGCTGCGGCTTGCGCATTTGATAACCAACCGTAAATCATGGGCCAAGCAATCTCACGTCTCTCCGGCTCGTTGACAAGGTCTACCAGAAAGCAGGACCACAGCCCGGTGGCCGACGACGAGAGGGTGCAGTCAGAAGGCTCGAAAAAACAAACCAAAACCATAATTCGAACCAGTCGCCCATATGGAGACTTTAAAGGAGAATAGCGGAGGCGAAGAGGTACCCGGAATTGTGGTACCTGAGACAGCTCATAAGTAAGTACCTAGAGCCGATCCAGGCAGCACAAATACGAAATATATTCTGATAGTCCCTTCTGGACCCTAAGAACCAGGAACCAGAATCCGATCTTGTTCAGGTCCCGAAAGCAAGAACGCGTAGTCGAGGCAGGCTTAACAAATCTCTGCAAGATGGCGGCAAATCAGGAGATTCAACAGCTGGTCGGCATCTTCCGGCTTGCATGTATGCCGAGACATGCATCATGCTGCTGAGCTGGCGGCAGTGGAGTTGTGCTACCGCAGATCACGGCCTATTGTATGGCACGTGGCGACCTTAGGCTCTGATTTCGCCCATCTGCGAGGGCTCGCGCCGAGTGACGGGGTGTTTTCGTTGGTTGTTGAGGCAGAAAAGGGGCCCACACAGCCGCTTTGCGCGGCAGCCGCCGAAGACACCAGCTGTCGTGCTACCTGAAAAATGGCAAAGTTGCCGGGTATGAGGCTCTGCTGGTTTTTTGGTCGTGGCCGGCGCACCAGTGAAGGAAGGAGAATCAGACCCTGTGATACTCAAGTGGGTGTAGGTCTACAGGGCCTAGGAATTTTGGCAATACACCACAGAACCAAAGGCTTAAAAATCTCTCTCGACCTCGCGATCCCACAGCGAGCCATTCTTACGAACACCGCTCCCGGTACCTGACACTGAAGCCGAATTCCACCACCGCAGCCATGTCTCTTCGGCATGTCTTTTTGTCCATGCTCAGCATATCCAGTGCTGCACCCCTACCTCTCCAGGAAACCGAACCTCCGTATGTCCCGCAACCTTCAGGCCGCGGCACGATTGGGCTTCTATGGTCCTGCACCTTGACCCTGGTCTTGTGCATCTGGACGGCGATACACCCCGACATCGTCACCGTCAAGTCTAGTTGGCAGAGGACTCTGTACAAGGCTTACTGGACCGCATTCTCGGCTATATTCCCCGAGTTTCTTGTTTGTTGCGCGATTGACCAATTCCTGCAAGCAAGAAATTTGCACAAGGCGTGGAAGGATGCATGGGTTGGCAGGCCGGAGAAGGACTGGCTCGGCATGTCAGGCGCTTTCTTCGTGGTCATGGGCGGTTATGTCATAACCGAAGGACCTCGGAACCTAGAGGAGAAGGGGATTGCCAAAGAGAATCAAGGTGACAATGCAACACCGGCCGGTGGGAGTCCAATCACTGAAGGCTCAGCACCGCTGCTGGAACAGACGAATGCTGCCGGGACTGCAACGGCTCAGCAAGTTGTCCGGAATTTGACAGCGGCCGGCATGAAACAGCTTCTCAAGACCCAGGACAAACTCGATGGCGGCGTGCTGAAGAAACTCATTAACAATCAGACACTCACGAAAGCGCACTTCGACTACGACGTAATCAAGGATAAAAGCAAGGCTAACGACATCGCGAAGCTTTTGGTCTCCCTGCAGATTCTCTGGGTCGTCGCTCAGTGCATCGGACGCAAGGCCCAAGGGCTGCCGCTAACTCTCCTCGAGATCCATATCCTGACCCGTATGTCTCCTCAGCCTTTTACGGCCCACTTCCATCATCTAACCGTGCACTTACACTTCATTCCAGAAATCCCATTCACCATCCTGGCCTATCTCTGCTGGTGGTACAAACCCCTCGACGTCGCCGTGCCCATCGCCTTGCCGATCCTCCAGCCTGAGTGCGGCTTGCCCGACGGGTTTCGCGATGTCAAGGTCGAATCCTTCGCCTCGTCCTCCCGGGAGCTGGCCCCCCTCCGCGGCGCTGGTGTCTGCGGCTCCAACCTCAGCGTCTTCGGCCAAGCGGCATTCGACTTTTTCTACCACTGTACCCCGACGGGGGAGCTCTGGTCTACCATCATGGGGCTCCTCAACGGCGCGTTGCACGCAACGGCATGGATCTCCCACTTCCCCACCGAGATAGAGATGTGGCTCTGGAGGGCCAGCTGCATCGGAGTGGGGTCGATGCCTGTTCTTACGCATCTCTTGGTCGGGAGCAGGGGCTTGATATCGTACCCGCTGCGGGCGTTTTACCGCCTGGCGGCCCGTGGGAAGTGTACGGTTGGAGACCTGATGCAAGAGATATATCGAGCTTGGGGCGAGGCTGTCGAGGGGAACTTCGGCGGGAAAGTGGAGGGCACCGGGGGCTGGGGGAAACGGTTCCCTATATGTGGGAGGCATATCTGCATTGCCGGCTGCGGGTTCGTGACGTGGGTGTACATGAACTCGATCATGTATCTGGCTGTGGAAGCATTTGTCAGTGTGAGGAACTTACCGCAGGGCGCGTACAGGACGGTGAACTGGGCGAACTATTTCCCGCACTTCTGAGCTTAGGGAAGAATTAGGGGAAGCCAGCCACAGCTCATTGCTGCTCAGGACTTCGAAAGGGAATGGCGTTTGTGAGCGCCCAGATTCGTCTCATACAACCAGACTTTATTCGGTTCTCACTTTTATAATGCCGTCTAAATCATGATTGTGCATTTGTCATGGCGTGTATGGCAAGACGTCTTGGGCGTCGGCCTTTCCATGCAGTCGCCGGGAAGCAACTCGGGAAGCGGTTCCAGTTAACTGTTTTTAATCTCCCCTAGTCTTATGGTCTTGCGAGACTCTTGACTATACGTGCCTGAAGCTGTTGCGCCCAGGCGGATGGCGTCGTAGTTCTTACATGTGTGTCTTGTGTTGAAGTCCGAAAAAGCGCGTGGAGACTCCTTATCATACCATACCTGGCCGAGAAACCCCGTGTCCACGTTGCACATGAGCACTTAGCGGAGAGTGTAGATGCAGTGTGCTAGATGGTCCGCTGTCAGTTTTCTCGGTGGCAGACGGCTCTGCAACATAGCCACTTACAAACATGGATCTGCAGAACCTTATCCTCATTCTTGAAGGCGTGGGTGCTCAATTCCTTGTAGTACTCGTAGTTGTAATACGTGGCCTTGCGAATGAGATTCTGACACCCTATCATGTGAGCTGAGCAAGCGAGATGGTGAGGTGTCGGGGGCAGCCTACCAAGCAGTGCAAGTGGTGCATCCCTTCCACATTGGCAAAGAAGCCACCTCCATACTTGTCCGCACGACGAACAAGGACCGGCGTCAACCCGCTCTTCAAGCCCTCGTCGTACGAAATGACGCTCGCGCGATCTGTGGCGGCGGCAATCAGCGACCATGTCATCAGATAGAAGAAGACGCAACATACAGTCCACACCTAGTTCCTCCTAGGCGGCATCCACGGCCAGCGACCCGGGGAGTCGGTAGACGTTTTGCTGGAAAAAAGCGCCGTTGTCTGCCCCTACGCCTTCGAAGGGAGCCCGCAGTCCGATGAAACTTTGCCAGACGACATCGGTCAATGCCTGCGCCTTGCAGCCAACAGCCCCGGAGAGGCACAGAGGAACCCCGAGAACTATGTTTTCTTCATCGCCCACATGTATCACTTATTCGGTGCAAGCGGCAACGACGCGTGGTCTATAAACAGGAACTGGGACTTTCGATTCCAGGGTAGGGTCAGGGCGCTAATCGTGTCTTGGGCTCAACCAATCCTTGACTACCCTTTTCTTTGCAATAACACTTCGTAACCGTTACTGTAACTTACCGACCTGGTTGAACCTAAAATTCGAGCCCAAGTAGGATTCCCTTTCTATCACTGGCAGGCCGGTCACAGAGCTTCGATGTCTTCAGTGTGACGTGCTTTGACCCACCTCAAGCCCCTCTTGTTGGAAGTATTCGTCCCCAAGTTTTCGCTGCTCTCGTTTATACTCAAGCTCTTCCGGGCTGAACTCTGGCCTGGGGCTCGGGGGCCAAAAGCGGGGCACCTCCCGAATATCCCAGCGCTCCTGCTTCCAGGCCGTGGCCGGAGGCATCACCTGGGCTGCCACTTGGCTCCACGTCTCCCTCGCCTGCGGGTCTGCCGCTGACGCCTCCTCCCGCTCCGGTGTAGCACCACCCCGGACCGGCCAGAGTTGGAAGCGGCAGAAGAGCGTCCGCTACGCCTGCTCCTCCAGCTTCCCAAACGCCTCGTCCACCGAGCAGTCCTCGGCGAGCACATAGAACCATACGGATTCGAATCTGAACTGAAAGTGGAATGGTACATGATATCGGAGGCGCCGCGAGGGAAGAAGCTGCCAAACGCCGTCTTGAAGATGCCGAGCCACATGCCGAGCCACATGCCGTGCGGGTCGCCAACTTTGCGCGGCACCAAGAACGTGCTCAAAGTCACGCGGCCCTCCACCGGATATGTCGCGGCCCCGGAGGCATGTTCCAAGGTGAGGAAGCGCGACGGCGCAGGCGCCGGCGGTGACGACGACGACGATAATGAGGCATCGTCCAAGGTCAAGTATGTGATTACCGAGCCGGACTCGATGCCGTGTTCCGAGAGGCTTCGCAGAAACTCGTTGCAAGCGGGAGAGGATCGGAACTTGGTCAAGGCATCCAGCGTACCCCATTCTGACAAAAGAACAGTCAGAATAAATCAATACCCCGTTTGCAAGGCGTTCGAGGCTTCAATTGTCAGGACAGGACACTCACCAACTATGTAGGCAGCCTGCTCGGGATTTTCCACCATTCTCCCCAACGATGCTTTGCACCCACAAAACCTTGGCAAGCGGGCCGATGTGGACATCGGCGTGGTCCACCGTCCACGTTGGCTACTCCTGCTCGCGGGGTAGGTGAAAGCGCGTCCAGGTTATCAGGGGTTTCCCATATTTCTTCGCTGTTTTCTTGGTACGGGCCATGATGCGAGGGGGGCAAGTAAGGGTGGTAATAAATGATGAGTATGGGCTTATTTCTTGATCGACGAACGTTGAAACATGCAGAGACCAGTTCTCGCAATCCCGAAATTTGGACACATTGTTCAGCGCGACCACCCTCCGCTCTCAGCACTTAGGTTATCGGTGGGCTCTTGACAAGCGTCTCAACTCATGCAGGACTACGTCGGTTCTACTGCAGAAGCTCGGTATCTTACCAATCAAGAACAAAAAGCGCTGATACGGCATAATCCTCAAAACGTTTGATATCGGACGTTGCCTTTGCCGCCTTGGCGCTGCGCGAGTGGTGAAGTTCATGAGGACACCCCTTCCAAGCTCGTTCTTCACGTTGAAACTCATACTCGTAAAGCCAACAATATGAAGGAAGTTTGACTCCGTCGTAGGGTATATAAGTAGTAGAAATGCACAATTACTACCCACAGTATTATCTTTCTGTTTGTAGATGCTCATAGGGCTCTCCTTATATTCATCTACGAGTTTCCATCCAAGTCCATGTGGTAGTCGTTACCGCTCATGTATATTTAGCGCCGCTGGTACCGCGGTGCCCGCAATATGGGACTAACTGGCAACAGAATATTTCCGACCGGTCGACCTATTCTGTTAAATATACATATTATCGTTATCAGAAACTGGATGTCAAACGCATTGTTAAAGTAGAATTCTGTCTTCTGTCTTTCTCATATTTATTCTTACCCTCTTCTTCGCTTTTCCGCCATTCTTATCCTCTACCCCTTTCACTACCCCCGCTAACTCTGACTCTCATTATCATCTTTCTCATCTAGAGGAATCCATATCGCCAACACCTAGCAATTAACGACTTTTGTCCGTCCCATAGTCGTCGCAGCTAATCCAACGGAGGCTTTGACGCCATTATTGCGTACGATGACACACACTCATAAACCATTTTCCAAGACTTGGCACGATACCCTAGCACTCTCTCATACTTTCTCATCATTTTTGGATTCAACAACGTTACCATTCAGCATACCTTAGTTCTCGTGTTTTCACATTCAATATCGACTCTGATGGGAAGGTGAAGTGGGATCGGGAGTAGAACCGGATCATCTCAACCCACATGCTGTAATTTGGCTGGTGGCCGTGCTGTGGAATGCGGTCCATGTTGTGAGCTCCAGCCATTAGTGCTGGCTTTGACGATTTCATGTACGAGTCATCCGATCTTGTCGTAATTAAGCGGGGGCCTTTGAATTCAGAGTGCGATCCAGGTTGAGCTTTCTGAATCGCTAGCTGATGTGCTGATATCACCATGTTGACGCCGGTGCAAATCCTGAACCGCTAGAAGCCATCATCAGGGCTGGACTCTGTGACACTTGTGCAGGTATTGTTAGAATCTAGCACTTGGAGCCAAAGTTGTTGCAAATTGGTTGTTGATTGTTGTTCTTTCCAAACCTTGAGAGATCTCTGGTTCTGGAGGTGCTGGCGTCCAGCCGGAAACTTCCGCAGATTGGTCTCCACCGCCCCATGTAAGCTGACAGGTATCACTCATTTGGCTCGTGCCATCGATGTCGAAGGAGCTAGCATTTTTGGCTGGTTCCTAGGCCTCTACCACGTTGTTTCGAGTCAGCAACGCGCATAGGAAATGCGAAATTCGAGAACTTAGGTGATTTGCACGCGGGTCGATTTCCGACAGTTTTTGGTGGCGATGACAGTGGGGCGACTGGGTACAGGGTTAGGGTTTCATATAGCAGCAGAGGTTTGGCGCTTGGCGGGGTGATGGTCTCTTTATCCATTGGCTCGGCCCCAGTCCAGCAAGGTTTTCTTTCCCAACACCATTTTCCCAACAGCACGAGTTCAGTCACGTTCGCTACAAACTCTGCAAAATTATTGTCGAAGCCTCATTACGATGTCGTGGGACTGTTACTGCGCCATCTGTGGCGGGCCCTTTACCAAATGCCAGTATCGAACGATAAAAAAGACCAAAGCTGTTGAACCCAATGCTACAGACGCAAGAAATGGCGATGAGAACAGGGAAGAGTCGAGTAATTCTGCGGAAGATGACAGCGACGACACGGATGAAAGCGAATATGGCTTTGGCAGCCAAGTTTACGATGAGGAGGTCATCACAGCTGAGGAAGCACGCTGGACCGAGACGCTTTTCGTTCTTGTGGGTTGAATACCTCTCTCATGACCTAACGAGGTCGAATAAAACACTAACAAGGTATCCGGCAAAGGGGTACAACGCAAACACGGCTGGTGCCAAAAGTAACTACCCTCGTCCTCTGTACCCGAATCATATAGTGACTCTTAGCACCAAACTCTCTAGGGCCTTCATTTCAGGGCCGGGCGTGTACGACGACCGTGGTAGGGTTTACCTCGAGGCGGGAGACGACACGAATTATTCCAGCGGGGAGCTTTGGAGATTCAAATGCTATTACTACAGCTGCACGGATGAGGATCTCGTGTTCCCCTTCCACTGGCCCTGCTATGAACTTCTAGCCCTAGCGCTGACGGGAACCGACGATATCGAAACAGCCATCAAGCAGGTCGACAACGATGTGCTCTACACTATTATGCGGAGCATCCCGCTCGAACACGGCAGATGCCTCAGCCTTGACTACGGCGTCAACTCGAAGGCGCACGAGCAGTGGTGGCTGTGTATTCTCGGGTATGAGTTTGTTGTAGCCCCGTTCGACGACCCCTCGGCCAACTCGATGCTTCTGCGTGCCACAATCTCATCCGGTTCATTCCAACTCCGGGCCGTCGACCATGACCTCGGACCCAAAGTTAATAATGACCCGTTCCGAAAGCTGCCATACGACATTGTCCACGCCATCCTCGGGTTCGTCTGGGACAACGACTCCATCCTGAGCTTGTGTCAAGCTTCATGGTTGGTGCACCGCACACTGCGGGATAGCGAGTCGTTTTGGCGAGGCCGCATTAGGACGAGCCTGGCCTGCTTATTTGAGCTTCATCACCTCATAGCCAACGACCACGAGCTGTTGCGAGGAAAGAGCTTCAAGGGCCTCTTGCTTGCACTGGATTCGCTCACACGACCCAAAAAGCATATACGAGGCCCGTTTATGGGTCTCGCGAACCGACGCCATGTCTGGGGTGTGTGTGAGCAAATCGCCGATTTGTATTTTGGCACGAATGCTGCGGTCGAAAGTAACGATCGCTCTGTCCGGTGTTTAATCCATGGTCCAGGGTTCCCTATTTGGACGGCCGACGGAATCAGAACTACACACAAAGCCCTATATGCTCAAACAACTACTTCAGGGCCCTCGACGAGTTCCGATCAGTGCTGTTGGCGCTGAAATTAGGCCATCTAGCGTCCCCGAGAAGCGGTTAACAGGGCATACAGCATGAGGGAACATGCGCTCTAATTAATGTGACCTATATTAGCAGCAGCCACATCCTCCATAGGCTCCGCTATCTACACGGGATGGCGGGTGACGGTCCCTCGCTAGCAGCAACGCCGCCTACAATGTAGCCTTTTATAAACACCATGTTTTCTCGCGATGGATGCTATTTTTCCTAAGGGGGGGCCGGTGTTTGAGAGCAGGCTTGCCTGTGTGCTGGCTGTGGTTTTACATAGCAGATATGGATGTTTTAAGACAGCTTTATTTCTATTAGAAGAAAAGGAAGGCACACAGGTCGCGACAACCACCTCAACCACCCAATTTAAACGCAGTCACAATCCAAGATGCAGCAACCCCACATACGCATCCCCCGTGAAGGACCCGCTGGTAACATCGCCTGACTCTCGGCGGTGCACAAAAGAGAACTTCCTTTATCTGGTTCCCGAGGCGACCACTATGGTCGAAAACAAACCAGTTGTCCAGACACCACTAGCAACATCGATCAATCTCGACACCCCTAAATCTCAAAAATCTTAAAACCAGGGCAAAGGCTAACTTCAATCACCAGCGATCAGGTAAGCAAATATGAAAATAGAAAAGGTGAAAGCGGAACCATTCGTTTTCGAAAGACGAGGACCAATCTAGACATTTTGTGTATAGAGACCAATTCTAGGCTCGCTCAGCTAGAGTTGAAGTAATTACGCTTGCTGCGGCGCAGCCTTCCGGAAATGGTTCTTAGGGTGAGCAAACCTGAGCAAATCCTGAGCCGGACCTGAGCCGGACCTGAGCCGTGGTGAGCAACGTCACGTGGGCGAGGTACGAAAAGGGAAATTTCATGCGCCCAGATTCGTCGCACAAAACATCGATTCTCACTGTCCTTTACTGGCCCGAGACCGGACACACATCCTATTTTACCGGCGGCGACGGCAACCCCCTGGTGGAGCAGAGCCTGGTTGCACCCCTCCTCACAAGGGCCAAAGTGCTGAACGAACGCAACCCCAAGGGGGAAACCAGTATGGTCATCCAAGTAAGGCTCCATCACCCAACAGGAATTCGAAAGGAAATATGAAATGGCTAACCCCGTCCAGCTTGGGACGTCTTGCTCTTCGTCAAGGACTACCTCGAGAGCAGAGGGAAGCTTTATACCACCCGCTCGCCCTACTGGATGGCCAAAGACCGGCCCAACGGTATGAATAGCATCACCACCATTCAGCGGCGGTAAGATCAAGAGCAAGAGCGGGAATCAGGAATCGGGCAGAAGAGGCGCGCCTGGAGACGACGACGGCGATGGTGTAGACTCGTCGGGCGAGGAACCGAGGACTGGGACGCAACAGAGGAAGAAGCTAAAAGATATAGGGGCGGGGGGGTTCAAGCGGTTGGCCAGTATGGGAAGAATGTTCACCGATTTACTGCTCTGGTGCACTAAATCATGCAATCGGGGGACTAAAACAAGGTACGTTGGTAGTTCGGTAATTCTCGATTCTGGCGAATGGTATACTCGGAAGGTGGCTATACTCATCCTTGAACAAACAGCAAAATCAAGACTGCGAATTTGGATAGCTCACTAGTATCTACCCAGGTACTCCATCTACCTGTACATTCATTCATAAATCCCTTTCCGTCATCAGAAAATAAACGCGAAATCAACCACCAAGCAAAAGTCAACGCCACATACAGCCGAGTTTCGTATACGTCTCAGGTTGCCGTCACACAAACGCCGTCCCCGTCACCAGTGTAAACACCTCCTCGGTATGCAACCACAATTTCCTCACCACATCCTCGTCCCTCAACCTCTGGAGCGTTTCCCTCACCTTGAAGGACCCCACCTCCCCATCCATACTAACAGGGTACACCCCGCTCCCCTTCTCCCCGTCCAAGCCCAGCGACACCGTCATCCCGCCCGCAGCAGGCACGCCCGCCGTGACCGCCACAGTGCCATCGTCCACCCTCATCCCGGGTGGGAAGCGCCCGCTGGTAGCGAGAAACACCTGCCTCTCGCCCGCCTCGACAAGCGGCACCAGGACCAGCGGCCCCACGACACGTGTTGTCGCTCAAGAGTACGGCTTCGTTGAGACCCGTCTTACAAGCTTACGCACCGGTACGCATCGAGGGGCCTATGAAAACCGTCAACGTAACCGAATCCGCCGAGTACGCAGAAACAGTGCCCTTTGAGAACGATGGCTCCTTCTGAGCTCGAGTGAACCATGATTTTGTGTATGGTAAAGAGAGAAGAATGATCATCGATGGTGTTTAGGAGCTGAGGCGTCCTCCAAGAGTGTCGTGGACATTTCACGAGAGTCGGAACTTTGAACGCACCAACTCTGGCATGATTCCATCGATCGTTGGCGGCGCGATGATTGTGGCGGGTGAAGGAGAGTTCCAGTCAAGGGTGGTTCCTTTTCTCATTCGATAGAACTCCTTATGGACTTCAAATCACCGATTCGTAACCTTAAGGGTCTGTCAACTCAAGACACCCGAATCGTCCCTTCAAATTGCCAGTGGCTCAACTGGAACAATTTTCCAATCGGCGAGGTGGAAAGTACATATATCGGGGCCATATTTATTGCCATACTCCACCCAAGCCGCCTCCGCCATGATGCTCTAATAGAAGCAGTTAATACTGATTATTCTACCATTCCTACAGCTCCATCTCCCTCATATCCTCCCTCAGCTGTTTCAGCGCCGTGACAACATCCTCCACAAAGCGACGCTGCAGATCCTCGTTCTCTAGATCTGTTTCCCCAAGTCCAAAATCACACCCCAAGCACTTCTTGACCACCCTCGGATAAGCCAACCCCATCTGATTGACAAGCAGTTGCGCCAGTTTCTCCGCCGTTCGGTAATCCGATAGTCTTACCGCAACCTCCTTTCCACCACTACTCGCCACGGCGCTGCTGGCAGCACTGAGAGGCGTCGTCTGTGCTCCAACAGTACACTTGAGTTCCTCCCACGGCCTCCCGAACCCAACTTCCAGTAACAAAACCCCAAAGTTAAACAGCAGCTGATTTCTCGCTTCATCAAAGCCCATAGTTTTCCTCGCCAACTCTCCAGACACCCCAATTTGCCCTCGACCCATCTTTAACTTATTACTAGCAAATGCACCACTCTCAATCCTCGCCGAGAAATATGGCCCACTCAACTGCGCACCAGACTCTTCAGAGTCGCCAAGAGAACGGCACTTCAAAAACCTCACATGCTCCCCCAAATCCGACGATGCCAGCCAAGGCGTCGAGTAAAACTGCATGATGCCCTCGGCGACGTTGCTGGCCACGTCAACCAGTAGCCGTCTTGGCAGGGAGCGAAGGATGGGTTCTTTGGCGATCCACCGAATCATATCGGAGAGGGATTGGATTTGGGGCGTATCTGGCCCTTGTAACTGGGGGACACTGAACCATTGGGAGTGGGGGACATTGAAGGATTTTAGGAGTGTGCGGGCTGGAGAGGAGGCGGAGTTGAAGGTTTTGCAGAAGTCTTCGGGGGAAGGGGGGTTGGACGGGATTATTGTTGTGGTGGCAGGGTTGGTCTGCGCTGGATCGCGTCCGACTTGGATGCAGGCATCGTGGATTTGGAGACCTGTGAGCGACTCTGAGAGCGCGGGAAGTGTAAACGCGGGTTGGGGGGCTGGTGCTGGCCCGGAAGCTTGTTGTTGCTCCTTCTTGTTTTTCTTCTTCTTTGAGCTGTCTTTGTGGAGACTTTCGAAGAAACGGCGAAATTTGCTCGTCGACGCTGTTTGTGGATTGGCAAGAACAGCCGCGGTCGCCGGAGCCGGGAATCGGGCAGTGTTTTCTTCGAGGGCAGTGGTAAGCTGCTGCATCACTGCCGCATCTTCCTGCCTTTGTTGGATCTCAACGCATTCATCACCCGCCTCGCACGCTTGCTCGATCTCAAGCCGCAGGGGAGCCCTCGATGCATAGGAAGAACCATTGTGTGTTATGGCGAGTTCGCAGGTAACACATTGGGCAATGGAAGCTTGGGATTTCCCCTTGTCCTTTCCGTTGTCGCTGTCGAAGTCGAGAATTCGCACGTCAAATGAGTGACAGCGGTGCGCTTCGCAGACCCAGCGGACCTGGACTGTCGAGTACAAAGCTTGGGAGGCCTGTCGTATTCGGTGGTATCTCTGCAGCACGTTGAGATTTTTCACTTGCTTGCGTCCAGTGCCCCCGCTGGGACTCCTGTGCTGACCGATAGCTTCCTCTAGGGTCCTGGTTATCTGTTCGGTAATCAAGACAAAGTCTCTGTTGAGATTTCGTAGCTCCTCAATGGCCTTAGATATCTGGGGCTTCTGCAGACCGAGCTTGAATCGAGTTTTGACGTGCTTGAGCCAGTCAGAAGAACTCATCTTCTAGCCTGAGGGTCAGCACCTCGACTGCCTAGAGCCCATGAGCTGGGTAGGAACTCACATCTCGCTTTTCTACGACTTCAACAGCAAACTCGTCATGTTGGGAACATATTAACTCCAGACAGTCGCGTATGTGGTTTGCAATCTGATGGCACGACTCGAACGATTCTTGAAGCGCGTCCAGGCGATTCCGGTGTGCTGAAGCCATGACCAAGCCATGTCGAGCGCTTTCTGATGACGGTTGTTTGATGACCTCCTGCACTCTGGATCGGTCATTTGTTACGACGGTGAGTAAATGGATGGCGTTGTTGCGGAAAATGGTTCGTTGGACATCGAGCTTTGTCTTGAAGATAATGGCCTCTCTTGGGTAGTGCTTGAAAACGGAAAATACCTCAAACACCCTCCCTGAGCGGTCATAAACCTCGAGGGTTATGGGAACTGACGCCAGGACAGTGCCCACGATGAACTCAACGCCGCTCATCCCGATGAATTGAGCTCCGCGCGCCGCTGGTATCTCCGGGAATGAGGGCGAGGACGGCGCATTCAGTTCAGAAAGCTTTGCGACGTCTTCGCATTTCCCCTCTTCAGTTTCGGCTCGACTCCTCAATTGCAGGTTCGATCGTGGCGCTCAGCTGCACGTGCCGTTGGACGTAGTGCTAGGTCAGGCAACCTTCCCCGCCCCGCACTTGCCAGTGCAACAAACGAGAAAGAGGAGGAAATGCCCTCAACAAGAGCGGCAGCACCATGAAAGTAACTTGGAAGGTGCCGAATCCCGTCCCAAGTCCTTGCTTCATTTCATCTCATCATGTCATATTCCTTTCTCACTCGACAGGATGTCGAGAGCTGGGTACCTGAGCCTGCGCCATCGAAGGGTGGCTCGGGGCTTGTCGCAAAACTTTTCGTCACAATCTGTCAAGCCATATCCTCCCTGACGAAAATGGTCTCAAGAGCAGAAGCCGGGGTGTATCAACGGTGTCGGAACGAGTTCGAGCGGCTATTTCTGTGGGGACAGGGCCTTTCTGTTGCCGACGGGGATCTCGACGAAAAGCTCGCATCTTCAAAGGAATTGCATTTTGGAGTCTTGTCGCTGCTGTTGCGTCTCGGCACCGTGACGCTTCAATGTCTCTCTCGAGATGCAGCTCCCCTAAGCTCGTCTTTGGCAGCGCAGTGCGAGGATCTCCAGTCTCTGTTGAATACGACCGAGGGATTGCTTCAGGAAACCGAGCCCGGGCCAGGTGAAGCGGACCGACCTCATACGCCCACCGGATCAGATGTTTCGGATTACGACATGGTTGATCTTATCGAAGAAATCTCAATCTACGTCGACTGCCTGTTAGATTTATCGCCATCCCTAGACAACCCGGCGCGCGATCTGCCAACCGAAGACTTGCAAGAAACCTCTACATCACCCATGGAAACTTTCGACGTTTCCTCTGAGGAAGCTCTGATCTATTGTCGAAGGATCAGGGACCGCTTCAAGGCGCTTCCAAAGTACTTGGTGGAGCGACTGGCAGAAGCTAATACCGTGCGGGCCGCCGCTCTCCGTGAGAGGCGATCTCGCCCGACCAAGAGCGATGCTTTTACTGACGACATGGAGGACATTACCGAAAGTCTCTTTTCAACAACGGACCGCGGGGTCACGAAAACAACCAAATCGACCATCATATCTACCATACAGTCATCGTCGATGTGGTCAAGGACGAAATCGTTTCCTGTAGACGACGCCTTGTCAGAAGCCACCTTTGCTTCCTTCTCCACAACGGCATCAGTGTTGGGTATGGGTCGCCCCCGCGTTCCACCGATGCCAGAGACACAAGATGGCAAGGTCCACTGTCCTCTTTGCTTATTGCACATCCCCAACGTGCAGACAACAAAGAACTGGAAGTAAGTTCTTGGAAAATGGCCAGGGTATACATTACCCACAGTCACTAACCTACTTAGAAAACACGTATTCGATGACCTGCGGCCGTATATATGCACCATCGAAACCTGCAAGGACTCAAGCATTCTTTTCAACGTTAGCGGAGAATGGGCTCGACACGAAGACTCACATGCCCTCTCTGCATCGAGTTCATCCGAATGCCCTTTCTGCTCCGCAATGTATCAATCCAGGGGGCCAGCCTATTTCAAACATCTGTCACGTCACCTTCGCGAAGTATCATTATACGTATTGCCGCAATCAGTCGACGAAAACGATGGATTTGACTCGAGTGACGGTGACCCACCATCATCAGCTCCTGATGAGGAGGGACCCGAGTCAGATGACGATCTGAAGTTTCCGCAACGGCCCCCAGGTGAAGACGAGGAAGAGGATACGGACCGCTCTGCATCTCCAGGGTCTCCAGAGGATATCAGACCGCCAACAGCCACCCCTTCCGGCACCGCCGAGGGAGGCTCATCAGATGAGATTGACTTGGACAGTATCATCGACCGGCTTTTGGAAGTGCGTGGCTCCCGGCCTGGCAAGCAGGTCCAGCTCCTCGAGGCCGAAATACGCTACCTCTGCGCGAAGAGCAGGGATGTATTTATTTCCCAGCCCATTTTGTTAGAGCTGGAAGCTCCATTAGCGGTATGTACACCTCCCTACCCAAACTGAATCTTTGAAACCTATATTCCCTTAGATATGTAACTGACAAGGTCACTTTACAGGTAGTCGGTGACATGCACGGGCACTTCTACGACCTCCTCAGGACATTCGAATACCGCGGGTTCCCCCCCGAGTCCAACTACATATTCTTAGGAAACTACGTGGACCACGGCAAGCAATCTCTGGAAACAATTTCCTTGCTCCTGGCATACAAGATCAAATACCCCGAGAACTTCTTCCTCCTCCGAGGAAATCACGAAACCGGCTCCATAAGCAGGACGCACGGCTTTTACGATGAATGTAAGAGGCGGTACAACATCAGGCTATGGCAAACCTTTATCGACGTGTTCAACTGTATGCCTGTTGCCGCTATCGTGGACGAGAAGATATTTTGCTGCCATGGGGGACTTAGTCCGGATCTGAACTCGATGGAACAGATTCGCCGCATCATGCGGCCAACAGATGTGAGATAAAGCCACCACCAGCTCCATCCAACGCTCTCTCTGTCCTGCCTGCTGACTCATTATACTGCCTAGATACCTGACTGTGGTCTTCTCTGTGACTTGCTTTGGAGCGACCCAGATAAAGATATTACCGGATGGTCTGAAAATGACAGAGGTGTCAGCTTCACGTTTGGCCCCGATGTTGTCTCTCGATGGTTGCAGAAACACGATATGGATCTCATTGTTCGAGGCCACCAAGTTGTTCAAGATGGATACGAGTTCTTCTCAAAAAGGCAGCTGGTTACACTATGGGGTGCGCCAAACTACTGCGATGAGAACTCGTTTGAATTTGATAACGGCAGTGCAATAATGAGCATTGACGAAACGCTCTTGATTTCCTTCCAGGTATGTTTACGATTGTTTATCCCATCCCATGCGAGGAGTATTCGGTCACTGATGATGATTGCTTTATCAGCTTCTCAAACCTGCGGAGAAGAAGCAGAAATTCAACAACCGCAGCACAGCAGGGTTGGAAAATCCTGTGAAAAAGGAAGAATCTTGATGGATTATTATTCTCTCCATATCACTGCCATAGACGAATTGCTCAATCAAAAGGTCTTCCAGTGCATGCAATTTCGAGACATCATCAATGAAAGTAAGAAAATCTCACGTGTACTCCGTACCAGGCCCCTGAATACAGCTGAAGGGGACCCGTCCCCCTTTCTCAACTCGCGCAATTGGGCCTCGGACTGATAAGGTACCTGAGCCTGAAAAGAGTCGAAATTGCAACCCGCAATGCTGGCACTTAGCCCTTCCGTTAGAATTTAGCAATCGCCAATGGCCCTGTTACCACCCCGCTGGTAAAACTTTGACAGGACCTCGATCCATTCACGAGAATCCGAGTCGCCCCAATCGCCAAGACCATCGCTCCATTATCCCACCAGGGTAGCATTGATGGTGGGTCGGCCTAGGCCTGGAAGGGCGTGTTGTCGGTGGATGCGCGCTAATCGCATTCGAGTCAAAGTCTAATCCGAGGAGCTCGTAATTCCCTGAAATGATTGGTGAGAACTTTTGGGGAGGAGCTGATAAAAGCGGGATGGCTAGGTCTAGGCCCACATTGTCATCCACCAAATCCGATGGTGGAGGTTGGAGCAATTTAAGAACATCCCGCAAGCTCAGCCAGATGGATGCTGGGGCCATTTGAAGTTAATGGGTGAGATGATGGGCGCTGTAAGCCACGCTGTAACTGTCAGAACGAAAGGGGTTCTGGCCGGAGGCCAGAACACTGTGGAGGTGTGGATAACAGAGCTGAATGGAGCTCAGCTCAGCTAAGCTCTAGTGTGGGCATCCGAGCTGACTACATCAGTTTAGCTGGTATGGGCCCTAATTACCACCATTTGCCACCATTCATAACTATAATAGTAGGCTCTTTGGCTTCGCTAGAGAGCCATAGAATAAGTAAGACATTTAAGCAGTTGTAACCTTATTAATTTTACCGAATCCAGTGTGCACCGCTTCTGACAATTAAGAGTCTCATTCCGCTCGACACGTAAATCGTTCAATCGCACCACCCGCGCGTCGATAAGTCAGCAAATCTAACAATAAGAATCACTTTCGACTTGCACTCTTGGATTCAATTCCTATCGATTAATTCTAACAAAATGAACACCAATAATAGCGACAAGACGGCTTTTCTGGCCAGCTCTAACGATTGGGAGTCGTGGAACCTGCAGTTCCAAGCGCAGGCCGTTGCTGGAGCGAAATTCAGGGGGTGACCCCTTTCCTTAACAAACCCACGGCTCCGAACCCTGCGCACCACAGGCATAAGACCCCAAGCCAGTTAACAATCACGGCAAGGGGCAGTACGGAATCTGTGGCCGGCGAAGACGATTCTGGCCCAGCAAATTAACCATCCAGCCTACTAATCACTATTGCAGATATGACAGCTGATGGCCTCCGTACCTACCAAATGGAATGGTCAATCCACGAGGCCAGCAAGAAATTACAACCAACAGTTCGAAAAACCAAGCGGCTGAAGCAGTGGATTCTGAAAACCACTAGCTCACACCTTCAACTTGGCTCATGCGATCCAATCGAGCCTATCTCACACTGGTATAAGGCCTTGAAAACGCAGCAATTGTGCTTATCCCTCTGCGCCCTTTATGCCGCCTTCGAGCAGAAGATCCTTGCCGGCGCTCCCTCCCAGTCCTGGAAGTACTTTGTCAGATTCCCCGAAATATTGATCCTTCTCTGTGTATTAATCACAAAAGACGCATGGACAAAGGCTGTACAGACAGAAAGTCAGCCATCAGCCTCAGAACCAGACACCCAAGGCCACCTACACCCATCAGTATTGACCCATTGCGAGGTGATCTCTCCACTCGCAGCATTCAGATAGAATATCGCCGACTCGCTCTCGTGATCTCGCTTCGCCCCCGTTGAGGGATTGGTCCCGGCCTCGTTGATGGACGCCGCGATCTTGGCGGGCTTGTCGCCGAGCTTGGAGGCGGCAACGCTGTTGAAGTAGGCGTAGTTCTGTGCCGAAGCCGCGAAATTTGGCTTTCCTGGGGGGGTGTCCCAGAAGAAGCCGAAGGTTGCGCCAAAGGTGGGGTTTTTGCCATTGCTGTTCTGGTTTGGGAAGTGATGAGGACTCGAGGAGGTTTGATGTGAGGTTGGTCAGGTGGGAGGGGGGCGGACTTACGAGAGTGAAGAGGGTGTTGTTCTCGAATCTTGTGAGGAGTCGCTTTTGGGTTGTGGTTTTTGTCACGACGTATCTCCTCTCGGTGTCTAGATCGGCGGCGAGGAAGCCGCTGTATGTCGTGTTTGGAGAATCAACTCGTACTTGGCCGCAGTCAAACGGTGCTGCTGCTTGTCGGGGGACGATCGACCCAGCCTGGATGGCTGGGGCGAGGAGCAGCAGTGATAGCAGCATTCTTGTGGATTTTGGGTCGCCCGATAATTTCAACAGAACGGTCTCGAGAGGTAGAGGGGCGGGTGTTTAGTGGTATATTACCATTATATGTCATTTTTGTGGATAGGCTGACACTTAAACGGCGTCCCAGTGAAGTAAATTGACAAACACAGGTTGCTATGGATAAATGGTCGACCGGAGGGGCGGCTAGTGGGCTGAATTTGGCAGCTGCACCGGCAGTTGGGAAGCTGGCGTTGTTGCTCCCAGGGGACTGCATTTCGGGAGGCAATCGGGGTCATATTTTCTACGATTTCGCAGCTTGCCGATTTCGCAGGCTTGCGTCTCCACGACGCATGCAGTGAAGCCCAGATTGCGCTGGACAGGCCAATCATCGGGCCGCATTTGGTGTCCAGCGGCTCTTGGCGGAACTTGCCGTGAACCTTGAGGGCTGCATGTTGTTCGAGTTTAGGTGCTGGCTCGCATGTCAAACTCGGGATGTCAGGTAGCTGTCGGGCTGAAATAGGGAATGATGGGTGTAAGCCAAGGGAGCGATTGATGTTATCATCTGTCTTCTCATTGCTTCATTCAGGACCTTGAAGCTCTGAGCTCGACTGGAACAATTGATGGAAGAGCAGGGTTAGGGTCACGCCAAACCCGGCATTGTCCGGATTTCAGAGCCGGACCCTGAAACGGCGGCGGCAGCCCCCGCGACAATCTCCGACACCACCATCGAAACCGCGAGTCCGCCCCTGGCCAATTGGGTCCAAACTTCACCTCACAACACCTCAAGCTCGCCAGCCGAGCTTCAATTGCCCTCTCACCGACAAACCATCCTCACGCCGACCGACCAGCTCGCGCACCGAGTTCGTCGCACTCAACCCCTCGTGACCGACCCCGCACGACCCCCCTTTCCCCTTTCCCCTTTCCCCGACACCAAACCACCACCTCCCCCAAAACCAACCCAAATCCACAAAAATGGCCGGCGCCGACGCCCCCGAAATCCTCGCCGCCTACGAGGCCGTCCGCTCCGACAAAGACCCCCTCAACTGGCTCCTAATCTCCTACGCCGCCCCGACCGGCTCGGCCCTAACCCTCTCCGCGACCGGCACCGGCGGTCTCTCCGAACTCGCGTCCCACCTCGACGACACCCAAGTGCAATACGCCTACGCGCGCGTCGAGTACGCCAACGACGCCGAGAGCAAGCGCATCAAGTTCGCGCTGGTGGTGTGGATTGGCGCGGGGACCAAGGTCATGAGGAAGGCAAGGGCGGGGATTGAGAGCGGCGCGGTCAAGAGGGTGCTAAGCCACCACAGCATACAGGTGGATGCGGGGGAGAAGAGGGATTTGGATGAGGGGGAGATTGTCAAGAGGTTGAGGAAGGCGGGTGGGGCGGATTATAATGGTGGGAGGGGGTAGGCATCACTGACTACCTACCTGGGTTGGTAGGCACATGGGTATTGGCGAAATGGGTTGGTAGGGGAGAAAGGCAATTGGAAATGGAGCTACCAGGGGAAGGTGGGGGTTGCGTTGATGAATGAGCGATACCTTGGAGTCTGGTTCAGCGTTGTGTGAGAGAATAGAGCTCGATTGTTTTGTTTGGGTGTTTGTTTGCTTTGGTGTATCTGCGGATGCCGGTTCTGTGTCCTGTGCTGGGAGTCGAGGTCCCGGAGAAGATTCGGTGGGGGCAGGTCCATTGCGTACGGGGAGTCCCGCTATACTCCTCGGCCTGGATGCTGGGTGGTCTACCCCCGGTTCGGCTCTCTTTATTTACCTTTATTATGCCACAAACAGTTGAGACAAGGTGCTGATGGTGTCACGTCTGAGGCAGTCATGAGATCGAATGTGCAACTCAGTCCGTCACACTGTCTCTCAACGCACAGCTGTGGGGAGCCAGCTGCTCCAGTGGCATCGCAGTACGTTGTTTCCACTGACGTGCTCGACTTCTGTCCGCAATATCCATCAATGGACCTCGTTTTCTGGCGATATGGCCGTGTTACACGCCGCTGCAGTATCTCGGAACCTGCCGCCGAAGTCGCACTTCTCAGAAGCTGCCATCTGATATTCAGCTTTTCAGCTTTCTGCATGAAGTTTACCTCATTTATTGAATGGAATCCCGCCTTAGAGTGGGAGGCGGAGTTGGGCCGCGGGCAGCCTGAGAAACATCGGCAGCGCCCGAGGTTTAACAACCGCACAAACAGAACACAGTAGCCCCAAGCACAACTTCATCCGCTCCACAACTTGCGTTCAACACTCCAATTGTGGTCCAAAAACAAAGTGTTGCCGCTGAGGTAACCATGCCGACATCGACCGTCGGTTCACTCCTGGCTTTGTTGGTCCCGCGGCAGTGCACCCACACCGGGCAATGTGGCGTACAATCATCAGACCACCCCTTATCCACCCCACCTCAGCTCTGGCACTTAAATTCTTCTTCTGAGCCGACCCTCGTTGCGCCAATGGCTCTCTCCAGATGGAATGCTTTGCTCCATTCACTTGACCTAGCACCAAATCTGGGCAAGTGAATATCTCGCCACCATCATCGCCATCAACATCTTCGCCGACCTCAATTCTAACCTCATCAACCACCCAACCTCAAGAAGAAGAAAAGAAACCGCCAAAATGCCCCCGTCCTCCCGCCCACGCTTTCTCTCCTTCGCGACCGGCGCTTCCAACTCCTCTCAGAACAACAACCAGAATGGAAAATCCTCCACCTCCGGTCCCCTTCCCATGCTGTGAGTTCTTACCTAACCGACTAGACATGACCCTCTGCCTCCCTTCCGTCTTTCCCCTTGCCTCCCATTGAGCGTCCCGAGCCAATCCCTCCTAGACACCAAAGCTTTGGAAAATATCGATCCATCCATCCCAAGCTTGAAACTTCCTGCGTTAACTAACATCACTAACACCACCAACAGCACCCTCCCCGCTACCCTCCGCAACAACACCGTCGCCGCCCTCGGCGAATTCGTCGGCACCTTCCTCTTCCTGTTCTTCGCCTTCGCCGGCACGCAAGTCGCCAACACGCCGGGCGCTGTCCCTGAGGGACCCAGGGGCAATGGACTAGCGCCGCCAAACATTGCGGGGTTGATTTTCATCTCGTTGGTGTTTGGGCTGAGTCTGACGGCGAATGTCTGGGCTTTCTATCGCATTACGGGGGGGTTGTTCAATCCTAGCGTAAGTACCTACCGACTTCCTTGGGCGTTAACTTGGGGTGAGGGGGGAGGGGGGAGGAAGGGAGGGGAGAGAATGACTGAGTTACTGTGTAGCGATTCGGTCAAGAAAAACTTTGTTTTTCAACGTCACACCCGACGTTGGGCTGACAGAGTTACTGACTGAGTGACTGACTGACTCACTGACATTGATGGTGAAGGTAACCCTAGCGCTGTACCTCGTCGGCGGACTGCCCTTCCTCCGATCGTCGATCGTGTTCGTCGCGCAGATTCTGGGCGGGATTGCTGCGGCGGCGGTGGTATCGGTGCTGTTTCCGGGGCCGATGGCCGTGGCGACGACGCTGGGTGGCGGTGCCTCGGCGGTGCAGGGGCTGTTTATCGAGATGTTCTTGACGGCCGAGCTGGTGTTTGTTATCATCATGCTTGCGACGGAGAAGCACAAGAGCACGTTTTTGGCGCCGCTGGGGATTGGGATTTCGTTCCTGTTGGCGGAGCTGGTTGGTATGTTCTCTTCTTTCATGCGTTCTTTGCTTTTTTAGGGTGTGCTAATATTCCTACAGGAGTGTACTTCACTGGTGGCTCACTAAACTTTGCGCGCTCCTTTGGTCCCGCCGTTGTCAGCCATACGTTCCCGAGCTACTTCTGGATTTATGCAGTTGGTCCGCTGCTCGGAGCTGTGGTGGCGTCGGGTTTCTACTCGCTTCTGAAGCATCTGCGTTGGAAGGAGTGCAACCCCGGTCAGGACCGCGAATGGGATGCTGGAAACGTCGAGAATGAGTACATGCTGAAGCAGGGTGAGAAGAAAACAGGAGAGGCCGAGGGTGCCCACAGGGAGCTGCCCGGTGTGCTGGAGGGTCAATGAGCGGATGAATAATGGGAGTGAAACAGAGAGATTGAGAATTGCATCAGAATAAAGGAGGATGGAAGAGGCGTTATCCTTGAATGTAATCCTAATACTAGCCAGTGATATCTACCTGTCTCGTGATTCTGATCGATTAATCTCATGTCTTTCAAAAGCCCCAATGGTCAACCTTCGTAAGACTCTCTGAACAGCCCAAGCTTGCTTGGGAACCAGCGTCCGAGTATCCCGCCAAACCTTAGCCTGCAATATCTGCAGTCCATCAGTCCCCTGACCCTCCACCTCACTCTTGCCCACAAGGAAACCCAAGAAACGGGGCATTTGAATTTCATCCTGATCCGGCCCCGACGGCTTTTTCGCGAACTGGAAAAACATGGTCGAGTCGATGAACACCCACTGCGCATTGCTCGCGGGGTCCCATTCCTCGGCTGCGGCGGGGAATATGCGGATGGATTTGTGCTCGTGTCTGACAGTGTCGAAGACGCCAAAGAGGCCCTTCATCCAGGTCCAGATGGCCTCTCCGCCGTCGTAAACGGCGCCGTTAGTGTTGTAGAACTTGCAGCTCGGAGCGTAGTAGTCGTGGTATGAGCCGGAGAGGTCGAGCGAGTCTACTTTATCATTGTATCTCCCGAGGAAGGACAGCACGGGGATTTCTCGGGTAGCCGAGTCGTATGGGCCGGAGTGAAAATAGGGGGCAGGAATGGTCGTGGATGGAAAATATGTGGATTCTTCTGACTTGTGCAGTTTTTTAAGATAAGTGAGACGAATTCAATTGTGCTTGATTGTCCGCTTTTTACTCGGATTGGCGTGTTTTTGCCTATCTCTTGGTCTGGGTATTTATGCGGCACCAGCCCAAGACCAAGGATAAGGTGGCTTCTTCAAGTCTTCCATACCGACATTCGCAACCGAAAGCGCACCCACACGTCATTCACACATCCGAGGCAACTTGACTCATCGAGGTTTTACGGGTGCTCCGTCCACATACCGCATGCCTTACATCACGACTTTGGTTGACTTCTAAGGTTGGAAGACATCTCGCATGCAGCTGTGATGCCGACATCCCGAAAAGCAAAATTAGGCCGAAAGCAGCCAATGCCAGTAAAGTAGGTACTAATTGGGTTGCTCAGGGCGGGCAACCAAGCTAGCAGCCAAGAGCGAAAGCCATTGGTCGATGTAGCCGCTTACTGAGTGGCGGCCCCTTTCGGAGGCACAGCGACCTCTCCGCTCAGCTCAAACTTTGAGTAATCGGATTAAACCGGGGCTAGGAGCAGGCAACCCAATCATGACTGATGGCGGGAATCTGAACATCAACCCAGCCGAGGAACCTGTCAATGAAGGTGTGAAGAAAAGTGGGATCACTGTGCAACCGACCGAGGCCATCATGCAACTTGAGCATCGTTCAGCATTTCAGGAGAGACTTTGAAGGATTTTGAACGAGTATAAAGTTCTGGAATTTCTTGAGTATTTGTCCCACCATCATCAGCATCACCAGCTTCTCACATCTCACGATCTCAGCATCTCGGCACCATCTTCAATCTCATCCAAGTACCCACAAAGCATCTTCACCCTTGCAGCCTCCAACCCATCACCGCTCAAGACACATAGAACAAGCAAGCCCCAAACCATAACACCACAACCCCACCCTCAACAACACAGCCACCCCCAAATTGGTCCCCCGCGCAGACATCTTCTACCAGCCCCCGAAAGGCGAGACCTCCGGCCTCCCGCACGACCCCATCAAATCCTTCGTCATCCCCCGTCCCATCGGCTGGATCAGCACCACCTCGGCCTCTGGCCAAGACAACCTCGCGCCCTTCTCCCAATTCACCAACGTCTCCTTCGACCCGCCCACAATCCTCTTCGTCGGGCACCAATCTTTGTACAAGCACCGGCAGCGCGACACCGTGCGAAACTGCATCGAGACGAACGAATTCGTGTACAACATGGCGACTTACGACCTAAGAGACAGCGTCAGCCACTCCGGCCTGGAGACCTGGGGTGATGAATTCGCAGAGAGCGGCATCGCCAAGGCCCCCTCGCGACTCGTCCGCCCGCCGCGCGTGGCGGACTCCCCTGTGAGCATGGAGTGCGCCGTGCACAGCATCATCCGCGTGGCTAACGAGCACCGCGGGGAGGCGGCGGGTGGGCCGCATTTTGTGGGGAACTCGGATATTGTAATTGGTAGGGTGTTGGGCATCCATGTCAAGGGGGAGTATATCACGGGAGATGGGCTGTTTGATGTGCTGAAAGCGATGCCGCTAGCGAGGAATGGGTATTGGCAGTATACGCATATTAGTCAGGTGTGGGATATGGAGCCGGAGATTTTGCCTGATGATAAGGTTTCGGCGTTTGCGTTGGGGGGGAATGTGGCGGTGGAGGGGGAGAATGGGAAGGGGGTGAAGGATGGGGAGGAGAAGGAGGGGGTGGATGGGGTGAATGGGGGGGAGGTGGTCAAGGGTTGAGAGGATTTAGAGAGGGGGGAGGGTTGGGATGGCGTTTGGGTCGTATTTTGTGGCATATGGGTAGATTATTCGTTGGTACATACCTTCATCATAATAGAGTGAAGCCTTCCCGTTCCTTGGCCGACGCGGGCGACCACCATATGTTTTGGTTCCATGAAAAAGGGCGAATCATGTTCGAATGTGGGTGTATGTTGCTAAGTAGTTGATACGTTGAACATCATCCCTCCAACCCCATGACCTTAGCCAGATCCTTCCACAAACGTGGGGGAAGCAGGACCGAAAGAGCAGGCTGGATATCCGCCCAGGGGAAGCGTTCCTTGCCAGCGTAGGTGGCAAACTCTTTCAACATCATAAACAAAAACTGCTGTCGCCTAGCCATATTCGCGCCTCGCGGGTGGCGGTAGTTGTTGCGATTTTTTGCGTCGCACTTCAGGGTAGTAACCAAATACTGCCAGGGTGTCGTTTTGGTCAGAGGTTTCAGTCCGCCTGTGGTGTACTTGAAGACTTTGGTATCCATAATGTCGAGATCGACCCCGGAGACGAGCATCGTTTTGAATATGCTGATGTACTCCTCCTCCTCGGATAGAATCTCGGAGGTGCCCCAGTTCTCAAGTACCAGGAGGAGCCATACTGACCAAGCTGTCAGGTATGGGTGTTGGTTGATTTGCATTTGTGAGCGGTTTGGGGGTTCAGGAATTGGCACATGGGCGTTGGAATCAGCTCCGTGTTGCAAGAGAATGGTAAAGGCACCGTCCTGTATTTTCTCGGTGAGGGTTAATATCAGAGCATGCTCCCTGATGAGCAAGATGTCAAGCTCTCCAGGCGACATGAGCTCTTGCAGCAACATAACCCAAGGGCTCAATGTATCGACGGAGCAGCCGCCGCTGAACGCCTCGTTGATCGGGAAGCCGTGCTGGACGAGGCACTTTACCATTTTTCGAATCGTTGTCCTTGGGCTTGCAAAATCCGCTCCAGAGCTGTTCACCCTGGTTCGATACTTGAGGAGGAAGAGTGCCAGCGGTGAGCTCGCCAGGCCAGCAAAATATGATGAATCCTCCGACAGCTTTATCGAAATGTAGTCGACAAGGCCCTCCGTGACCATCATCTGACGGAACCAGATGGATGGGTTGTCTTGATGGCCTATATCGGCATCCCGCTCTGCCTCGGCCATTTCTATCAATGTCATCTCGAGATCGTCAAAGTGCTCCTGAATGAACACGCTTTCCGAAGAATTCAGCTGCCGGGCAAACCAGGTCAGGTCATAAAGTAGCTGCCATTTGTTATCGATCGGGGCATATTCACTCTGATCCGGATGCGGATGAATGAGTCGGTATTGCGATGACTTCACCCAAGCCAGGTACGATCTTATAGCAGAGGCGAATGGGTTGAACGACGGTTTCGTTTTCTCTCTCAGCCACCCGGCCACCTGGCTCGTCCTAAGAAAGTCATACACGGTCCTGTGGAGGAACTGAAGCGTGTCACCATCTACGGGGTCCCGCTTTATCTCCAAGAGACCCTTGCATCTCCCATTCAAGCGTCGCTCGACTGGCTGCAAAAATTCATCCCATTCGCTGTCCTCAAGAGCGCGTATCGGGCGTTTTAGGGCGTACTGTTTGTCATCATGCTCTAGGTCGTGAAAGGCGTACAGTTCCACTGATAAACGGGGTTGCGGGATGTATACAGCAAGTAGCAGCGAGGTAGCCATTTTCTCGTGATAGAAGGGGTCGACTGAGTCGAGAATGTGTTTGAAGAAGCTTTCCAGATCGGTAGGTATGCTTTCGAGGCGCCGTTGTAGATCCGACCAAGAGTCGCCGTTAGTGAGACCTTCTCGGAGCTCCCTCGTGACCAGGAAAACCCAGAGAAACACGCTCTCCGCTCTCGCAGAAATCCGCTCGGAAAGTTTAGAGGCTTCCGGCACCTGTGACACGGTCGTGTTCCATCTCGGGTGCTCAAAAAGGCGGGAAGCTGCATAGCTCATGATGTCACGTTGCGTGAGCTCATTGACCGATAACGTCCGTTCTCGATGACCACCAAAGAAGTCCTTGAAGACATTCCAGGGCCGGCTAGCAACACATGCTTTGATGTCCGGGGAGTCGCAGAGATTATGAATGGTTTTGCAGAGCGCGAGTGAGTCTCCGTCAAACTCGTCGAGGCCATCAATAAAGAGACAAACCTTGACAGGGAGCTCGGGAAACTTCGCGATTCTTGCGAGACACTCCTGGAGCTCATCCAGCGTCCAATAGTCCGACCACTGGGTGCGTGGGCCGCATTTCATCGTTTCCCATTTGGTTTTGTAAAGGGCTGGAGCTAGCTCCGGAGCCCGTGCCAAGATTTCGTACAGCAGCGATCGAAGCAAGCCCTCCTGTGACCTCTGTATCGGTGCTCCGGCACTCCAAAAGTAATGACTGGCAATAACGACGCGCTTTTGTTGTGACCATTCCAACAACAGCTCCTTAGTCCTGGTGGATCTCACAATGAACTTCATCAGCGTGGACTTCCCAGCACCAGGTTTTCCGGTGACGAAAAACGTGCCGGAGCCGGTCCGCAGCCATTGGGGAAAGACGGCAAGGGGGTTGCCTTCGGAAAAAGCCCATTCGAATGTGCTCTCATATGCCTTCGGGATCGCATCATACCGATTCTGTCGCCTGTCATAATGGAGACTCTCGAGAAAGGGTGTTTGCCACTTGAATTGGGCCTCATCATAGGCGAGCTTTGACACCCGAGTCGCCAACTGTCCAAGCTCGGTGTTCGGGAGGGCGGACTGCGGATCTTTCAAGGAATTCGCCTTGACTGACCGTACTTCGTTTTGGAGTGTCTCGATCGCAGCCAGTATCTGGTGGCAGTCTTCTGCCCGCTGGGAGTGCAAGGACACCACCTCGGACTGGAACTGGGTGAGGTTTCCCCTCGTCTTCTCGAGATTCTCGCTACATGAAGGTCAGCGCTGATAGATGTATTGACCCCCAGGGAGGTTGGGTGGGCACGTACCTGGAAACAGCACATAGCAGCAGGCTCATTGCCTGCTGACTCGCAGCAATTCTTTTCCTCAGCCGGTCAATGTCATCTTTCTTCCAAACCTCCAACATCGCTTTCCCAAAGCATTCCCAGAGCCTCGCCTTCCCAGTGGTCTTTACCGACAGTCTTGATGTGATCTGCAGCAGCTGTCCACAGTCCTCCCTGCATGTTCCGGCCAGCTCACCGAGGGCTGCTGAGTGCTGGGAAGTACTTGTACCCCTGGTCGATGGATATGACGATAACCCGTTGTTTAGGCCTCGCAGTCTTTCGTACAGGGTCTGTAGAGACTGGACGTGTTCGGACGCTCCGGAGGTTGAGGCGTATATCTGAGAGGTACCATTGACGAGATTGACAGCGAAACCGACGAATTGGCAAATGTTCGCCGCGAGGCCGAGCGCCGCTAGTGCATCCATGATGAAGGGGTCGGCCGTTGACGCGATTGCTATGACGAAGTTGCGGATTCGGTGTGCGTGAGCGGTTCCGCGATCGGTTTTGGTGCAGCCTGAGGGAGCCTGACGCAGAATCGCTCCCATTGGGCCTTGATCCCAACTGATGCCGACCAAGTTTCTTTTTGCACGTGACCCCCCGAATGTCGATGTCACTCAAAATGCCAAGCTGATTATGCCAAGCTCAACATGCCAAGCGCCGATCTGGTGTGACAACAATTGTTTGTTGTCAAAAGCGCCAATAAAACGCAACACCGACAGCCACTGGAACTCCACGGAGGAAAATCTGGGTGCCTAGAACTAACCCCTCATTGAGTTTGAACCTCAAGGCATGTCAGAGGGGAAGATTGTTAGCCAGGGCACCATGTCCAGCTCCATTCAAACATCTGTGTGTATGCCCAAGTGGTTGAGCGTTTGTTCAAGGGCCTGACTAATGACGTGTGATGTCAGGAGCCACTGCGTGCAGATCGAGAGACAACCGAGGGACGCACTAGCATGGCCCCGGTGGCAGCTTTGTGTAGGGCATGTCATGTGATGATTGTGCACACCTCCGAGCGGGACCCGATCGGCATGCCGCGCGACTGCTGCGTGGCTCAATGGGGCAGAGCAATTCGCGAAGGTGCAGCGCGGGGCTGTCCCGTGTGCACGCTCTTTGCAGGAGCCCTGGCCATTCCCTTCTGGAAGACTGAGTTGGGGGTCCAGCTCTTTGTCAACCAAGACAAGCTCCAGACTTACAACAGCTTCCGCCCGGGCGACCAGTATCCGAACTCGATTCGTCTGTACCTCTCCAAGTCATACCCCGAGCTGAGTTTCTTCCACGGCAATAAACCAAAGTCGACATGCGTCAACTCTGGCAAGCCCAAGCGAAATATTAGTAACTGTCCGGTTGTGAATGATGAGCTAAACTCATCAGATCCCTGATTATCCAACCTTCCCATCTCGGAGATCCTCCCGGAGGGGACTGGCTCGGAGGAAAGCCTTTCCTGGGCGAAGAACCGGCTTCTTTCGTGCACAACTCATCACGGATCCAACAGCTTCTATGCCACGGTTGGCGCGACCTTTCCTACCAGAGTCCTCGATGTTCACAACAACGCTGTTCGGCTGTGGGAGCCTGGGTCATGTGCTGACAGCAAAATTCACGACCCCTATCTCTGTCTGAGCTACTGCTGGGGTACCGAGCCGTTCCTTGGGAGCAACTCCGACAATATCGAAGCTCATAAAGTCAACATTCCTTGGAATTCCCTACCCCGGACTTTCCAGGACGCTATCGACATAACACGGCGGCTAGGTTACCGTTTCTTATGGATTGACGGCCTGTGCATCATCCAAGTTGACAATGCCGACTAGGAAAAGGAATCTAGTCGGATGGCTGAAATCTTTGAGAGCGAATTCCTCTTTCTTTCCGCCTCTAAATCCAAGAGCGCAAATGAAGGCATGTACACGGCATCACTTTCCCAGGAACACCGCGGAATCGAGATCGCTCGACATCCCGCGCCAAAGGATACCGAGGCCGAAGGTGTACCGTCCAATTTCTTCTTCCGTGCATCTATACCCCATCCCGGTGATGAAGACTCAGTGGTATACCCTACAAAACTTCAAAATCTTTTCAATATGTTCCCAACGCTCAGGAGGGGCTGGATTCTCCAAGAACGACTCCTGGCAAAACGAATTCTGCATTTTGGTCCTACCGAGCTGACGTGGGAGTGTTCTCGGGGCCAAAAATGCCAGTGCCGACCCGGAGAGGACTGGGGTCGTGGCCAGGGTTCAACCTTGTTTGCACCAACCGACAAAGAGGGCTATCATGACAACTGGATGAGGATAATTAAAGACTACAGTCGATTGCATCTGACCCACGACAAAGATATCTTCCCGGCTATTTCTGGCCTCGCAACCCGATTCCAAACCGTGCTATGATGTGATTACATTGCTGGACTATGGGAAGATACCCTGCCTCAAAGCCTGCTATGGTACGTCCGGCCCCACGAAAATTGGACCAGCAGGCCGACACACTGGCGCGCGCCTTCTTGGTCTTGGGCATCCCTTCGCTCCACAGGGGTAAACCCCCCCAGCAACCTATCTGGTATGGATATACACGCTGAGGTTCTCCGCGTCGTGCTCAGACAAGCCAGTCCGGATCGCATGGGCGAACTCGTCCCCTGGGAAAGCTTTCTGACCCTACGCGGCCACCTTGTTTCAACGTCGATGAGGCTGGACCCACGACATGAGGGCTGGGGGGATTACCACCCTGGGCTTGACCTACCTGGCCCACATCGTTACAAATATCGCATGACACTTGATGATGATTTTTACATCCGCCAACTCGCGCTCAACCAGCCAGCAGCCAATCCCAGCGAAGTTGAACTTAAACGGTACCCCTTCCCCGTTTATTGTCTGTCGATAGGTCGTCGCGATGGACCGCCTGAAGTTGTCGTTATAACTCAGGATGGTTACACTAGACCGTCCCAACTTGTCTATTTCTTGGTCCTGAGGAGGATTGATGTGGAGGATGCCAGGATGATAGAAGCTGTTGCTGAGCCGGGCAGCGAGGAACACGAATCTAGCAACCAACACAGATGCCTACGTATTGGCTGGCTTGAAGTGTTCCGTGGCGACTCACTGCTCCGTGCTGATGGGCTCAAGAAGGAAGTTGTCACCATATATTAGGGCATTCGTACATCAGATACATCATCGCAAAACACATGTAGTAGAAGGATGACCAAGGCCTCTTCATAAATATAGAGCGTCCGAGTTATGCATTTTATATTCGTCGGTTATCACTGCAACACAAAGCTGTAATTGCATGACGTGCCCCATTTAGCCTAGACTTATTCCATTTGCACTCGATCCGGAGACAGCCCGAGAAACCGACCCAGGCTGACTCACCCCCCATCACACCCAATGATATTTCCTATGACTCAATACCAAAGGCATTGGGCAGGTAATATTGTGGAAGGATTCTGCACCTCATTCTCCTTCCGGCCCAGAACATGAGAGAATCCCGAAACCACCAGTAAGCCTCGCAACTCCAGGGAGCTGTAGACAAACCACTGCGGGCGACATTTCCGCGGAGGAAAATGTTGAAACTGACATTCCCATCGGATACCCCCGACAGAGGGAAGCCCTAGTTTCCCTAAAGTGGTGCTATTACAAGTATGCAGGCGTGAAGTCCACCACAGCCTTCCCCTTCCCAACCAATGCTTGCCACTCCAGCCCCTCCCACACGACCAGCATAGCTGCCCAACATGCCTAAAACGAACGAGAGATTCGGAAGGGCTCTTTTGGGCCAACCGGCCGGCGAGCCAAGTACGTATATGACTGCCCTCTCAACCTCCTGCCTAGCACCTGATGGAAGAGCGTCTTTTCTTCAGTCACCACCAAACACCCACCAAAGCATCCAAGCACTCTTCATTCGCGTGTACGAAGATGATACTGGCAATCGTAGTTAGGATTCAGTTGCTAGGTAGGTAGGAGTCGGGTTGCCATCTCACTCTACGATAGCATTCAACCCCACTTCTGGCTCGCTGATGACCGAGAGCCCAGTGTCGGACGGCAACGAATAGGCACGCGCCATACTCGACGACTTATATCGGCGTTCGGATATTACCTAGGCAGCTTGTCGTTCTCCACGAAAGCGTGTCCGAATTTGGAACGATGCGGGCTCGCGGGAGTTCGAAGTTGTGTTGGGAAGTTGGATGTCCTGTGCCTGAGACATTCAGCCAGTGAGTGAGGCAGCAACAGCCACCGCTCAGAAATATTGCAGCTTCGGGCCCAATCGCGACGAGTGTGCTTGTCCAAACCCCACCTTTTATCGCGGGCGCTTTCCCCGTTCAACATCCCAGTATTGGAATGGCACAATTCGCCGCAGTTCGACACAGCCCCCAAAGTCTGCAAGCCACCTAGGTACCTTGCACCTATGACAGCGGCCACTTACCGCACCGCGCCACACACACTCGGGGAATTGTGGGATGTTGACCGCACTGAGATTGAGCATCAAATCTTGGGGCATAATGCCTGCCTTGGCATTTGCATCGCCGCAGTCTGACAAAAACATCCTCGAATTCCTCGACCAAAGCTTCCACCTTTGCACAACCTCAATCAGCTTCCGTGTTGCGCCTATTCTCGCCCTCGCCTTGTACGGCGACGGATACACAATGGAAGAGCCGACGGCAAGGGTCCATCAGGGGCCGGTACTGGACTTGGGCCTAACAGTTCTTTTCGGGCCCATGAGGCCATCTCTGGAGTCAGCCAACACCGTAGTCATTCCTTCTCTCAACTGCTAACGTGTTTCCCAACAGTGTTATTTTTGTCCATGGGTTCACAGGTAGTCCCTACAAAACATGGACCAGACCTAGGGGCACAGCGGACCATCTGAACGAACGGACAGACGGTCTACCTTCCACGAAAATTCCGAGGATACAAGCTCCCTTCCGATCCCACGCCAGTCCGATACAGAGACAAAGGGCATCTTCTGGCCCCGGGACTTACTCCCTACAACACTCCCCAACGCCCGTATCCTGACGCACGGCTACGACACACACCTAAGACATAAGATAATCGGGCGGCCTCTGTCGAAGATGGGCGTCTATGACATCGCAAATGATCTTCTGGTGTCCCTCGAGGCCAAGCGCCGAGAAGACCCATCCAGACCCATCCTATTCGTTTGTCACAGCCTGGGCGGGATTGTTGTCAAGGATATGCTGCGGCAAGCATGCCACTGCCAGGATCAGGATTTACAACGCGCCTTCAATTCCACTGTTGGGATAATATTCTTTGGCACTCCACACCTGGGCGCCGACCCCCAGAAACTTCTTCGCCAGATTGCCGACAAACTCGCCAGACTCGCTGGCTTCGCCATCAATCAGGAGATCCTCAACACACTTTTGCCAAACTCCGAGCGACTGCGACAGCTGAGAGACGAGTTCAGGCCCATCCCAGAAAGGCAGAATTGGAAGATCTATTCGTTCCAGGAAGCCTTGGGAGTCTCAGCCCTTGGCGGAGCTCAGGTTGGTACATTATTCCCTTGGGCAACACCCGCCGCTGACGGAGGGTTCAGGTTGTTGACGACTCGTCCTCTTATCTCGATCTTGCGCCACTTGAGACAACCCAGCACATCAACAGTAACCACATGGAAATGTGCCGATTCAAAGGCGTGGAGGACGTTGAGTATCAGAAGGTGGCAGCCGCACTTCTAAGAATGACAGCCAGTATACCTCTCTGCCCAAACGACCACACTTCGAATTCCCAGGCACTCTCGGAGGCCCAGCGCGAAGCCCTCCTCGAGTCGCTGAAGTTCGCCCAAATCGAAAGCCGTTACAGGTCTGTTAAACCAGCACATGCCAAAACCTGCAGCTGGTTCCTCAAGACCCCGGAGTATCTCGGCTGGCGCAAAACCGGGAAAGCAGGCAGCGATCACGGCTTTCTCTGGGTGAAAGGCAAACCGGGAGCTGGGAAGTCAACGCTCATGAAATTCGCATACAGTCGTTGTCAAGCGAAGCCGAATGAGAAAATCGCGTTCTTCTTTAATGCTCGCGGAACTGAACCACTAGAGCGGACTACATCCGGAATGTATCGCTCGTTGCTGATTCAGCTGCTTCATCTACGGCCGCGCCTGTGGGATGCTTTCGCTGCTGCCGGTTTTGCTGCTTGGAACACGAGCAGTGAAATGTCATGGAGCATCGAGTCATTGAAGGATGTATTCGACAAGGCGATACGACGTCTACGGCCCTCCGAATCCGTGACATGTTTTATTGACGCGCTTGACGAATGTCCCGAATCAGAAGTCTCAGATATGGTCCACTTCTTCGATGAGCTGGCGGCCTTTGCATTGGACAATCGCATTGACTTCCGCGTCCTATTTTCCAGTCGGCATTTCCCTCACATCACCATCCCTCGCGGGCCCAGCTTGGTCCTTGAGAAACGAGAGGAGCACACGCAAGACATCGAAGTTTACATTGAAAGCAAGATCTCCAAAATCATGATCAAGGACACGGATCTTCGAATTAAGGTCCTTGACCGAATCCGAGAAAAAGCGTCTGGTGTTTTCATGTGGGTTGTGCTTGTTGTTGGTATCCTGGAGAAATCTTCCAACAAGGGCCGCGGAGCAAAGCACCTCCTTAGGGAACTTGAGGCACTGCCTGACACTTTGCATGAACTTTTCCGCGAACTTCTCAGGCGAGATAAGAGCGGCGGGGATGAGCTCCGCCTCTGCCTCCAATGGGTCTTATATTCATTCCGTCCTCTACAGCCACAGGAGCTATACGACGCCATCCTGATAGGAACCGATCCTCAAGATGTCGGGGAATGGGACCAGAATGAAGCTCGCACCGAGTTGTTCCTTCTCAATTCATCAAAGGGGCTAACCGAGGTGATCGAGGGAAAGAAGGGCGTCAAAATTGTCCAGTTTATCCATGAGTCGGTCCGAGACTATTTGCGGATGGAAAATTGGCTTGAGACCATGCCGTCCAACCTTGGAGACAGCTTGGAAGGGCGAAGCCACGAGAGGCTCAAGGCTTGCTGCCTTCAGTACATCAACTCAGGCGGCGTCCAGGAGGCATTTCACGCATTCCAGTCACTCGAGGGATCCGAAGCAGACATCCAGCCTCTTACTGTTAAGCTTCCGTTCCTGGATTACGCTGTGCGATACATCCTCCACCATGCCAATACCGCAGCAAACAGCAGCATCGACCAATCTCAGTTCCTCCACTCTTTCCCGCGAGAGACTCTGGTGGTATTGCATAATAAGTTGGAGGGCCGGAAAACTTATCGTCACCACGAAGATGTCACCCTTCTTTATATCCTGGCTGGAGACAATCTCGCAGCACTGATCAAGCACTTGGAACACTCTCCTAACTCCTTCCTATCCGTAGAGGAGGGTCTGTTTGGAACACCTCTTTTTGCTGCCTTGGCAGCGAGGGGCCACCAAGCAGCCTTGACTTTGATGGAGTCAGCGGCACACACGCATCGCGAATCCGGAAAGCTGTTGAAACTCTGCAACCTCTTTGGACGAGTACCCCTCAAATTCTGGACCCGCAGTTTTCGATTCAAAAGGGAACGCAGCCTGTCTGAAAGGTCCAATCTTATCCACAACACAGCGCGTCCAAATAACGACATTATCGCCACGTTCATTCATATATATCTCCCTTTTCCGGAAGGGGAGACACGCTCCCTGCCCATTCTCCTTTCAGACGCCGTGCAAAATAAACTGCATCTTCTTCTTGAAGCATTGTTCGACAGTGATGATAAAGCGCATGGCTCAGACCTCTTCGAATTGCTGTGTGATGCAATATGCAATAGAGATCCAAAAACACTTGAGCTACTGCTTCAGCATGGGGCGGAAACACACCGGCAAAACAAATTCGGCTCTACGCCGCTGCACCTAGCTGTTAGGTTTGCCGTGTTTGGGGTTGTTAAAATCCTACTTGATCATGACGCCGGCGTGGAGACTCGGGGCTACGAGGGCCGATCACCATTGTCATTCTGCACCGACTTGGCAATTCTCAGGCTCCTCCTCGAAAACCGGGCTGATATCAACGCTAAGGATGACAACGGCCGCAACGTGCTTTCCCACATCGTTGAACGGCCGGGTTCGATTCCTCTGACTGAGGTGCTCCTAGATGGCGGTGCGAATATCCATGAGGAAGACCACAATGGCCGCACCCCGCTAAGCTGGGCTGCTGTCAGTTTTTCAGCAGCAGCTAAGAATATTATTGAGTTCTTAGTAGAACGCGGAGCCAAAATGAACACACTAGACAAGAACGGCCGCACCCCTGTGAGTTGGGCAATGAGTAACTCTTCCATGTATGTCGACAGGAGTTTCTTAGTACCTGTTGTGAAATACTTTGTCAGTCAGAAAGTCGATATCAATCGGCCCGACAAAGATGGGCGCACCCCGCTGAGTTGGGGTGCGGGATATATGGCGGGGAAATTTGTAAGTGGCGTGGCCGAACTGCTGTTACATCTACTAGGTGGTGGAGCGGAAGTCGATAAGCCTGATAATGATGGCCGTACTCCGCTTAGCTGGGCCGCATCGAGTGGCGATCCTTCTCGAATTAGTGCATTACTAAAGTATAACGCTAGCTTAACATCGAAGGATAAAGACGGCCGCACACCTTATGACTGGGCTGTCAGGTCTCCAACCGATAGCTATGACAGAGAGGGGGGAAGACTAGAAGTTCAGAGGCTGTTAAAGGTGTCGTTGTAGGGGCTTCTCGTACGATAGCTACTTGGACTTTATATGATATCACCATCATTTTATGATGAAGGGAAGGCAAAGGGGGGATAGTGAAAAGCTGTGCTATCAGGCAATATCATTACATATAGGTTCTAGTCTCTAAGTTCTCACATCACATCTTACAACCGATCAACATCTCTCCTTCACAAGAAATAGGCCAACGGCCCTCCAATAACCACGACCAACCCCACCCAAGCCCATTCCGTCCTTGCGAGGCCCACGCACCCATCCCCGACACCGCCGTTCCGTTCTTGCGCACAATCGTCTCATTACTAACTCCCTCGCAGTGCCGGGGCTTGCCGCCGAGTTTCACGAGATCAGCATTGACGATTCCCTCGTCTATGTTGGCCGTCGAGGCGCGGGTCTTAGGGCACCCAGTGGCGGCGACGACGGCGAAGGCGCCCTGCTCGTACTCAGCGCAGCTAGCCACGACGCACGTGGTGACGTTTATGTAGAAGGCTTGGTTGGTTCACGCACAGCGGGTTGTTGACGGGCTTGGGGAAGTACTCGAAGAATGTTGTAGCAGTCGCGGAGGGGGGAGGAGAAGGAGTTGAAATTTTTGAGTGCATGATATGGAACATTGATGATGAGAATGTCTATTTGCACTATGACTCCCGTCTATTTGCACTATGACCCCGCACCACGCCATACATAACCCTAACCCCCGCCCGCGTTCAAATGCCAGTCGCATCCACGGTCGCGTTATGCTATGAAATTCTTTCCATTCTGCCATAACTTTGCTCCCCCACCACAACCAAACCATCGCCATTCCACGGT
>Ga0247770_1000278_pt1 | contig 49945 bp, 45 predicted proteins | sample UWRJL136409B6_FD_179943 | JGI IMG/M metagenome (GOLD analysis project Ga0247770, IMG submission 179943) | Plant litter microbial communities from Arlington Agricultural Research Station in Wisconsin, United States - UWRJ-L136-409B-6 | ecosystem: Environmental > Terrestrial > Plant litter >...
CTTAATTTCTCTCCCATTTCGAATGCAACCTTTTCCATTCTTTCCACGTAGTAAAAGCAGCCATTGGAGATGCAGTGGACTGAATTTGACATGCGCACGGCCTGCGCAGCCGTTAAAGCAGGTCTACCAATTCGAAAGGCTGCACGACGGTATGCCATTCCGTACACTACCCTCCGAGGCCGATTGGCTGGCCACCTTCCACACGCAGTGGCACACCAAGACTACCAGAGGCTTTCTATGCCTCAGGAGGACCTTTTAGCCAAGTGGATTCTTTTTTAGAACGACCTTAACGACCCCCCTTCACACGTAACGATTCAAGAGCTGGCTACCAGAATTTCTATTAAGCGAGGAGACTCTTACTGTATTAGAAAACGCTAGGTTTAACATTTCATTAACAGGCACCCAGTTATCAAGACCTAAAGGCCATAGAGGATAGATGCTGCACGTGTGAAAGCAGCTACAGGGGAGGTTATTCACAAATGGTTTAACTACTTTCAAATTCTAGCTATTTAAAGGATTCCACCTAAACACAGGTGGAATATAGATAAAGCCGGCCTAATGGAGGGCCTGGGGAGTAATGGTTACGTTGTTAGAAGTGCTAAAAGGCGTTTAGTTACATTAAAAAAGCTAAATTTACACACCTAAATCAGTTTTATTAAGTGTATCTTTACCTTAAAGGCATTACTCAATCCAGTCGTTATTTATAAAGGGGCTTTTATGTAATAACAGTAGTTTTTAAAGGCTAAAGGTCCTTATAAAGGCTAGCATTTTTCAACTACGTAAAAGGGGTGGACTATTAATAAAATCGGCTTTAAATGGCTAGTTAAAAAATTCATCCCCCTAATAACCCCTTTAGATCCTAACTAACGCTGCCTTTTTATTCTTAACAGTTACCATAACTATATAACGTACAAGTTTATATAGTAATACTTTAGTAATAAAATCCAGCTCTTTTATTTACTAGCGTATTACTCCCACGTGTTGTAACTATTAGATTTAAGTATATTCAGCTTATTAAAGAATATATATTAGAACCTAGTTAACACTTAATAATACGAAAGACTGGAGGAATTATCTGTAGCTGGTAAAAGAATCTTTCTAAAGTGTTATTCTCAGGCACGAAAGGTTAAGCTTTCAAATCGGAATATTTAGAGTAGTTAGAAGGCTGGAGGGTTATAGCTAATTAACATAAGTAAGCTATTAATAAGCTGGCATTTAGTGGAAAATAATAAGGCCTCTAAGCTATAAAATAACTCTGGCGCTACTATAAAGCCCCTAACTCCCCATAGGGCTAAATTGGAAGACTATGGTTACACGTGCCCCCGGATTTTAACCCCTAAGAAGGCTAAGGAGCTGAAAGCCCTTTTAAGGCCCTTAGGCTAACCCACTCCAACGGAGAGGTTTTTGTTTCGGAAGATTAAAAAGGCCTTTGATGAAAAGGACTTCTAATTAGCTATACAGAGACGAAAAATCGAACAGCTGGAAGCCACTGTTAAGAGGTTGATGCCTAGTAAAAGGAAGAAGGTGGTTCCGGATCCGAATTCTGTATTTGTGGATATCGAGAAGATTCACAAGGCTCAGAAAGAGGTGGGCCGAATTTCGTCAGAATCTTCAAATTCCTCAGAAACTGAAGATTCTGAATCAGAAAGTTCAGAGGCATCAAGTTGTATTGTTGTGGAGATATAGGTAGTTGAATAGAGTAGTTTTTCATACCCCTGTTTATTACACATTGGTCGAAAACAGGGGTGGTCAAAAAGTGGGCCCCCGGACTTAGATGCAATCTTTGCCGCTAGCTTCGGCCATCCGAAAGCCGAGAGCAATACTGTCCAGCGGCTCCATGCGGTCTCGCAATGGAATCCTGTCCTCTCGGAAGATATCGACAAGCCCGTCGGCTTCCCTAGCGGACGTGCCCGACGTCTTCTCTGCCACGCTGACACTCGCCAACTCCGTAACCGACACCCAGCTCTCCCCCGCGCCGCGCCTGACCTCATGGGTGATGCGCAAGTTCCCTTTCATGAAGAAGGCCAAAGCCATCAAGGACAAGTACATCGGCGGCAAGGTCGACGAGGCCGTCCAGCTGATCAACTCCGGCGACAACAACCCCACCACGGCCCTGCACTCCGTCCTTCTCCGCGAGCGCGACGTTGCCAAAAAGGAAGGCCGACCCCCTTACTACCGCAGTCCTGCCATCGCCGACGAATTCTTCGGCTTTACCCTCGCAGGGCACGACACCTCGGCCACGACCATCGCCTTCGTGGTGCGCACCGCACAGCAGGACACCACCGTCCTAGGCCGCCAGATCCCCAAAGGCACCGACGTCTTCCTCATGGCCAACGGCGCGAGCTACCTCGAGCCGAACATCCCCCTGCCCGACTCCATCCGCAGTGCTGGAGCGAGACCTTCCCAAGGGAAAACCCTCACCTCCCTATGGGATGACAACGACATCGCCGCGTTCAAACCAGAGCGGTGGCTGAAGGTTACAAAGAACGAAAAGGCAGAGGAAGAAGAGGTGTTTGACCCTATGGCGGGGCCGACCCTGGCGTTTGGGCTGGGGCCGAGGGGGTGTTATGGGAGGAAGTTTGCCATGCATGAGATGAAGCTGTTGTTTTCGCTGATGGTGTGGAGATTTGAGTTTTTGGAGACGCCGGCCGAGTTGGGAGGGTATGAGGCTGTGCAGAGGTTTGCGCGGGAGCCGACGAATTGCTTTGTTAGGTTGAGAGCGGTGGGGTGGTGAGTGCGAGGGGGATATGGTGATGGGGCAGGGATAGCGGAGAGGAGGGGGGGTGGTGATGAAGGGGAGAGACTCTTGGCTGAAACACTTGGGCGGACGGCGGCACTTGGGAATTCTCCGGGAATGTTGCAGGTTGCGAGGGAACATATGAAGAACATTGCTGGGCCGGGGGTCGCCGTTGGGGGCGCATCTCTGCAAATGCTTGAATGGGTTGAGCGGGTGTGTCCTCGAGTTGGATTTTCCTTCGATCGCTCGATGGGGATCCTGGCCACATCCGTTCGTCCAGGACGAGGGTGTCACCCCGAGGCTACTGTCGGCCTTGACGTCAGTTGCAGTCCGTCTCACACCGCCTTTCCTTGAAACAAAGTTTCTAATCAATCGCTCCAACCAGATGTCTCGTCACGAGCACTCATTGACAGTGCGATATCATCTCACCTTGATCGCTCATGTTGTCAGTTGACCATATCTGGCTACGGCTTGAAGGGTTGTCGGCTGAGACGTCCAAAGTGGGTGCAACTGCCGAGAGCTTCAAGATGAATCAGCTATCTAACTGGCATGTAGGTGAACCGACGACTTTGAGATTGACATCGATAGTGTAATCACCCCGCCTTTTCGTACACTTCATTCCAAATGCTCGGTAACTACACGGGGGTTGAGGTGGAGGAAGAGTGAGAGTCCTGGGATGTTGATGGGGATAGATAGGGGCTGTCTTCCCTTGATCAGGTCTACCTAGTTGCATCAAGCAGTTGCCATCCATCTCCTGGACCTCCTGATAACCAAGAGCCCCTCTCGAACCATCTACGACCACAACTGCCCTCTACTTTGGAAAAAGACAACCAACCATGCCTGCCGCAATTGAGTAGGTTATTTCAGGTCCATGACATGCACGTTTTACCTCTGACCCGATTTCAGGTCCGTTATTCTTCCAGCTGCCTCGCTGGTTAAAGCTTCGAAGCTCCAGGCTCATGGTCTCACGGCTTCCGACATAGTTGCACTCCAGGTTGACACTACCGCTCTCCCGAAGGCCAAAGACTGCCTCGCGCATCTTGGACTCCTCGAAGCCTTCATCCAGCTCAGATGCCAAGTTGCACAACTGGCTGGTTATCCCTCAACCGAGTCGTTTGAGTCGTCCCAGAATGTGTGGCACGCGTATGTCAAGGCCTCAGCGGGCCGCTTCGCCGACTGGGTGTCATCGCTCAGCAAAGGCTCTACCACTGCCGAGCTGCCTTCCCTCGACGTTCTTATGGTCTGGCATGCCTTCATGCTCAATCCGGTGAAATACGCCCGCTTCGAGAAGCTCACCAACCTGCCGCGCGACGGACTGAACTGGGCCGCTTTACCCACCTCCTGGAACCAACCCATGGAACCCCTCACACTCCCCTCCTCCAGCACCACCACCGTCACATCCCCCACATTCCCCATCACCACCAAAGCCGGCCACCTCGCCACCATCGACTTTGACCTCGAAGCCGCCGTGCACCGCCAGCACTCCTTCGCGACCAAAATGACTCGCTACGCCTGGCACCGCAGCCCCGACGCCCCTATCATCATCCACAACGCCACCCGCCGGTACACCAACTTTTTCTCCCTCATCAAGTCCACCCGTGGCAACATGAAGATCGTCCCGACCCTCGACATCGATCTCATCTGGCACACCCACCAGCTCCGCCCTGCCGCGTACCGCTCCTTTTCGCGCGTCGGCCCCGGCAAGGGGTTCATCAACCACGATGACACCATCAAGGAAGATACCTCCAGGATGGAGACCTCCTTCTCTGATACACAGGATGTCTACCGTCGCGTGTTCGGAGAGGAATACTCCATCTGTTTGTGCTGGGCTTGTGCTGCTGCTGCTTCTTCTTCTTCTTCTTCTTCGGGTCCGGAACACGTCGTTGACGACGTCCGTGGTCTGCAGGCCCAGATAGAAGGCGTCATTGAGAAGGAGCACATCCGGCGCCGAGCGGCGGGGATGAGTGTCATGCCGGAGCTGGCACTGCCGGGCTGTGAGCAGTGCGGAGGGCATGGAGGGCGGGGGTGTGTTCGGGGTGCGGCGAGCGGTAACTGCGTAAATTGTGACCCCGTGCAAGCGGGCTGCGAAAATTGCAAAGTTGGGAGGGCAGAGTGACATAATGGCAGTGGCATGAGGTCGGACTGCAACGATTGCACGGCGTGACGATGAACTGGAGTGTCTGTTCGGCTTGAGGGCGGATGGGTTATTGGGGTACAGGAAGGGGATCTTGATCCTTCCAGTTCTTGTCTTCTTTCGTTGGTTTAGGTAGTACTATACTGCCTGATAGGTCTAGCTACGTCGAAATGGCCTTGCGGTTGATGCTTGAGGGTGAGAATGTTCTTGAGGTTGCCTTTTTTGGTCGGGAGCTTACTTCTGGGTATTTCTACCATTAAGGTATGCATTCATTTGTCAAATTTCATGTCGTCTACGCTCCCACTGATTCCTTCGCTACTCACCGTTCGTGAACACACGCTCTGATTATCTAATTACAATTACACTTGAATTTCTACAATCTTCCCGTCCCGACTCCTTACAGCTCGCACAACATCTTAGTTTGTGTTCAGAGTCAGGTACGTGGAGAATATCCTACAAACCAGAGTCCTCATTCTTATCCTCCGCGATATGAATGTCAGTGATCATCCCCCCTGAAAACAGCTTGATGTCGTCCAGCACATCTTATATGGGTGTGATGTAGGTCCAAGTGTGAGGCGAGCGCTGAGGCTGGTGCCCCTCTCCCAAAAGCAGACCCACGACTCTTCCACGGCCGTCAAACGCAACCGATCCCGCGTCTCCAAATTGGCGCCCCTTCCGGAAAATGCTGTGTGTACAAAATGCTAGCTCCTCTGATTTGCCCTGCTTGTCGTCCTTGAAAGTAACGTCGACCTTTAGGCGCGACAGTTCGGCCGGAAATCGGCCCGTGCCGGCGCCGTTAATATGAATTTTATTGCCATTGGGAAACAGACCGTCAAGGAAGGGCGCCCTGAGAAACTGCCTGAGGACTTCATGGTCTTGACCTATATTCCGTCTATCATATGTGAAGACACAATTCTTTCCGGTTCGGGCGCTATCCAGGGGTTGGATCAGAACCCAATCCAGTCGTCCGTTGGCCAGTGGTCTTCGCGTGAGGCCAGAGGATGCAAAAATGGTTCCGAATCTCTGTTTGCCCGCTGCAAAGAATGATCTTTGACTATGGGCGAGCTCTTGTTCTTTGGAGTAGTAGCTCATGTCACTGTCGTTTTCAATACTAGCCAGCATCCATTCGCGGCTGCACCGGGCGATATAACGCCAGCTAGCAAGATTGAATTGGTGGGTTTCTCAAGATGGACTTTCAAGTTCCCGGAGCGGAACTGCAGGGTCTGTGGTCGCTGGGGAAATTCCGTGAAGGTCGGCGTCCCACAGGTCTGAGCCTTTTGTTGGCTTCGATGGGAAGTCGTTGAATGTGAGTGCATGCCGGGAGCCTTTCTCCACGTCAGGCACAAGTTGGTCCCCAAGCTGGTATCCCTCGAGTGCGGGACGAATACCGCGGTAGTTTGTCAAAGCGTATTTTTTCCAAGTCCCCGGTGTTGGTCCAACGTTTGTCTTGATCTCAACCCAGCATCCGAGTGTGGAAGCCTGCAGCATCGCCTTATCGCCATCAGGCCGTGTAACAAGCCCGTAGACACCGATATCATCACCTGGTCCGACGGCCGTTGTGTATGGCTTTTGTCGCAGATCTTCGCGGCGATTGTCTCGTGTTCTTGGCAAGTATGACTCGGGACTGTTATGCTCTAGGTGTACTTTGAGGTCATGCGAAAATGTCGAGAGGTACTCCTGGACATGGTCCCGGATAGGCGGCCACTTCGTTTCATCAGAGTTGTAGTCCACGGAGATGTAGACCACCAGGGGATCGTAGGAGCTTCGAGTGACACCCATTCTGAAAAGAGAAACACAAGTGACCATCCCCCTGGTTACTGGACTCTCGTCAAGAATCTGGCCGACTTCCTCCTTGATGACCTTCCAGTCTTCCGCCAAGGAGGAGGTGAGCTTGTCCTCTGGGACGCAATGAACGAATCTCTCCGCGCTGTTGAACTTGTCCTCAATCTCGACGCCTATGTTGAGGTGGCCTAATCTCCCCGGTTCCCTGGGCCATGATGTCGATGAAGCGCTTTATTTGTTTGATTGCCCGCTCCCAGGCGATTGGTGTCAGAATCTAGCACTCATGGCCAATTGTGGTGATTGTTGTGTATTGTTGTTGTTCTGCGGAAGAGAATCTCTGGCCTCCAGGGTCCCCTATTGCCAAGCCGGCTACTTCCGCGAATGGCTCCAGTTGCTTATATAAGCTGACAATTGGCGACGTAGCGTCGTCCCACTCGGCGGTGATGCACATGGTAGGTTGGCCATTGCGCTCGTCGCCCGGGACGTGTCGGAAGGCCAAGAAAGGCTCGTAAGTGTTGCCCCAGCCGTTATCGATGATGTCGTCGTGCTCATACCCGTAGTCGGGTTCCGGTATCTCAATGCCATTCAGTTCCAAAATCTTCTCAATCCCTCGATTGAGTGTTGCTCGCGGAAACAGAGACTCAATCAGCTCCATATGGTCATGGCGGTTACAGGAAAATGGCAGTGGTATGGCTGGCGGCGCGGAGACGCGGTATCGGACAGTGGACACCTGGAAATGGCCGCTTTCGTCGGTACACGAGGGTGCGGTACGCAGGTATCGCGCGGCGAGGGCGCTAGAAATCTCTGGGACATTGGGTGCCATCTTAATGTGTAAGTACTGCAAAACTACGCGGGCTTGCTTGTGTCGATAACTGTGGCGGGTTTGTGTGAAGAGCGAAGGGAATTAGCGAAGTCGAAATTTAGATACCTTAGTTAGGTGCACCGAGGTGGGTAAGTCATAATCGGATGCAGGAATCCTACCCTGCTTTGTCACTTGAACAGACTTTGCGGATGTTTGTTGCAGGTCGGTCGAATAAGCTTGGTGCTGAAGTCCCCTGTCCCGCCGGAGACAAAATTCTTTTCTCCACTGTGGGTCGGGAACGCGGGGATGACCGGATGAAACTTTTCCATTCCTTCCGCAATATCTACCGCTTGGAACAACTCGAAGCTGCGGAAAATGACGAAGGGGGGCTCCAGTCTGGGTACGAAGGTATGTTTCTTTCTTTGTCGGGGGGGCGGGAGGTTTGAGCAGGAATTGGGAGTTTATGTCGTTTAATTATGCGATTGTACCACTAGGAAAATATCCAGCGATGCGCTATCTCAGTGCCAGACCGGGACGACTCATGTCGACACAATATATTGCACATACCCATCAAGCCATCGAGACCACCGCTAGCGACCCGTCGGGATCAACGCCTAGGCAATAGTTGTTCACCCATATGAGCCCCACCACTATCACAAAATTTGAACATCCGTTTCCTTTCCGCTGAGATGGGCTTCACCGTCCATCATACCATGGACAAAGCATTCGCCCACCAAGTAAAACTGCTTCGTCTCGGCAGTGGGTCGCAGAAGAAACGGGGCTTGGGCTCCGGGCACTACACACAAGACATCGCCCACGTTCGTACACGGTGGTACAAGCCCGATGAAGCCCTGACTGGTCAAGCAAAACCTCCTACCACGTGTCGTTTTGACTGCCTCTTCGGCAAAGAATTCCATGTCCGCCATCTTTCCCGTAGGCCCGAGTGAGGAAAAGTCTGCTGACATAACGTCAACTCCAGCCCGGTCGAATATGGCCAACACCCTCCACAGGTGGTATTGGCCGCGTGGATCCGGCCCTTCGGTGGCCAAGAGTTCATCTCTCGCATCCAGGAGACGGTAGATCTCGTCGCACTCTGGGGGGACTGGTCGGTCTTGTCTCTTGTAATGGGCATCATCGAGGCGGTCAGCAACCATGGTTCGCCAGAAGGCCTCTTCGCGTGTCTGGATATGGCCGGCGACAGGATATCGCGCTCTGCTGGCCTTTGCGATCTCCTTGGCTTCGCATCGCCATTTCCATGCCGAGACGCTCACCTCCACGTCAGCCATGTGGCCGGTCCCGTCTGTCTCGAGCCGGTAAATAGAACCGAGCTGGCGTATTGTCTGACCCGCGAGCACAACCCGAACTCTTAGGGATTGGTTTGAGCCCTCGCGCATGAGCACTGGATTTGCCGAGCTGGAAGCACGCCTGGATTTGTGGCAAGCCCGATACTCGAAGCCCCTTTCTGTTGAGTCCTGATCTGAATGATAGCCGGACAATCTGGAAACTTCGAGTCGTGAGGTGGCCCAGTTTGGTACCCACGATGGCAGACGGACATCCCCCAAGGTCGAATTGTCCATACCCCATCCGATCCCCGCCTCGCAGAGGACCTCGCAAAGCTTCCCCTTCTCCACAAAGTATCTGGCAGCATCGAGCATCACCTCCCCGGTCGGCTTGGAGTAGTCCGCCATCAGCCTCTTGTCTTCTCTACCGTCTTCGGAAAGCCCAATCAGCGCAAACACCTTGTCCCTTGGGTCCGTCGCCAGAAACCCCCGACACATGCGCAGGAACTCGGTACTGTCGACTCCTCCGCCTTGCCCAGTCCTTTCTCGCAGGCGCTTCCGATATTTCTCGAACATGGCCGGATGATAAAGCTCAGGCGTCTCATCCCGCCATCGCACGCCCGCCGAGCGAATGTTCCCACCCCGCCGCAGCATCTCGCCCACGACAGGGAATCGGCTATGCCGTAGACATATCTCCCCCGCACTCGCAACCAGGCGCCACGGCAATGCCCTGCCACTATACACGACGCGCACGTGCCGTGCCAGCACGAGTTCCTGGAACACCCACACGCGTGAGAACCAGGGACGCGTGAGCAGTATGCGCAGTGCCTCCCACGCCTCAGCATCGCGGAGCCGCACAAACCACGTGCTTGCAAGCGCGAGGCAGAACATGGATGCATCCACGGCCGTGCTGTAGAGGAAAAGCTGCCACAGGCGGCGCGCCGCCAGGGCCGCTTCGCGTGTGGAAATACTGCCGTCGCCGAGCCATACGGTCACGCCCCTGGCGTTGCGGTAGATTTCGTCCATGCGGCGCACTTGAGACGTCTTTTCGTCCCTGCTGCGCTGGTTGATGCACACGGCATCGATCCAGATGTATTTGGCCGTGTGCTTGCGGCGTGGGGCGTGAAATTCGATGATGCGGCGGACGTTGCTGGCCATGGCCATCGATGCGCCGTCGATGGTGATACTCTGCGAGTCCCAGGTCTGCGGCGGGCCCCATGTGTAAGAGATGGCAAAGTATATGGGCGGGTCGGCGTAAGGGGCTAGCACGAGGGAGATGGCAGGGGCGTCGGGTGAGGTAGGGTCGTAGGTGAGGCGAATGAGACGAAATGTTTCTGGAGGGAGAGGCTCGTACTCGTAGCTGGCGCTTCCTGCCGTGGTATTGCCAGGAGGACCGTTCGCTGAAGCCACTTGGGGAGATCGGATCAGGCTTCTGTCGAGGGTTTCCTCCACGTCAAATATGGAGAGCGTTGCCCACTCCCGAAAGAGAGCATAGATAACGAGACATGTCACCCGTCCCACATCAGATACGGCATTCAGTAGCAGTGTAAGTAGGAGCCAACTCCACGGCGAGTAAGCAGGAACCCAACGCATCCACCAGTAAGCCTCTAGCCGCTCTTCCAAGCTGGCAACGACAAACGCTGCTACAGGCAAAAGGCTCATCCAAGTTATTGTAATTCGCTTGTATTTCCGAAATTCCATTATGTCGGGAAGGCGTGTCGGGGTGAAGACCAATGTAGTGATGACTGTTGCTATTGCGGTGGCGATAGTCCTGGAGAGCCCGTTGATCCAGAGACTTAGGCACACCATACCAAAAAATGCGAGGCTACTTAGAGACTGGAACATTGCGGATGGGTCCTCGTCCAGTTTCATCCATACAACTTGTGATTCAAAACGATGCATCGCGAGATGTGGGTGAGAGAGAATGGTAGAACTCTTCTTTGACGATAGAGAATGACAGAGCATGACAACAGAACGATAAAGTGCGGAAAATATAATGGCATGAGAGGGATCAACAATCATTGGCAGGTAGTGCCCATAGCCTTGAAAGTTCTTAAAACCTGAGTTCAAGTCTCACCGCCACTTCTTAGTGCAGGCGACTTCTCAGCTTCCCCGCTTTTCCCTGCATGCCGCTGTCTGCTATAAAACCGCTATAAAATGCGGTCTGCAGATTATGGCACGAGGCTGCGAGCTTTCTGCCGAATGCACGAAAGTACTAGGAAGCTGACTAAAGAAAGTTTCTCCTAAAACGCCGTGGCTCCTAAGGCCTGAGATACGAGACATATTTGGGTGGTCTAGAACAACGGCGGAGGAAGCTCGGAGGAAGCTATGGGAAGCCCCCAGAATAAAGACGTTGGACGCAAGTAGAATTGACAGCTCAGGTCCTAACAAAGCAATGAGAACCATCTCACGGCCCTTAAAATGCTCACGCACTTAGCAGCACGAAACAATAATAGGTGAACAAAGAACGCGTGGAGGAAACTAACCATTTTACGACCAAGCCTGCTGCTGAGATTGTGAGCAATGGGCGCCGTTGAGCTAGACACCAACGAGGGTCAGGATGTCGTGAGAATACTGTTATGATCACTTGATGCTGACGCGTTGAACGGGATGGGATGCAGCAACTTCATGCGTAAACACATAGATCTTTGTTCCAGCACTTCAACCTAGCATTATGTGGTCCGTGAATGAGACCTAAGGACAATTAAACCGATGGCAATACGTGATCCTTGCAAGTGTTTCCACCGGGCTCACTACTTCAAGTTCGCCAGGTCACCAGCCACCACTTCTTGCAACGTGTGTTTCACCACCCTAAAATCGACGACCACCCATGCTCATAGTCACGTGACTCCTCGTCACCTTTGATCAGTCCAGCTCAGCTCCGGCTCAGCTTCGGCTAATATCTGCCCATTAAACAGCACAGCCTTCCAAGAAAGGTGCAGTTTTAGCCGAAGGGCCCAAAAATGGTCCCGTGCAAGCAAAGGGCCCAGAATTGGGACATTCACACCCGCAATAACCACCACCAAGAACTTTCATGGACAAATCGTCTAGCCTTCCACTTAGGAATACTTATATCTATTACGAGTCGTTAATACTAGGGATATTTAGGAGATGCCTTTGCTAGTAGGCGTCATTAGGAGATAAAGGGTATTTGTTAGAAACACTGCACACTGGAATTTGTTGAAATAAAAGGGGTTGCAACTGCTTGATTGAATTGCCTCTGTTGGTTCTGGCTTGCAGCTAGAACCTCTTTCTCTTATAGACCTATTCTCCAACTTCAGCCTTCGGCCTGGCGGTGGCTGTAAGTCCACCAGTACCAGGCAGTGTAAGCCGTTCTGCCAGCCACAGGCTCACCGTTTTAGGGCCTGGGGCGTTCCGGCCTCTGGCCGAAACCCCTTTCTTTCTGACAGCTTCCTACCCGCAACTAGCGACAGGCACTGATCAAGATGGGAATCAACAGTAACTCGACAGATACTATTCTCGATAACAATTTCGACAAGATTCGCAAGTCTGCATCTACGTCTGCATGGGTTATCGACACTTTCAGGACATCTTGGGAATTCCTGGTGGTCTCGGCAAGCGAGTTCGCCGCAAGCACGAGATGGGTCGTCTTGTCACTCCCTCACCGAACATCCTGCCACGTCCTACCATCCGCAACCAGCCCAGCTTATTGGATAGCTACAACGAGCCTCCTATCTTGAAACTTGCTATAATTGCTATACTGGACATTGTTGAGGGGAAGTCATGTTGTACAAGGGAGGAGCCATGACGAGATTGGTTTCCGTAGATAATAGATCTCTCAATGTTGCTGACTTTGTTCCCTTGCCGCTACAGACTTCCATCGTCCCAGAACAGATCTTCTTTACTTTACCATCTCGATATTGCCGAGCAATACGGTAACTTTGCCCAGCTTCACGTCCCAGCTGAAGAGGGTACAGTCCCGACCTTTTTACCATCATCTGTGCTCGATGCCCCCAGAGATCGGAAATTCCTCCTGTGCTTGGAGCAGGATTTGATACTTCCCATCATCACACGCTACAGTTAAGAGAGGAGTAGGGTTCAAGGTATGAACATAGTATCGGGTGGGCTTGGCAGGCAAACGAACTGCCTCCCCAGCCAGTAATCCTCGGTCGGCGGATAGGTCAGTCGGCTGGAATGATGCCCTGATCGTATCTGCGTTGACGCACTAGTCCCGTCCACCGTTAGGCTCTCGTAGAGTCGTTATGGTCTCTATCTGCAATCTTCCTTCCGGCGGGCATGGCCTGTGCATCCCTTTGTCACCTTCAGAACTGGCAGAAGCTCTGCAAGATAGAAGCGTGGAGAGGGCAAGGGTGGAGCCAGGTATGTTTCAAACGAGGACCCAGGTTATATAAGTGTAACGCGAGAGCATGGTCGTGTTACAGCCTGCTTCAGGGACACAGGGTGATCCTGATGAAGACAGAACGTAGACCAGGACGGTCAAAGGCGTTAGGGGGCAAGATGACTGAATAAAGGCTAACACAACTCTTAAGGGGCAATTACACTATCACGCAGGTTGTAGATCTAGAGGTTCCGAATAATAGATCTCAACTGAACAATGTATTGCTAATGTGAGGAATCAAAAGGGTCCCTCACCCATTATGGGCACGATGATGGTATCTATACTACAGTAGTAACTAGGTAACTTGTACTGACCTCTGTTATCATAAGCCTCTGTGCCTACAGAGGCTTTCTTCCGCAGGGGCTCCAGGTCTCTGTCCCCTTAAGGGCCTACAGAGGTCCCAGTGCGAAGGACAGTCTCTGCACTGTCATCTGTACGGTGGCTGATGCGGAGACACATCGGACTGTCACAAGATAGCCTTTGGGTTTGCGGGCCGCCCCCAACAAAGTTCAACCTGTTGCTATAAAACCACCAATCCCACCATTTCTTGAAACCTGACGCCACACCCAACTGAACCAACTGAACCATTCTATCTTAGGTATTTTGGCTAATCCCTAACCACCTCAGTTGCAACAATTCGCCTACCTACCTACAACTGCGATGGATTCGTTCATGGATGAGCTGGAGAACCTGGCATCTGCCTTCAGCAATCAGCCAGAGGTTGAAGCGGACGACGCCACCGTTGGCAAGTGGCAAAGGCTCTTTGGATACTCGGCGTCTGAGGCTACGAAGCAGCTGCAAGAGCATCGAGCCTCTATTTTATCAGTCATCTCGAACGAGCACTGGGAATTGGTATGTGGTCACGGTGATTCCCTCCCATCATCATTGTCAGCATCAAATAACAGGGTGCTTGCTGACCTTCTTCCAGGTGCGTGCAGAGAAGGAGGCCCAAGGATTCGACAAGGAGGCATACGAACACTTGTGCCAAGCCCAATCCCAGTCAAAGACGCGAACAACACCAGTCCCTTCCAGAAAAGCGGCCAATTACCTCCTCAAGATGGAAGGGCCACTCGTTGACCTTGACATAATCAGGACGGTCGGGCGTATAGTGTTGAAGATGGCCGAGATCCCTGGGACTGACGACGAAGGAAACCACACCAAGTTCTGCATTGTAGATCTCTCCGCCAAGGCCCATATTGAAGGCTGGCTTGCTGAAAAGTGGATTCCGTTTCAGCCGACCTTTGTTCCGTATTCGAGAGCAGATAAGTCGCTTTCATCTATTTCCCTCGCTCCAACGCTCGGCGTGGATGCTACTCTGCCCCACCTCCGAATTGACAGCACCGCAACCGAGCCGCAACCGACTCAAAGCCAGTATCCTGTCTGGTACTTCTTTTACGGCACTTTGGGCGACCCCGATGTCCTCAAGAGGCTCTTGGGTGTCGATCCCATCTACCGACCAGCAAGCGTCACAGGGGGGAGTCTGATTGAGTGGGGCGGAACGTACAAGGCGTTAATAGACTCCCCCGGCTTAGCCGTGGAGGGAGCGGCATTCATGGTGGAAAATGAGGAGATGGAGGATGCTTTGCGTTGCTATGAGACGGACAAGTATGAGGTTGTGCGCTGCGACATTGGAATGAAGGATGACAAGTCACTGGCCAAGGGTCTAACCTTTCGGTTCGTTGTCTGAGTGTCCTGAAGGCTCTGTCGATGCTGGTATTCTGAGCTAGGTAGCTGCACATATGTTCCCGAGTTAGTATGTCCCGCCCCTTCATGGTTGGTTCCCCTGTACAAATCACTCCTAGATAGCTGCAGGACAATAGGGAGTGGGCCCGGAGTGCTGTGCTTGTGGTAAGCGGCAACAAATGTTCATGTTTCATTTCCAAAAACTCCAAAACTCCCAAAAACTAGTTAACATTATCCAAAAACCCAAAACCCAAGAAACAAACATCCAAAACTTCAACACCCAAAAAGCAATACTCAACCCCTCAGCTCCCCCTATTCACACTCCACTTGTACCCCAACCCTTGCCTCTGCAGCCAACCAAATGACTGCTCGGTCATCATGGTGATGTGCAATTGGTCAGGGTCATTAACCTGCTCCAACCGCGCATCCAGCTGCCAGAAAACGCCTATCTCCTTGGCGGATTCCAGCAATTGCTGGCGGAAATCGGGGTGCAGAGTCTCCTCAAGCTCAAACTCAGTCCCAAGCCAGCCGAGCTCATCGATGAAGTCTTGAGGGCCCAACTTCATCGACATCTACACAAATGCCATGGTGAAGGCGATCCAGTGCTTAGCCTTCTTTGCCGAAGTAACTCCGGGAGGTCGGCGAAACTCGATGGACCCAAGCTTGCCAGTCTTTGCTGGCAGGAAGTTCCACGAGCAATGCTTGCTCGGGCAGATGAAGTCGATCAGGCGGTTCCGATCTGTGAAGGCGTCTATTTTGTTAAAGACATCCTTGATGCCCACTAAAGGGCCGCGAAGCTCGAATAGACGCCGAGGGAGTGGTGCACGGAGGTTCGAGTTACAGAAACTCGTGACATTATCCCTTCGGGACAGCGGGCAGCATCTAGTGGTCGCAGGCTCCTAAAATGCGACGGCCTTTGCCATGTTCTTGGGTTCCGGGAGAGCAAACTGGCCGCTGTCTAGGGATATGTGGATATGAAATCCACAGGTGGTGTCTTGGCGAAACTCGAAGTCCGAATGCATCGCCGCCCAAAACCCGTCGATGGTCCGTGCCCAAACATTGTCCGCAGGGAGAACAGGCGTCACAATCTCAACGGGGTCTGTCACGTATAAGTAATTAGTGCCAGCAATGCAATGGCTATGACTAGTGACCAGTCATTGATTAAGGGCAGGGACTTATAGAAGCCATCGCGAATGTGAGCCTTGCTCAAAGACCCATCCAGCATCACATTCCATACAATGTAGTCAGGAGCGTCCTGCTCCGACGGGTCGAAAACGTTCGCTGCGTACCCTGCAGCGCGGAGGGACTTTGCAATATCGCCGAGAAGCCGGAAGCCAAAACGACGGCGCTCTGAGACTGATGCCTCAGGGGCAGGGAGTAGTGACGTAGCCTTGGGCCGAACTATCATCTCAAACTCGCAGCCGAAGTAAAAGTAATCCCGCTTAGGGTTAGACTCGGTCGGCGTTCACAGGCGTGGCAACGGCTTGGCCACCCCCTACGGCCGTGGTTTAGCTACCCTCTAGAGTAACCCCCTCTCACTGGGAGGTCTTACGCTGTATAGAAGGCCGTACGTCTCCACGAGCACCACCCCGAGCACCACCACGAGCACGTCCCTTACAGTTGCTTCCTCGGCCTCTGGTTAGCTGGCTAGCGGGTTCGGGGGGGGGGGTCCTCGAAGATAGCATCGTCATCGACATCGACCTCGGGGTCGGCTTACATCGCACCATCGCGCAGTGGGCTGTTTTCTGCTATCTAAACGCTCAATTAGCCCGGAAATAGTGCCCCGAATGATTACTTACCCTTGGGCGCAATAACTGCAGTGCGCGCGATCGTGGATGCGACTGGGCATTTGAACGCGGGCGGGGGTTAGGGTTATGTATGACGTGGTGCAGGGTTATAGTGCAAATAGACAGGAGTCATAGTGCAAATAGACATTCTCTATAATATACATGATTTATCGACATGTTAAAATTGCAGGTTTTTTTCTCTCCTTTAGTTGGAGTAAAGGAAAGCGCGGCTAGGTGGTGGTGGTAGAGGTCCTAAAACTGGGTCCTCGCAACTCCACCGCTATTTTAGACCCGTGGCAACTGTAGCCGAGGCTGCCTAGAACTGTGACCCCCTCGCTCAGTCTGGCTCAGTTTGGCTCAGGCCAAGGCGGCAACGGCTCAGTTCCGAAGAAGGAAAGGGAAATTCATGGTGTCGATTTTAGGGTGGTGAACTGGCTGTTTCTGGACCCTTCGTTTCCAACACCCGCGAAGCTGGTGTTCTGGCACTACGTGGCCAGAACCCCTTTCTTTCTGACACTACCTACCCAAAAAAGCATGGGCACCCACATGGGTACCCATGGGTTATTCTAGGGCCTAGATCCGTCGACCATACATCCGTTATCAATTACAGCAGGCGTCATCACCGTCGCAACCATCGCAACCCAGGTCTCCCTCGTTCTCGGCGAGATTCGCGGGGACTGGGATATGCTACCTAGCTTTAGGTTCTCCGTAATGCCTGCAAACATAGCGCCTATCTCAGTCGTATCGCTAGCATAATTCAGCAGCTATACTACGGTAATATGGTTATACCTCCTTAAACCGACAATAACTAGGGCTTTTACGTTACTTACGAGGAACCGTAATTACCCCGTCAAGTGCTAGTCGGAAGCGACGGATCCCTACGTAATAGTAACTATAGCCTTAGAGATATCTACCCTAACTACAGACGTAACGCCCCATTACAGCAGCTAGCGCAAGTAGAAGCCCGTACCGCAGGCAAGATTAAGCACGTGCGCGCTAGCGGTATATAGAGCGAAAGCGGAGCGGAGGTTGGCGGTCTCGACGTGCGTTGTCGGGAGGCGTTTGATGCGCTCGTAGTTTGCGGTGGGGGCGTTGTATTGCTTGGGTTCGTAGCGCGTTGATCTGGTGCATTCGGAGTCAGCCAGGGCCTAGATACTATGTTCAAAAGCTCCATCGGGCCATGCGCGTGAATGGCTGCGGTATTTCCGATCCTAACACCAAGGAGAGTTTCGACTATACCAACAAGCGCGCGAAGGAGCTGACCCGACCCGACAGTGCCTCGAGAACCACGAGAAAAACAAACACGGTATCTGGCTTACACCAGAGGAGCTGGAAGGAGTTCCGCAGGATTTACTGGATAAACTACCGAAAGGGGACGGCGAAAACAGCGGCAAGCTCTGGGTGAAGTCCAAACCCCCAAGCCCGAGCAGAGCTTTGCGGCTTCGGGGCCCTGAGAAAGGCTTGTGGGATTTGTGCAAGGACTGGGAGTCCCGGCAAGGCCTATTCAGTGCCCTATATTGCCGCTAAGGTATACATAAAGCGGCTTCCCCCCTTCCTCCGAGCCCGCCATCCATTTCCATCCCCTGGCTCGTAACGCTGAGGTAGGTCTTGGGATAGACGACCATGCGGCAGGCCAAATGCGCCGGCTTAAAAATAATGAATGGACATCAAGCCCAAACATTCCGATCCGGAATCTTGGTCTCCGACACGCGATGGACCACCGTTGGCGTGACAACAAACTCCCTCTTGCCATCCGCAAACTGGCATTTAACCCCATGCCTCGTGACACCCCCTCCGGTCACGGGTCCCGGAAGCTCCCACATACAGTCAAGAGGGAGATAGCCATTCCATGTGCCGTTGAAGACAAGGGGTTTGTCGAGGTTCTTGTCATCGCAGTACCACGAGTGATTCAACTCCATATACCCAGTCGAGATGTCGAAGCGCAAATTCCAGTCCAAGGCGTTGTAGAACTTCCATCCAGCGGCCCAACCCTTGCCAAAGTCGCTGTGCCTGACTAGCCTCAGCGGATCAAATGTCCTCATCCCCGGCGTCATGACTCCGATCCAATCAAAAATATCCTCACGAACTCCGACATGACGAATGATGCCGTCTTTGCTGGCCATGGTGGGAGGAAACCCGGCGAGTGCAGAGTTGTTCAGCTCGAAGGTGAACCACGTCGACATGACCTCTGGCATATCACTGAAGAGACCGAACCAGTCCGTCTGGGCGAAAAAATCCATCCCCTCGCTCATCTGCAACGTCCACTTGACCGGGCCACGGCCAAGAGACGCTACCGTGCAGCTCCAGACCTCAGGACGCGGCTCCGGTTCCGTAAACTCCCCGGTGGGGAGACGCACAACGTCAATGTCATCGAGAGGGATCTTAAGCGGTCCCCCAGGCCTGTTGTCATAACCATCCCGGTCCCCAAGCGTGCACCATTGCGTGGAGAAGACGTAGTCGCACGAATCACCCGTGATAACGGGGTTCCTCGGACACGGCATACCCGACACACTGTTATTACCGTTTCCGCAAAAGATACCACTATATGGATTCCATCCTGCAAGATGAGGTGCGACTCCCGACGCCGTGATCTGGTAGGGCGTGAGTCCGTCATCCGAGTTACAGTACCACGTCTGGTTGATCCGCAGTTGTCCGGCCTGGGCACCGAATTGAATCCATGTCTCAATGTTCCGCTGCAGCAGGGACCCGTGGTCCTCCTGGCTGCTTGCCCTGTCTCGGAAACACGGCCACCACTTGGCTGTTTGGCCGTCGAGTTCACGGTCGTTGAAGGCACAGGATGCGACGGAGTTTGCGGCGCGGTTCAGGACTTGGACGACAAGCGTGCGGTTGTACGTATAGGGGCCCGACTCGATCTTGGTTACGTTACCAAAATGCATCGTCTCCATGGCAGTTGTGGCCTGCCACATGAAACGGGTGATGGCCAGTGGAGAGTTGTACTCAGTCGTGAGTTGTGAGTTGGCGAGGCAGTTCGGTGTGGAGATACCTTCGGGGGCCTGGAACTTGGTCGAAGGAGAGAGGGAGCCAGGAGAGGTGAGCCGTCCGTCAATTCTGAAAGGGGTGTCGAGTATGCAAAGCCGAGAGGAGCAGTGAAGCGGAAGGGCGACTTGGTGTCCATTGGAGGCTGCGCTCTGCGCAGAAAAGTTCGTTCTGATCAATCCCGCTGGTGTCATTGTCTGCCGGTTTGGATTAGGGGTCGACATCAGCAAGGGTCAACTTACGAGTATGTGCCGGCCGTGTCGCCGCACACCCAGCGTTGCTCGATACTCACGGTCTTGGCCACGGTGTTGAAGCGCAACAGAAACGTACTGTCACTGTGCAATGGATCGGGCACCTCTGGAGCACATACCGGGATCATGGTGTTGTTGGAATATTCCGCAACGCCGACTCCTTGCCCCCATTGACAGCGCACGCACACGCCTGTCACTCGACTTGTCAGGCTTATGTTGAGACTCGCCGTAGCGGCAGGATTGTCCCATGATGTTGGATCTTGGTAGGCAAAGTCGTGTATAGTCCAGTAGAGGTACGTAAATGATACGTCGCTGCAGTCTCGCGAAGGAGGCGGGCTGATTCCACCGGTTACAGGCGGGAGTGTTGGGCGGGGCTCCAGGTGGTGTGTTCCAGGAAACAGCGTCCCTCGGGGTATCCATTGCGCTTTTACCATCGCAGGCTGCGTCACGCTACAGGGTACTGTCGAGCCCCGTTTGCCTGTTTCCGGGCACTTGATGTCCAGGAAGACAGCGGCGCGGGCTTGGTACGACTCCCTAGGGAATGTCAATTCCAAGGCCACTTACGATCAAATTTCTGCTGGGAGACTCACGGATACGACCCATTCACAACATCGCACCACCAATACTGTGCAATACGAACTGGATTCTGCAGCGATCTGTTCCGCAGCAACGCCTTGCTGTCAAGATTCAATAGCGTCGCGATGCGTGATTCGAAAGGAGCTGCCGTACCCGTCGCAGGGTCCACGCAGTTCGCCCATCCCCAGTCGTTGTATTTGGACCCATATCCGCGTCTTTCGTTTCGCCCCCAACTACACGACAGCGAGTGGTTGTTGGCTACATCGCGCACCGTAAAATTGAAGGTGCCGCCAAAGTTCTCGCTGACGCGGTTGTCGTCGCCGCCGTAATCACGCTCAAATGTCTTTATCACGCTGATGTCGCTGAGGGCATACAGTGGCGGTTGGAAGGCCGCGCTTAAGCATGGGTTTGGCGCAACGGCTGAGATGTTATTGAAGAACATGATTCCTGTGATGCATGATGCTGGTGTCTTTTACCATCGTCTATGTGGTAGGGACGCTCGAAGCAATTAACCTCTTTTCCTCATCTAGCTCCGAAAGTGGAAGCGGGAACGAATATCGGGGTGTGCCGAACTGGATAAAATGCCAGGATATTGCACACAATAAGACCGGGAAGATTGCAGATTGGAAGGGCCAGGTTGAGGTTACATGGGCGTAATTGTAGTGGTGCCCAAATTGTACTGAAAATGCACACGAACTTTATTCCCAACTGAAGATACAGTGCATCCTCGTAATCTCTGTGATGTTACCGATTGGCAGGCTCGGACTTGTGCGAATATGTGATCAATACGTATCATTACGACATTGGCAGGAGAAGGAATCCAAGCAGTTAGGTAATGATGCAACCAATACAAAAGAAACCATCAACTCAGTTAGTCATGCGCCACGCTCCGCTGGTATTTGCAAGACTGACTGAAAAGGGGCCTCTGAGGCTGTGTGGCGGCGGTGTATGGGATCACCCTAGCTCAGGACAAATCAGCCACAGCTCACCCCAGCTCAGGACTACGAATGAAAAGGAAATTTCCTGTTGCCCGGATTACCAGGTTGCCGGCTTGATAGTTTGGGGGTTGACGAGTTTGACGGCACAATTGAGGCAGCCCCAGGACCAGGTTGAAGTTCGAGTAGGGCGGGACGCCGCTAGAGCGCAAGCTCTCCATCCGGGTGTTCGACTAAGCTAACGCGATACCGAAATGAAAGTTTGTTTCTATCAATTCTCGATTGGATGGCGTCGGACGTCCCTTGGAAAGGCATTGGCCACGTACCTGGGTGAAGCCTTGGCGCACACCCGCGCACTATTCGTTACTCCCTCCCCGTATATCGCAAATACCTTCCAGAAGGAAAGAAAGAGCGGGACGTAATGGCCGGGAAAGTGCTGATATGGCGAGTCTTGCCAAACCCAAAGTGCATACTTTGCGTCAGCCGTCCACCAGACTCTAAATCTCTGCCGGCCAACACCAGTCGAGCGATTAGGTTCATACTTCGGCCCGCAAGATGGACGCCACCACGACGCTGATCTGCACACCAACCCACGAGCACAGGCGGGTTATATCCTTAAATACCCCTCCTCATCTTTCCCAAAACAACCACAGGCGCAACCAAAGTGAGCCACCCGCCATGGCATCCACCATAACTGAAGCCGCCGAAACGACGAGCGCGCCCGACAACGAGCATGAGTACTTCGGTGGCTACTACGATGCCCTCGATCCCATCAGCATATCTTTTCATGGCCTTGACGGCAGTGTACACATTGGGAATGCCGAACCGGAAGTGTTCGCAACTGCCAGGCGCTACCTTCGAGATAAGTTCGGGGTCACAGTTGTCCACGTCCTCGGCCATTGGCTCGTACTTGGATGTGAGCCGTCTGTTCCCAGCGGCAGGATGCCCGGGATGGCCGGCGGCTACCTGGCTATCTGGAGGCCAGCGACTGATATGAGCTTCAACCCGTTTGTTGGAGAGGAAGGCGAGCTATACAACGAGGCAGAAGAGGACGACGAAGAAGTGGTGGACGAGAGTATATTGTCACGCTTTAATCCATACACCATCCCCACCGCCGAGGCCATTACCGGCTTGGCTACACTCTTCCCCGAGTGCAACGCACTAACATTTATCATCGACACTATCGTCGTCGAGTACCCTGCGACAGATGAACTATCCTTTCAAAAGCGACTCCAGCACCTCCCCGCGTACCTACCCGGGGCGGACTTCAATGTTCGATACCATAATGGAGCCCTCCCGAACACACCGCAAAGACGGCGTTCGTGTAGACCTCGGCCAGAACTTGAAGAGGAATCTCGAACGTCAGATGAGACAAACTACGTGTCCCAGGATGGCAAATTCTACCCAGGCTGTATGATCTCATCCACTACCCCCGACGGTACGGTATACTCTTCGGTATCAGCCGGTGTCCTGCTGTTTAACAGAGACAACACGAGGCTTACGTGTTCGTGGCATAGCTGGGAGGACCATGCAAAGAAGTATCCAGCCCTGCTTGGAGAAGATGACGACGAGGCACGCCGGGTGTTCACCATTGTCCAAGGTGAACCTGGTATCAGGGTCGGCCACGTGGTGCGGCGCGTAGGCGACACAGACGTCGCCTTGGCGTCCCTCGACAAGGGAATCATCTTCGAGAATACGTTTATGGACATCCAGGCCTGCGCAAAGCGGCTTGTCCACACTGGCGCCATCCACGCCAATGACATATACCTCATTGATGGGTTCACGACCGGCCGGCAAAGGCTTCCGGGGTTGGGCGCACGGTTTGAGTTGGACAGGGGTCCCATCCACCCAACCCTGGTATCGCCGAATGGCGAGCAATCACTATTGCCGCTTCCAGGGACATATGTTTCGGCGGTCCAAGGTGTATGTGCGACCATGGACGACGTCCAAACCAAACCGCCATACATTCGTGGTAGGGCCTGTGGGGCGGTATTAGTGCGGGTTCGCGATGGGATGAACCGGACACGAGGACAAAAGGAGATGCTCGATCGTGGGGAAGTCTGCGGAATATTTCACTACGCCGACCTGACACCGAGGAATCGAGAATCGGCCAAGCAATACCTGGCATACACCGAGGTTTTCGACACCCTCATTGATGAAGGATGGCGCGTTGTGCCAGCCCCCGGCCAAGAAGTGCACGGCAATGTGCGAATTTCGACCGACTCCCCGGCTGGATCGATGGGGGGAAATTCTCGGCGTGCGGGATTGAGAAGCCAAAGCGGCGCGTCGACACTAGCGTCCTGTGGATGAGCCGGGGCTGACCCAGGGCTGAGCCCCCGATCAGCCCAGGGCGACCCATCGGCTTTTGGCCTGAGGCGGTACTTCTACCTTGGGAGTTGAACCTGAAGTACAATAGCAGCTACTGAATTAATTGAATTCCAGGAGTGGGGCACCGCTCCTGCCATTTTTAAGCCAGTTCTTCTGTTTGCGGACCAGACCACATGCGCGGGTTTGTGAGCCTTTTCAGGTTACCTTCCTCACCGGTTTCCTTTCGACGGTTTACTTCTTCCTCTAATCCTCGTTTATTTAATCCTCCTTATAACCAGTCGATAGTCCCTAGTCTTCGTTCACACCATATTCACACCAGCTCCACAATGTCCATCCCATCCTCCCAGCACCACTCTGGACTCGCGCGACAACTGAGCTCCAAGGCTGACCTCACTCAGCAACAAGACCCACCAACTTCATGGATCAACAAAGAACCCGATTGACTATCTATGTCTACGTCCCCTTCACGACAAATCAGCTGCTCTAATTCCTTGCCAGCTTCAGGTCATTCCAAAGAAAGGGCCCCGCTTTGTCGTGTGGCTTGGGCGAATTATTAACTCTTTGGCCAAGGATTCAGGAGTGCAGTGCTGTCGCAGATCTGCTGCGGTTGGTGCCGAACCCCACACTCATTCGCAGCAAAACACCAGGGGAGCAAAACACGAAGGATGAAGATCCCTGCCATGGCGAGCTTGGCAGTGCCTTTACAAGTACAGGGCTGAGCCAAAAGCGCCCAAATCCCGGTACCAAGTTGCCGCCGTTACACTCATTGCCAGGCAGACGCCAAAATGGCCAGGTACTTTTCTCAAAGCATCCCCACATGCGGATCCCCCTTTCTCGCGACCTTGACCGCGAACAAACCCTCCGCAACCCACATTCATGGCATCAATACTTCGCCATGAGCCGACACCAGAGTCTCTCCAGCTTCTCGACGCAAAGAAGAAGATGCCAAAGAGGACAGGCAATGGAGCGAATCGACAAAACGCACGAAATGGCTGGCAGAGGCTCCAGTCATCTGTGCCCTCGAATCTCTACCTCCGTCGTGGATTTTTGATTGGAATGGCAATTCTCTTCGTGTCTTTCATAATTGCACTTGAAATCTTGAACTTTCTTTCCAACCGCGACCAAGGTTTTGTCTCTGCAGCGTTGGGAAACCACTATCTCTGGACATATGGCCCAGTCTTTGGTAAGTTCAGGGAGTTTTGCGCCCTTTTGCTGGCAAGGAATGGCATTTGTCTAACAGAGTGTAGTTCTCAGCGCAGTTGCTGGTGTTTGGGGTCAGCTCGAGCACCGAGTTCAACAAGTTTTGCCCTGGATGGAGCTCCAACGACAACCCCTTCCCGCCAAGAGCAGTCTTCTCATCAACTACGTCTCCCCGTGGAGTATTGTTTCTCTGTTCCGGTCGTTGGCGGCTCGTCACTTTCCTGTCTCCATTGCCATTTCAGGCGGTTTCATCTTGAAGATTGCAATCATTGCGTCAACGGGTCTTTTCGCTCTCGAAGAGGTCCACCTCACGACTGGGGCTGATTTCTCCATCTCCGATAAATTTAATCTCACGCTCGGGGAGAACATATATGAGTGGCCTCTCATTGACGCCGGAATGTCTCTCTGGGCCATATCGACGGGAAGCCTCGGATACCCGGAAGCAGCGGTACCCGAATACGCAAGCTTGTCGTTCACATCCGACGAGTCCAAATACTCGGGAACCAACGTCAATCTCACGGCCGGCGTGCCTACTTTCCGATCTGAAATTGATTGCACGCCATTCGTGTGGGCGTTCGATACCAAAAAGATGAGCAATAGGAACTCTTCGTTGGCTGATATCCTACCTCAAGAAGACTTTAGCCGACTTTCGACATTTTACGCCTTCGTGCCAATAGCGTCAAACGAAAACCCCGAGTCTTGGCCCCATTTGACAAACGTTTCTTATGTATATCTTAACAATACTTTCCTCGTGGACTACGACCATCCTAGAGCGAACAATACCCCCTATCGAAGCAATACAGCCCATGTATTTACAAGCGTTCTTGTGGACTGGCAAAACGGACGATCCACCGCAACGGCGCTACTCTGCAGCCCACGATACTCGGTAGCAAGGCGACAGGTCACAACGAGCATGCGGGGCGAGGTCCTTGCAGTGGCAGAAACCGTCCTTGACGTTATGGATCAGCTGTTGCCCCCTAAATCAGTCTTGACATCCCGAATCTTGAATTCCGTCATGGGACTGGGCTTGCAGATCTCCTCCGACAACTTCTGGATTGACATGATGAATCTTACGACTCCCCAAGTCGCTCTCCAGGCATTCGTGGAACCAGATGTGTTGACCGCCGCGTTCCAGACGACATTCGAAGCAATATCAGTATTAGCAATCACAAGAGACCGAACATCTGTCCCGGACACAGACAGGGAAATTGTTCAGGGCCTGATCACTGCCAAAGTTACCCGCCTTGTAATTCCGCCTCTTGCGTTGAGAGTCGTTGAGGCTCTTCTTTGTTTACTAGTATTGGCATCACTCTCACTCTGTCTCTTTCAATTCAGACCGCTTTACCAGCAGGTACCGTCTCTCCTCGCAACAGCTGCGGCACTGGCCAGCAACTCCGAGCTAGAGCAGGCACTATCCAGGGACCCAATTCCGAGACTAGAGACACTGGCCCGAGGCCTAGACCGCTCTCTATTGCACTCAACCCCGGAACCTGTTTCGGTTCAAACTGAGGTTGACCATGTCCGGTCGAGAACCACCGACGGCACAGCGCACAAGAACAGAGAATTATCACCCGAGACTGAACAAATCACATTCTGGTGGCTACCCACAGCTGCAAGCACAGTATTCAGGGCTGTGGTATTCATCAATACGCTTGGCTTCGTCGCTATTTTGGAAGCGCTCTATCAGCTCTCTGACAAGAACAAGGGGCTCACCGACGTCGATACAACCACCTACATCCGTTACGTTTGGCTGTTCCTTCCAGCAGCCCTCACATCCGCTCTGGGGCTTGCTTATGTCGCAATGGATAAAGCAACGCGCACTATTCATCCTTTCTCAGAACTTTGTGCACAAAAGAATAACAACCTAGACACCTTGGTATTCGACCCCAACGCCAGTGTCGCTCCGGTCGCATTCATACAAGCACTCCGTCGACACCGATTTGGGTTATCGGCCATTACCGCCACATCAATGCTTGGTGCTATCCTGACTATCGTCGCAAGCGGTTTGTACTCAACAGTGCCAGCTCAACTTCTGCAGAAGGAGGCACTTGCTTCCGGGACGTGGTTTGACATTGAACCACCACGATTCCCATCTTCCTCAAGAAGTTCAAGCGGTATATCAGAAGAAATGTACAACCAGGCTATTCAGTTCTACAATCTCTCACGCCCAGCGGGGACATCCCACGAATTTGCGTTCGGCACACCACACCGATCCTGGCTAACGGGAAAGAAGCCGTCCTCAAAGCTCACTGGCATAATCCCCGCGACGCGGGCGCAGGCTAATTGCTCCCTTTATGACTACCGGGAAACCTTCGGCACCAACTCTATCACCAGTCGCAATTGGGACATTTATGTCACGCCACCTCCTGGCTGTACCCCCGGGCCGAACGACAGGCGCACCAACGGCAGCTGGATCCAACTTGGCCAGCCCGCCGGCAGAGTCCCCAACGAGGGTCTCTTCGGCTTCGTATCCCTCCTCCAATGGAATCTCATCCCCGCGGCCTTCAACAGCGACGGCTCATACTCCCCCGCCAACCGCGAGCCCTACACAGTTTGCAACGACAGTACCCAGCATCTATTCATGGTCTATGGAAACCAGCTCGCGAACACGACCCGTGATCTCATCGTCCTCCACTGTCTCCCCTTTGTCGAGGCAGTCGACGTCGAAGCAACCTTTTCCCTCCCCTCCTTCCTCATCGACACCACTTCCCCTCTCCCAAAGGTCGTCGGCACGCCCCGTCCCTGGAGTGTCAGCAACAAAGCCAACAACTCAATCGCCCTGCCCGACCCGACGTCTAGTTCCGCCGGCGGCAAGAATTGGGACTCCTTCTTCATAACCGTGACGCGCGGGGTCGATGGTGTCCCACCCGAGGAACTTTTCGGGCGGTCTAACGTGGACAAGATGATCAAGCGTGTCAACAATCTCTACCAAGACCTTGCGGCCATAACACTGCATATGAATTACCGCGTTGATAGCATCTTTGATACTGATAGCAGAACCGCGTACGACACCCGGGGACGTCCCGTGCCAGGGACCATTGATGGTACGATATCCACGCCAATTGAAGGAGTGTCCCGGCTTGTACAGCGGGGACCGTCGACACGGGTTCTAGAGGGGTTGTTACTTTGTCTTGCGATTTGCGCGGGGTTGTCGTTCTGGCTGGTGGGGAAGACGAGGGTACTTCCGAGTGATCCTGGGTCGATCGCGGCGCAGATGGGGTTGTTTGCGGGGAGTGAGATTGTTTCGAGGATGAGGAGAGATGGTGACGGGTGTAAGGGGTTGGAAGGTGAGACGTTTGGGCTGGGTTGGTGGGGTGATGGGGAAGAAGGGGAGGGAGCAGGGAAGGTTAGGCGGAGGCGGTATGGTATTGATGTTGTGGCGAAGGAGCCAATATGAAGGGGATAATGACGAGATGATACCTTGTAGGTTAGCGCAGATAGCAAGATTGATTTACCCATATTAATATCTCACAACGCTTTTGACGAGCACGAACAAAGAGTTACATGAGCCAATGTCCCTCGCGCCCAGTATTTGGGACGTTGCGGAAGTCACACCCACTTCACCATTCGAAATTGAAACTACTTATGCCCCGCCTGTACAGTAGAGATTGCAGTCTCGCCAACCTAAGACTGCGAGCACAAGCAAGACCTACACGACTCTGCTGGCAGCCGAAGAGCAGATACAGAGGGTTAGAATAAATATAAAGAAAAAAGAATTCAGAGCTACTGGTTGAGGATTCGAACGGTGAACTTCCAAAAACAGAAGTTGGGTTCGCCATTCGTATTCCTTGAAAGCCGGGTCCGCAGCGAGGTCGTCCGACACTCCAACTACACCACAAGTGACCTTAGGTGTTCTGTTGGAATTAGGAACTGGGAAACTCCCCATATACACGCCACTGCTTTCACCCCCTCTCCCTCCCTCAGGGCCCAGTTTCTGGAGTGGGTATCCCGAAGCTTCCACGGTCGATTCTGAAGGCCTACGTCGTTACCGTTGGCTACGCGAAGATCTCCTGCCACGGGTAGCAGACAGACCCCTTCTTTAGTCCGAGTCTTCGTACCTACTTTCAAGAGGCATGTGATTTTGATGCCTTAGGCACTTCGCCACGGTCTTTCCTTCCCCAGCAGTCGGCCTTGGCAGCACTCCTCCTCGCACGCTCCCTCCCTCCCTTAACAGAATGCCATCTTTGCGACTCTTGGTCATTCTGGACCAATTTAAACTAGCCGACTGGTCGATGCTCGAGACGTTCCTGACGGCGATAGCGAGTAGGATTCTGCTCAATTGGCCACTGAAGAGCTGGAACTCTGCCATGAGCGTCGTGGGCTGCTTGCTCGTGGACTGCACACATGGCCCACCTCTTACTCATTGACAGTGCGTCTTCGAAGCCGATGCTTCGAAGTGTAAAGCGTACATCAATCACAAGCGCGCCTGCTCCAAACCAGTACCCACACCCCCGAGACCTCCCAAGACGGTACCCCTGGATGCTCTTGTGGGCTTTCTGTGGCTGCTTCCCTGAGAGACGAACTTGGTATACCTGGCCGCCGAATACGGCGATCCCGTCATCCTCGACGCCGTAATTTATGCGCGGGGACGTAGCGCCCTGAGTGCCAAGGACGAGCTTAGTCGAACCCCGCTGGATATTACGAAGGAAAAGAAACATGGGATGGTCGAGAAGTATCTAGGTCAAAATGGGGGAATGGGCAACAGCGGGACCGCGGACGTCGGCGATCAGGGAAACACTTTTCCCGAGACATATCTTTTGCCGTTGCTACCAAAGGGCCCCGGGACTACAGCCCAAGTAGGAGTTTCCCGCAAATTCACCTCCATTCGTGGAGGCTGGGCCTCCGAATCTGGACGTAAGGGTTGCTGATTCTGGAGCAAATTTTGCGCAACAATATCCGCCTAGCTAGATGCACTCCCCGATCGAGCCTCGCTCCCCTCCAACCTGTAGACAAAAACAAAAAAAAATAAAGATTAGAAACTCATTTAAAGCCGGCGCTTACCACTGTATTGTGCAAAAAAGAACCCCTTTGTGACGACCCTGCAGGCAGTTACTTGGGCCGGGGCGACCGGACGACGCGCCACACCTCACGTACGGGCTGGAGGCGTGGTGACCCTAACACCCCGGGATCAATTAGTGGATGCTCTGTGCCTTATAGGCCCTCTAGGCTTCCAGTTTAGAGAGTTATAGGCAGTACAGGGACCACAACTCTGGTGCGTACCCTCTAGTGTAATTCAAGCAATCCTGTTACAAGCTATAGGCTCCACTGGATTAAGCATTTATAGGCTTAGCTACTAGAACTATTGGCCTAAACTGGATTCGTTCAATCATACAGGCGAGGAGGTGGCTGGAAGGATAGTAGTCGGAGGTCTAGAAGGGAGGTGTAGAATGATTACACATACGTCAATGGCTAGATCTGTCGCCATTCAATGGAGCAATGATTCAAATCACTGCAACCGAGTCCTGTGTTAAATCCTGTGTGGTGTCCTGTCGAAGAAGAAAAAGAAATGGTCCTGTCTATATTATTAAGTTTATGATAGCTATGAGGATCATTTAACCGCTCCCCTACCGTAGCCGTCTCGATTGGGATGAGGAACTTAACTGCGCTTTTGTAGTCGCTGGTGAAATTGAAACTGCGGAGGTTCTAGTTTGCGAGGATGTGGGATTGGTCGCTGGACATCCCTGCGCGTTAGTTACCTAGGTAGTCTCAGACTAAAAATAACTGGGTCCCGTCCAAAAATAGTTAGCCTTAAATCAGGGCCGCTTCACCCTCAGCTCAGCTTTGGCTCACCACTGCTCACCCTGCCATGAAAATTGGCAAGTTTACGCGACTTGTTTCCGGGCGAACCCAGAGCTACAAAACTGTGGGGAGAATGTATTGACGTCTTAAGCCAGAGAAAGAATGCCGCTATAGCAGAGCAGATCCCGGTGCGAGACGAGTTTCAGAGGCTAACGGGCATCCTTCGGGCGGAATTCCCATCCTTCCCAACCATTCCTCGACATTCACAGCGGCGAGGCTGTTTCACCAGCAGAGCTCGCGAAGCTGGGAAGAAGACTAAGGCCCTCTGTTGTCCTCGTCGAATGGGTCCACATTCCTGTTCTCGAAAACGACATTGTTATGGTTGCCTACGAAGGGAGTCCTAGGTCGATGTAAGACTCTGCATGGGATAACCATAAACAAAGTCAATGAGTGGGCGTCGGAACATTTAGACGCCGGAAATACAGAGAAATACAGCAAGTGCATACAGAAGCGCGATGAGTTGCTCGACGAAAACGACAAGTTTGGTCCTGCGGCTGGCCGCCTTCGAGAATGTCATGTCGCTCGAATGTGTATCGTACAAGGGGAGGAGAGAACGTGCCCTTCTATGGTTCTTGCCGTTGTCGAACCCTCCATTGCTTGATAAAGTCCTCCTTTCTGACATTTCTACATACGCGCAAGCCACAGGACCCGTGGTGTAGGTCCGGGGGAGTGGGGTACGTAGCGCCCCCCTTTGGAGAAGAGTCTGCGCTTGCTGAGGATAAACTTTTGGCCACAGTCTCCGCAAGGTAGTATTCAAGGTCAAAGAGGCACAGAGTGCCCCCTTGAGTAATCTTCCAGGACCCATTAGCCAATGAGACTCCGGCACTTCGCCACGTCGCGTTTCAGGTCACAATTTTGGAACCGGGCCAACGTCCCTCCATCTTACACGCCCCTTATTGCACTCCAACGCTAATAAATCAACAAATTCCCCTGGCAGACCGACGGTCAACCACATTCGCATCATTCTTTCCCTTGACATATGTGCCATTGAGGTGTTTGTTGACGCCATGGCAGTCCACCTCAGATCTACGCTTTTACCCCTATTACTCTGGCTGCTTCCCCACGCCCTGCCCACGACCGCTCAAGTCACCACCGTCAGCATCACCGTCAACTACCCCCACACTTGTGTGAGGAGATGCCTGTCGAGCCCCGGCGTGTACGAGGACATGGGCAGCATCATGAAGTGCGCCACCCCCTACGCAAACGACTGCTACTGCGCGACACTAGCCCCGTCAGCGTCACGTGCGGCATCGTGGGTTTCCCAGTGCGTGTCGTCCCGATGCGCCGAGGGTGACCTCTCCATGGACCTGTCTGCCATGGGGTCCGTCTACGCGTCGTATTGCATGGGCGCCGGCCTCACCCAGCCGGGTGCCACGAACTGGTTCAACCCGCAAGCCGTGACGACACCTGCATCTCCTGGCCGGACGGACCCGCCTAGCGCTCCGGCAACGACGACGGAGCTTACCGTTGTAACCGAGACCTCGAGAAGCGGCGCGGTAAACCCGACTTTGAGTGAGTATTGGGGCTTACTTATGGTGGTCTGCGTGGTGGTTCTGTCCTAGGTACCTATGGAACCAACCTGCGTCAACCGAGCTGTCGCTGATCAGGAACAACACAGTCACCGTCAAGACTACCTCTACCATGCGGGTTGGGCCGAGCGGAGAACCCCTCCCAAGCAGCAGCTCAGGATCAAGCTTTGCCCTGGGTTTGGGCCTCGGCTTAGGAATCCCGGCAGCTCTTGCCATTATCGGAACGAGCATATGGTTCTGCATCCGTGCTGCGAAAAAGCCAGAGGTCCCCGGGACGAAGCCAGCATATCATGATGTACCACCAGTGGGACAACATCTATCGACGTCAGAGTTGGAGTACAAACAAGCCGCTGCCTCCGCTACTAAGCTAGTGACACGGAAGCCTGTGCCGGCACCTGCTCTCTCGAACCAGACACCACCTCCTGCGCCAGGGAGACAAGAATTGACAGGACAACTAATTTATCGAGAACTCGGTGGGACGCAACTCTATCCGTTTCCGGACCACACCCCAAGCCCGCCGGTTGCCTTGCCCGGCCAGCATGAGTTAGGTAGCCAGGGAATGGTACAGGAGCTATATTCTGGACATGAAGGCCGCTTCCCCTCTGGTGTGTACCAACAACAGGGGCAGTATCTGCAGTATCCGGAATTGGGAGATCAACGACGTTGAGGCGATCCAGGGACGGGGAGTACATTCCGCCAGATACGGAACACATAGGATTCACTGGGGAAAAACGCTGAACTTCTGGTCAGCAGGATAGTCGGGCTAACACACTCCGGGGCCACCCATGACGACCATAGTGTGTAACGAGACTTCTAAGTACCTCGCCGCTGTGAACTTCGCCGAAAGTGCGTATCCCTTTGTAAGACACCCTTAAAGAGTCTCAGTGCTCTATCCACGTTACACGGTACAGAGACTTAAATTGCGACGTGTAAGGGGTTGAGGGATGAGGGTATATGGTATGGTGTGTAATTGAATATGGACTAGAAACCCCTGAGATAACAGTATGAAACATGATAAACTCAGAAACACTAACAGGGGTACTTTTTAGGGGTCGGAAATCTTTTGTCAAATGGCCGTCAGCGTCTCTTTCTCCATTTCTTACTCCTCACCATCTCGTCTCGGAGCGATGTGAATTCGTCTGCCAAATCGGGATGCTCGCGCTTGAGATCGGAAATATCTCCGCGCATGTCCATAAGCAGACCGGCAATAACGCCACGACCAAGTTCGAGAAGCTGCAAAGCGTGTGCGGGTTTATTTTCGCACTTAGAGCCGTAGCCACCGCCATTAAAGCCAGGCCAGCAAAGCCCGCAAGCATGTGCTGCTTGTCGGTATGTGTGGAACGTTTCACTAAGGGTACGGAGCTTATGGGAGTAGTGGAAGTGCAGTTGTAAAGTAACTTAATTAGGTAAAAAGGGGGGGAGCGAAGCTCCCAGACTAAATATAAAAGAAAGCTCCCTGTGTGTAAGGAGAGCATATGACTAAAGTCTCTGAGGTTAGTTAAGTAGGCAGCTCGGATAGGATGTTCCTGTGGGGTTATGTCCACTGCCATACCGTCAATATTGATAGCACGACCAAGGTCGTCCATGGAGCCGGTCTAGTAGAATAGCTGTTGAATCTGGGTCCAAGGTTGTTCAAGTAGCCGGCCCGGTTGGAGTGGAACTTGAGAGCTTTGTTTCACTTGTCCAGATAGGAGACTCCATATCAACCGGAAATAAGAATTCGCCATCCTTTTCGATTACATTTTAAATAGTCGGCCTGATCGGGGTCTTTAAGCTGGCTAAGACCTCTGCTGAAACCGCTAGTGTTTGGTTTTGATGGATTTTCTTACAGCCTTCCACTATAGCAATATTTAATGAAGACTGAGGCCGAAAAGCAACTAAAGAGCTGGTATTAATACATTCAGGCGATAGCCTTCTAGTTAAGGCAGGTTCAAAGGTGACAGTTTCGGCATCGCTATTCTCGGTGTCCTCGGTGTCCGTAGTGTCGTCATTATCCGATTTTAGGTAGCCACTACTCGAGGTGCCGACAATAGTCTTTTTGCCGTATCCGGTGGAGAAGAACTCATCGGGCATTTTACGCTTGGGTGTGTGCTTTGCCCGTTGCATGATATATTTTGTATTCCGATTTGTTGAATGGGATAGCAGAACGGAAAACGGGCGGGGAAGCCAAAGAAGCAACTGAAGAGGTTCATTAAGTAGTTCTTGGAGAGGAGCCTGTCAGCCCACGGGTTTCCCGCTAATTAGGTGTGAGAGCTGTGATAATACAGCCACGGTGCATAAGATCAGCCACCTCGAGACTTCCAGGTATAATTACTGTCAGGGAGGTGCATGGCGCAGCTTTTCAATCCACGGAGCTCCTCGAACTGAATCTGCCTTACTTTACGGGATTTTATCGTGTCTACCTTCCATGTGGTTGCTGCCGGAAAATTGGTCCTGCTCGAGTCGACGGGCGCAGGGTTAACAACCCGGATGGGCGCCTGAGGGCGAGGCCCGCCGTAATGTAGAACGGCATTGTAGGCCCGAGCAACAAATTTAGTAATGAGCTGTCCAAAAATGAGGGCCGAAGCAACGATAAAATTCAGGAGAAGAATTTGGCGATAAAGGGAAGCTTCTTGGTCTTTTTCTGGGTAGTCTATGGCGGAAATAGAGCCCGGTCTTCTTACCCCTCTTCTTCAACACCGGCACCTCCGGAACCGGCAAAAGCACTCTCATCCCCCATCTACGTCTCCTACTCCCTAAATATCTCGTCGTAGGCGGCGACTTGCTCATTAACACCACAAACCGCAACCGCAACGCCTTTCTAAAGCGGTAGCTCCGCGTAGCGTACGCGAGTGCCCAGGGCAGACATCCCCCTGTCTTAGCTGGTGTGATTGAGAAGGGTGAACTGGAGGCATGTGTGGATAGAGGATTGGTGGACGAGATCTACGATGTGGAGCGGAGGTAGGGGTTGGAGGAGAGGCCGCGGTAGGGGAGGATGTCTGAGGAAATAGGGATGGAGAGGATTTCCGAACATGTTGGCTTTGAGGAGAGGGTGATGAGGGGCGTGGATATAGTGGTTGACACGGGGCAGAGAGGTGTTGAGGAGGTTGCGAGGGAGGTGGCGGCGTAGATTAAAGAGAGGGTTGTTGTCGCCGGGCCGTCGATGGCGCCTGCTGGTTAAGGCCCGTCTAATATTATCTCGCTTCGGGCACGGTACTCAACGAGGCTCCCCGAGACCTGGATTTCATCATCCCAGTTAGGTGGGGTCGACTTATGGGTAATTAATAGCTATGGGACCATGTTCAAGGCCTTAGAGAACTCATCGACCAACTGGTTAACGTTAATACTCCTGGCTCTAACAAACAACCTTAAATAAGACACTAAACCATTACCAGCTTTTCATGGCGAAGCCAAGCCGGTAACCAAGGAAATATTTTACTCGGTAGACTTGTTTTTCCCTTTTCGTAGAACAAAGGGACAGTCTAATGAAAATGTGGGCCTGCTGAAACCTAACCAAAGCATGTAGATGTTATAATGTCTGTATACATTAAGGCTGGTAAGTCATGCGAGGACTTGACAAACACTTCCCATCATTCGACTTAGAGAAGGGGTGGTGTGATATGTTCCTGACGCGTCCCAACATCGGATCGCGGTCGAATGGGGTGAGGAAAATATCTCGACTTTCAGTGGTAGGTATGGCCGATATACCCAGCCGAAAACTACCACACCCATTAAGAATTCTGCTGTTACCAGAAGCATCAGATTACTAGATGCTATATTACTGGACGTTAAAATGGTAGGATTGGATAACCACGACTTGGCCCTTCATGACAGCATCTCTCTCCAAATCGACTCCGTTTGAAACCACCCCAAATTCTGTCTCTTCGCCCCAACAGCGAGCGGTGCACATAGAGATGAACGATTCCGAGGAGAAGCGAGTTGACGAGGACGAATGGGCCACCCTCAGGGTTTCTCTTCAGGAAGCTACCAACCGCTGTCACTTCTCGACCACCACCGAAGTGGAGATTTTCGAGACGGATGGAGAGACCCTATGTAATTACCTCTAGCATTTGTTTTGTATAATGTACAGTACACGTGTAGACCAATAACAGCTATGTTTGGCGCCCGTCAATCAGTGATTTTACGGGCGTTCCTGCGGTGGTGGAAATTTTCCATCCCTCAACGGGTATGCACCTCAGCGACGCTCACGGCGTATTCCCAAGCTCAGCATGGCGTTCCAACCAAGCAAGACGGAGGATGCCCAAGCCCAATGTACTCCATTTCTCAACGACTATACGGAGGTGCTAGATGAATGCACTCTACGTATCGACGATCATCTTCAGAAGGTGAGCGCATACAACTGTGTGGTGGGAGACGCCGATCCGGCTCCAGGACCGTGACTGATAAATATTTAACCACAGAGTACACTGCTGAGATAAACTTGATACCTCTTTTCCCACTCCATTCCCAGTGATAGCATTTACCTTGTTGCCTTTGTAACGCAGTCCCTGTACTAGATAGCCTGATAGAGAGCTAACGGTGAGTTCTCGGATGAAAAAGAGAAAACGGTAGTTACGTGGCGACGGAAAGGGACCGTTACGTGCAGGGGGGCTGGTGTCCTAAAAATAGTCAGAGGACCGTCCTTACAACCACGCCGGCCCATTTATGGTCACGGCAAGTATAGCCGGGACTCACCTCGGCTCAGGCGGCCATCAGGGCGGCTCACCTATTGCTCAGGATCTGCGACTGATACGGACTCGGCCAAAGAAAAGTGTCGGGTGTGACTATAGAGATAGACTTGCTAGCCGATTTTAAAAGGATGTACTAAAGATCAGTGTGGTGTGGAAGAGTTTAAGGGAGGCAGAGGAAAGTTCGGGGCAGAGTCGCAGAGGGATATGGCATTGATGTCTGTCGGATTTCATCCATATACATTTGACTTCTCGCGGGTTAGAGCTCTAGGCTGCTCTCTTTCCGGGGGGAAGAAATCGAATGTCCCGAAGGGGAGTAAGGACCGGTTTGAGCTGGTCGACGACGCATTTGTCCCATACATAATAGCTGATTAGTTGATCGAGAGTTGAAACTCCGAGGGCCTGTAGTTTGGGATTCTGGCGCTCGCTGAGTTCCAGTTTCAGGAACGCTGAGACCAGGGCCCCCTGGTGACACAGGCTGATGTGACGAGATGCGCAGGGAGCCTACCGTGCGTCCCTCGTTGAGAGACAGCAATTAATGTAGCGCAGTATCAGCTGGCTCGAATACGTACTATAGCAGCGGGGGATGACGTTGTAGGGCGACGGGGATCTGAATATCAGATTTCTGGCACGAGGCTATTTCATCACTTTGGTTTACTTGGGTCCGCAAGTGCTCAAACTGATGTGCCGCTTCCCCAGCGACTCCAACCGACTTGGGCGCTTCCACAGCCAACGGGCTGTGCCACAAAGCCCATGCTCCCGTCAGAACACCCTCAACTTCATTGGTGTGATTGCACTAGACCGCTTTTTCGGGGCGGCAAGAGAGCCAACCAAATGCGAGCTAGAGCCGCTTTTGCCTAGCTTGGTTGAACAACCGTGTTTCTGCCTTAGGGGGCCCATCGAACCCCCGCACAAGCTGAAATTCTTTCCCATCAATTTCATCGTCTCTAAATCATCATCAAAACGTTTGCTGAGGGACTACTTCTTCAAGTTCAGACATGGCGGATCCTCTGAGCATTAGCGTTTCGGTCCTTGCTGTCGTTACGGCTGCTATCAAGTCAACAAAATCGCTCTCCGCGACCGTGGGACGATACAAAGACCGCGATAAAATTTTGAACAGGCTACAACATGCGCTTGAAGATCTCATCAACGTTCTCAGCTCCCTTGAGGGGGTTGTTGCTTCCGAAGCCCCAATTTTACCGATTCTGCAAGGTCCTGTTGGTCGGTGTAGCCAAGTATGCCGGGAGTTTGAGGAAGCGATGAAAACGTTCAGCGGGATGTCAAAGACGGGGTTCAGAGACTGGGCCAAGATGGAGTTCATGAGAGATGATATCAACGGCTTTATGGACACCCTTGCGAGCTACAAATCGACAATTTTGGTCGGCTTGGGTACTATTACCATGTCAGCGCACCACATTACCCTCTGCAAAGCCGTAGCTAACCATCCCCGAGGCATCACGCCAAGCTCAACCAAAAAGCCCTGGAAGACTACAGTGAGATGATCAAGGATACGGCTTACGATCTGAAGATCCGACTTCACCGTATTGAGGAGCATATGGCTGCAAGCAACACAACTAGCTCCGACCCCAGCATCAATTTGCAAGATGAGAGGGAGGTGACTCAACAGTGCCTTCGCATTTGTCAAGACGCCGAGTCATTTCTCGAGTCTTTACAAGGTCGGCAGCCATCCTCTCGGTCAGGAGCAGCACCGCAGCTTGCAGGAATCGTACAGAAACAGTTTGAAGCTGAGCTCGAGACAAACCAAATCCTGGATGAGAGCCGGCGCAGCTTCGCGCAAAGCATCACCCACTTTCAGCAACGTCTTTCTTCCATCAACTCAGCAAACGGCCCTGAACGTGACCGTCTGGTCTCACAATTACAGGAAGATATCAGCGTCTCCAGGCAGTGCTTAGAAGTGTGCAAAGAGGCATCCCAGCAGGTACATTATCGGAAGATACACACCATTGGAGAAGTAATCGCCGATGATGACACGGATCAGATAGTCGTCACAACTCTCGCGGATCTGTTCGATGTCCGTAGAGTCTTCGCCAAGAATAGGGGAGCGCAGCTAGTCGGCTCGATGAGCGACGAAACACTCCAGATTTTATCCAAGGATCGTTACAGCAGCAGGTTTGGTGCAGTGACTAGCAACCTTAGCCAGACCGAAGCCGAAACTTCGACTTCATCAACCGCCAACAACAAGAACAACAACAACAACAACAACCGGGAGAAGGCAACACGGCTTCCAAACCCCATGGTGAGGGACGCCGCGCAGCAACTACATTCGGAAACCGGACGCGACAGACCATTGCCTAACGAAGTGAAGAAGCGCTCTACTGAAGGCCGTGGTGTATAACTAATGGTTGATGAATACGACAAGTTTCTTTCTGTTTTGTACGGGCGTGATGTTTCCAGATCTGTGTGCTTGGGGTCACCGGAGGCTGTCGGGTGACATTTCTATTCCTGATCAATACTGCGGACCTGTGGCTATCATTGTGCCGCCGGAAGGGAAATATGTGATACTCCTCAGTAGTTGAATGCCACCTTAGGGAAAAGCATACTCCATGAGCAGAAGTAGTTTTCCAGCTGTATTGTCAATATCTGAAGTCTTTACTCAGGATTTGCTTGCTCAGGCTCGACTCTAGCCGAGTGGACCCAGAATTAGCCCCATATTATTAGAGAGAAGGGGTTCTAGCCACCCAGCCCCACAACACTTGCTTCGCTGGTTTTGAGAACGAACTTGGAACTGTAGATTCGTAATCGTTGCTACAAGGGGTTGCACGCTATCAATTCAGATTGCCATGCTAGGACCGGGCAATCTTTGTTGTCGTGTTCCTTCCGCCACATCTGGATCCGTGCGGGGTCAAGGTTCGGGGGCAAAATAGCGCCTACACCACGACATCTTACTTCACACCACCCACCCACCCACCCGTCCTAGGACCCTAGCTCTTTCCCTTGTGCACGTATTTCGCAAGCTCAGACTTTCGTTGCTCCGTTGATTTGAGCAAGAGAAAGCCCTTCACCATGACGGCCGGGAACCCAACCTAGCTCGCTAACGACACTGCCCCGCGTGCCTCCTAGATTCGTCGTCCAGTTCAGATGGTGGGCTATTGTCGATGCTACGCGCCACGATATCAACAAGAGCGAACACATCAACGCGCGAGAGCAGCTCAACGTCGATGTTGTTCAACAAAGTCGTGGCGGCATTGCTTGCTTCGCGGAGCTCCTTGGACCGGGAAGTGGAGGCATAGAATCGGAGTAGCCTGGCATTGGAAATTCTCACATTCTCGTCGTCGATGATGTAGCGAATTGTGTTGTCAAACGTGACCTTATCTAGTTCAGCCTTAATTAGCGACGAGGATGTCGCATCAAACACGATGGGCGGCTGTGGGGGTGTCCATGCTGACCTGATGAGTGATAAACGGACAAGATAGAATGTTCTGTTTGGCGATTCTTAGGAACAGTGATGGGCATTGATCTGATAATAAGGAGCTCGGTAGGCAGGCCATGTTGAGCGTGGGGAAATCAGCCTGAAAGCGCCCGTCTAGGAAAGGGGTGACCCTAGCTACCTTACTGTTGGCCCAGTGCAGCAGGCGTCTTCGTACTGTCCTAGTAGCAATTCTATCAACGGCAAAGCAAGGAATGTGTCAAAGCTGATTGCAACCCGATGCCCCTTGGGGGCGGTGCAGCATCTTTCATTGGGTGCCTAAAATGACTGGAATAGGGGCGGCTAGTGCCTCCTTCCTATTCTGAATACCCCTCATAATCTGTCTCAACCTTCCATGAGCCGGGAATAACTGAAACCAAACGCCCAATAACCTAGCATGTCGTGCATCCATCTCCGCAGCAGTTGTAACACCTCTGAGTGGCCGCCCAACACGCCGCTTCGCAGCTCGGATTGCTATTGCAGCTGTTGCAATTGTAACTGCCCCGACACGACTGCTCGCAAGCAGCCTCCGCTGGACCGGGGCAAGACCGGGCTATATCTCGTCGAAGGAAAAGTCAGCAAATTCTGCTGTAAGTCTGTCCGTCTGCAGAAACTGGGTGAGATCTCGGTACATGTAGGTACCTTTCAAAGCGGAGGGCAGGTTGTCTGAGACTGGCATTACGGCTGCGAGGGCGGGGGAAGAGAAAAGAAGTATAATCGAGAGGATCTTCATTTCAAAGATGCTAGGTATGTTGTGATGAATGATTCAAGTTTTATTGCAAAGAAAGCTCTTGAGCACAACGGGGTGTGCTAGGCTTTATACCAATAAACTTACATCTGAAAATCTACCTTCGTCAAGCCGAGAAGCATTCGACGTCGTCTTACTCCGCGCCAGCTAGAACGGCCCAGTGTGGGCTAATTGCCACTCGCCTTATTGTCAGATTCAATACGGAGCGGCCTCAGGTTGGGCCGTATTATGGCCTGAGTTGCAATATCGAAAGTCCTGTGGCAGCTAGCTGTTTGGATCTGAGGCCTTGGAAATTCCTGCCTCTTTGACAGCTCGGGAGAAAAATAAAGGCCTTTCCTCTTTGTGCGAATGCGTTGTGGGAATCTTCACAGTTGTGTTCTGGAGCATCAAGGCCTGATGTGGCCTGTTACACCAGGGCCCCTGACCGCATCATGAAAGACCTTAATTTGAGTGGGAATGGCCGTTGGAGGATGCATGAGGGCCCCTTTAGAATGAAAGACGGCTTATAGTAACAAAATTTTTTGAGCGTGCTTTGAGAGTCGGAAGGCATCACCCGCACTGGCTGAGGGGATCACCCTTTCCCATGACCTTCGTCCGTAAAAAGCACACAAACTTCTTCTTTGGGACTAGCGCATGGGGCTAAACCACAATGGGACTCCTGCCAGGGTACCATCCGGAGCATTTCGAGGCGAAGCCAAAAGCTGGTCTATTTCAAGACTTGGCCGCCTGGTTTTCGCTGGGGAGCGACGCATGGGTGCGATCTCTCTCCTCGACAACCGTGCAGCCACCCAAGATGGAGACATCGAATGAGCCCTTGCGGCTCGAGACACTCACCGCGCAGAAAATGTTGACCATGCGCAAACCGCAATCGAGCCCCGAAGCGCTGAACCCCTCTCCACCTTTCTCTCGAGACCAGGACATTACTTCCTTGGAAACCTGCCTCGCGAATCTCCCCGCCTCTGCCATGGCCCGAGGGAGGTCCATCCGCCCGGCCCGAGACCTGCGCTTGTTTCTCCAATCCCAGCTCGAGCCGTGGAGGATCAATCGCATCGACAAGTACCTCTGGTTCGCGCGCGACCGCCTCCTCCAAGCGCGCTCGCTCCACCGCCACGCCGTCGTGCGCCGCCAGGTCGTCCTCACCGAGAATCCCAGCGAGCACCTCATCTCAGACTACTCCGTTGTCTTTGTCAAGCCCCTGCCCGAGTACCTTCTTTCGTTCGACTTCTGGGAGCACCACCTGTGCTGCGACCACGCGTTATACTCGGACGCGTGTGGCCTCCTGCTATCTTACACCTGGCTGGTGGCGTACAAGATTGATTTCGACATGGCCCGCGAGATGCGCCTCCTTCCAGAGGGATTGACCTGGCGCGCTTGGACTTCACTGGTGGCTGCCTTTCTTGACCATCTGGATGCGTCACAGGGGCGGAGTCTCATTGGTAAGAGGTACCGGTATGGCGAGCTGCGAATGAGTAGGGTCAACTACATCTACAAGTTTGTCCCGTCGCTGTGGCTCAGTGCGGATAACCCTATGCGTGGCTTCATGCCAACGTCGATGTGGAACGGCTCGTTTCGGGATCGCAACATCGCGCGGCTGCTGGGGGTTTTTGTCTTCTTCTCGCTCGCACTCTCAGCCATGCAGGTTGGCCTTGCTACGAGCCCGCTGGCTGAGCAGTCGGCTTTTGTGGACGCTGCGTATGGCTTTGTGGTGGCTTCGCTGTTTGTTGTTGCGTTGTGTGCGCTGTGTGCGCTGGCCGTGTTGGCATGGCATGTGCGGTACAAAATCATTTTGCCTTGGTCTGTGGGACCAAAGGAGATTAGGGGGGTGTATGATATTCCCTAGTAGGATCAACTCAAGGTATGTCGGTGGAATAAACCGCTTATTCCTCAACCTGGGCTTGCTTACCCCCGAGTCTGAAATCAGGTGCGTCCCGTATGCCTGACCTCTGGAAATTCCGAGCTTCTAACCATCTGTGTAGTATCACGTTCAGCGAAGTCTCCCACGCTCAGACGCGACGTTGACGTGCGTATATTTGTTTCTACAGGTTTTTGAGTCCCTCGACCTGAAGCTACGGCTAGACGCCATGGTACCCATTGAGCTAAGACAGCTCGAGTGTTTTACCTAGGTAAGGTTACCTAATATGAAGGAACAGGGCTTAGTTTTTTGAGCTCACTGGTAGTTTTTGGACAGTTGCGAAATGCGGGCCCCAGGTAGCGCTGATATTTGATCCATGGCGGCTGTGTCCAGGGGCTAAGGTCTCAACGCCAGCATGGGAACCAATCAGGTCAGCGTACATCAAGACTAGGAGTCCGATCCCGCCCCTGACGATCCACCAGCCAGGGGTGCTGCCTGGTGTCCAAGCCGAGTCCTCCACTCGCGACGCACTCCCGAGTCCGAGGTGATTGGAACCGAAGCACCAATTCACCGTTTAAGTCCCGGCCCGCTCCCGCTTCCTTGGCTTGCGAGCGACCGAGACTTTCCAGTCAATTTCACCATCTTCAAAGCAGTGACGGAAAAATGACCGAACGGCGTTCACAATGGGCAACACCTACGGGGATGATCGTGTCCCTCATAATAGGGATTCTGCTCGCCGTCGGCCACGACCAGTTCTACCGACGTCTTGATGGCACGTTCGTCAGTGCCGGCGATGGTTTGGACTGGAATGCCAGCCCCATACCCCAGGAGTGGGTGATTCGCATCGGCACGGCCTTCGCTTTTCTCGCCAAGACGTTTCTCGTCGTCGCAGCTTGTGTCGCCTATTCACAGAGGATGTGGTATCATCTCAAGACGGACGAGTTTAGGATTCGACAGATCGACTCCCTAACCAACGCGCTGGTTGACGTCTTCAGTTTCCGACATGTGGCTCTCTGGGTGCGGGTGCCGCTACTTGCTCTGATCGGTATGGTGGCATGGCTGTTGTCCATCGTCGCAGTCATCACCCCCGGCACGCTCGTGGTACTCCCGCGTTTCACATCCAACGCGACGCTCCTCCAGGTCCCCCAGCTCTCGTACAATCTTACCAACTGGGCCACCACCCTACCCGCGAACGGCGACTTTGGCTTCCAAGAATCCTCGGCCGCCGTCCGTCGCACCGCCTTTGCCTCAGCGACATCGGGTACAATTCTCTCCATACCACATGGCTTCGTCAACATGACATACGAGCTTACCTTCCCGGCCCCCGCCATACAATGTACGCCGGCAAATGATACAATCGTTGAAGCCGTCCGCGCTATGGCCGTCAATAATACCGGGTCAGGCGGGACTGTCCGTTTCCTCAGCTGGGCCGGTGATACCACTAATGTCCTCTTTCTTGCTGGGAAGCAGTGGGATCTTAACACCCCTCCGAGTCCCGCACTAGACATGCTCTCGCCCGACTCAGCCAAGCTCTTCTTTATGTCGGCACAAGGGATTGTCCCGCCGGAAGAGACAAACCGGTGGCGCAATGTCACGCAGTGCCAACTCTACAACGCAACCTACACGGCCGTGTTCTCCTTTTCCGATGATGTTCCGCAACGTATCGAGTTCTCTGAAGTACGACTGGGAGAGAAACTGCGTGCGCTGTCCAGGCCGAACATCACCAAGACCGGATTGCTACCGGCCGATGGCGAGCACATGGCGTACCAGTCTATTATGGACGCCTTTGGAAAGATCTTTGTCGGCGCGGAACATGGGCGGGGCGGGCCGCAAGTGACAACATACGGAACGTCGTTCAAGCTGACGAAGGTGAGGTGGGAGGGTATGGAAACCATGCAGAGGGATCTGGAGGAGTTGTTTCGTAACATTACGCTGAGCGCCCTTGCAGCAAATGAGTTAGTGTGAGTACCCCTTCTTCCGACACACGCATCCTCGTTTTGGGTTTGCAGACTGACGCTTTACCATCTAGGCTCGACAGCAAGCAGACCTCTCCTGTTTCGGCGACAGTGGTTACGTTTCCTCCCTCGTACCAGTACAACCCGCGGGACCTACTCATCACCTATGCCGTTGCCGTGGGGCTCACCTTGGTGGCGACAATCTTTGGGCTGCAAGCCATTTGGCTCAATGGCCGCCAGACATACTCCAGCAAGTTCTCGACATTTATGCGCGTCACACGGCCGAAGGGGCTGGATCATATCGTGGATCACTCGGACTATGGATCGAACCCGCTTCCGAAGAAGGTTGGCGATGCAAAGTTTGCCATGGATCGGAATGGGAATGTGATTCTGGTGCAGGAGGAACTTCCTTTGGAATACGTGTCTCATACTGAGGCCCCCAAGAGGTGATGAGTGTTCGTGGGGCGACAGTGTGTAATATCATCAGGAATATAGACGGTGCTTTGTTGACTTGGTCCAGAGGGCAGGCTGTCTAAGCGGTTGGCGTTAAAATCGGGTTGCCACGAATTAGCAAGAGATAAGTAAAGAGGCCGCGGAAATAATACATTACAACAAATTTAAATGAATATACCTCGAATCTAAAAGAGGAGATATTAACACACTGACCGGACGGCTCCTCATACCTACGGTCAGACGGCTCTCAAAGCTCCCTGAATCCCCGCCCGCGAGGGTGTCTCGACCGCTTTCCTCTAGATTATTTAGTCTTTGCAACCAGGCACTGCTGCCTCCTTTTGTAATCCTCGAGCCTCAGGCCCTTCAGGTCGTCTAACTACAGATACCGACATCGAACATCCCCGGTACCAGGCCAAATCACCCCCCAATTGGCTTCAGATTCGGCCTCGGCCCCGGCGTCGCCAAAACATTCCCATAACCGGCCCCAGAGCCATCCTAATCGTCAATGGAGAGATGCACATCATGCCCCGTTGGATAGACAGTATGACCAACTTTGACACCCCCGCTGGGCGTCTTAGTTGTACTGGCGTCGCGAACGGTAGCTGTCTTGGTGAACACCTCACAGAAGGGCTCTGTTGCCGAGCCTGCAGTCCAGCAGGTCCAGTGCCGCCCATCACTGTCTGTAGAAAGAATATTGAAGTCGTTGGCGGTGGCAGGGTTGGTTGTGGCAGGGCTGGTGGTTGATTGTTGGTTGTTGGTTGTGATAGTGCTTGGGTCGCTGCTGGTAGTGGTGCTTGTGGATGGGGCCGCTGTGGTTGAGCTGAGGTTGCTTGTGGTGTTACTTGTGGCGATTGTTACGAAGGTTGTTGGCATTGACTCTGTGGACGGTAGGGTAGGGCCGGGGGAAGGTGAGGTTTCTGGTGGTGTTGGCCCTCCTGACCTGCTGTCACCTGTGGATAGGAGGGTTGTGCTGGGGGAGCTTGAAACTGTTAGGGACGTTAACGATGTTAGCGTCACGTTATTTGTGGAGGGGATCGCCGTGCTCGGGCTATTCATCGTCGGTGGTGTTGATGATACCGGCTTCGTCTCCGGGTTGCTGGTGGTTGGAAGTTCAGTTGTAGGCAATGTCGGCTCTGCGGATTGAGCCGTTGTGTTTTGGACACTGCTGAGAACTGGAAATGGTACCGTTGTTATCGATGCCAGTGTGGTGTCCTCTGTGGAAGATGTGGTTGTATCGGAGAGGCTGGTGGTGGTAGAGGGCGCCGTAGTCGATATTTCCTCGGTTGATGAGACGGGTATGTCAACATCGCTGCTGGTAGTAGGGAGCGTCGTGCTATCCGCAGGCAAGAAGGGCGTGACTGAGAGAATACCTGAAAGGGGATAGGTCGATGGCACGGTGAATTCTTCGGAGACTGACTGAAGACCCGAGAGAGGATAGGTCGATGTCACGGCGAAGCCCTCAGTGGCTGACGGAGACATTTGACTGGGCGGCGTGGGCGCCATGAATGGGGGAGGACTGCTCCCTTTCGATGTTGTTTCCGCTGTACAGTTGGCGGTGGCAGTGACGGTGAGGATGACGAAGTCAGTTGCAGTTCTTGTTTTCTTGGCAGTGTTCGAGACGAAGTAGGTTGCGGTTGTTTTGTTAGCAGTGAGAAACTGAGAACTCCAGGATTCGGGTGGGACTTCGGGTGCCGTCATCTCCTCAAGACTTATGGAATTGTCCGTGGTCGTTGAGGGAGATACGGCGAGCACAGCAGGCGCGGCGGTGACGACTTTCTTGACCTTGATAGTGCTCGTAGCGGTGCTGGCGCTGTCGGTGGTGGTGACTGTGACAGTGCTGCTGTACGACTCATCGTGCCCCGACGATGTGGAGGTGGTTGGATACGAATTTATCAAGACAGTCACGGTATCGGCTTCGTGGATTGTTTCTATCACGGTTACAGGGTCGTTATTTGCTCTTGGGTTTAAGGGGTTTAAGGGGTTGCTGGTTGCGACATCACGGCTGCTGCCGAGCACACATGTCGGTTGGTTAGGGCAAGCCCCAGCTCCCGATACGGCCGTAAGACTGGAGAGGATGGTGGTGTATATCTGCTTTACAGTGCGAGGGATCATTTTGTTCTTGAAAAAGAATAGGGGAAGCCCTGTGCCGAATGCGATAGGGAGTTTGCGAGGCGTCACGCCGTTCAGCACCCGGAGACGGTATTCCTGGGCGAGCGGCTTTAGCAAAGGGAGAAACGAAGAACAGAAATTGAGCACGCTCAAACCCGTGGAAAACTGTATATATATTCTAGTTCATCTAATCCATCATTGTCTACCTCTGTGAGTGACAGACAAGAAGGTGGCAAGACGGTCTGGTGACATGAACCAGGCGCCGCTTGGTATGAGTTGGCTCAACTCTACCTGCATGTATCTGCCCAGTGACAATGGTCGAGTGAATCATTACCTCAGGTATCGAGACAATGATTGGCTAGAATTAACAGAGAGAAGTTTGGACGGTGAATAGGCCTGACGGCGAAGGTGTCACAAAGCTCAACGCCTGCGGGTGATTGCCTCTCCTGCGACACCGCCTAGAAGTGAGGAGAAGACGATGAAGTGGGTCCATGGGATGGCTGCGTCAACGCCCATGAAGTAGATGCCTGATTCTGCCAGGCCACAAGGCAAATAAGGTAAGGTATGATCTAGATATGACACCGCCACTCTTTAGCTCAGGGCTGTCGTCGGTCATTTCAGATGAAGCCGAGACCGGTCGTCGCTCACACCCTCTCGGCCCAACTTATCAAGCCATGTCAGACCCCGATCCAGGAACACGTGAGGTCAGGCACCTCAGTTCAAACCAGGTTTTTCGCATGTGGGGGGCGACCCTCAATTCCAAAGTCCCACAAATAGACAACGCCAGCGCTCGCGATGCCATCGACAATTTCCCACGACGCACAAAACCGCCACAGCAATATGTGACCCACAACAGCATTAATATCGCGCTACTAGCACGACATCCAGCCCCGAGTTGTGGTGGTCGCGCAGCTTAGGCAAAATGCGTGCAGTCAATTTCCGTCATATATCCCCCAGTGTCGATTGGCGTATGCGGCTATTCTACTATCACCACTCTCGTACCTCCTGCCGTGTCACGAACCACTTAGGCTTGTGCATTTGTCGGGCCATAACCCCGCAAGCCCAGTTGCTTGTTTGCATCTAAGAATAGGCGCTCGCAATAACAGTTGACAACCCCTCGCCCCCCTTTCCCCGCGTTCCGCCGCACGTTAGGCAACACCACAGTAGCAAAGTCTGCCACAAAGTGTGCAAAATGCTGTCACCATGCAGGCACACATAGTCGGACTTCCGGGCCAGCATCAAGCGCGCCAAGACGGGGTTTTTACTGCAGTACCAAGGTAGCTATCCCTCCCTGACCGCCGTCGCCCCTCTTCACGTCCCAAAAACGCCAATCCATCATCACAGGCCCACGGCGCATACTCCCCATCTGGCGCAGGCTGAATAGCCCTCCCCTTATATCGTCCCGCGCGTTAATCTAATTAGACTTGTGAAAATCGCAGCTGCACGCTTCAACCCCATGACCCGGTCATTGGGAAGCGAAGAAAAGGGCGGGCGAAATGTTTTCCCCGTCGCCATTGAGCCGTCGCTGCCGGGAGGAAGAAAATCTCGTGTTGGCTCCCTATATGTGTGCCACTTACCCCAGGCCCTTCCTCGTGGCAGCAGCGTCGTAGTGTAGTGTCGTCGTCGTCGTTGCTACCGTCGTGTTGCCCGCCGCTGTCAAGTCTTGTCCTCTCCTTGACTGCCTCCACGTGGCAAGGGACCAAGATGTATCGCGCAAACGCCATATGGGCAGCCCTGCTGGCCGGCCTCATCGCCGGGGCGCGGGGTGACTGCGACTGCTACGGGCTGGACTACACCAACGGAGGCTCATATCTCATCGACGGGTACTCGGAGAGCAAGTTCAGCTTCACATCCCAGTTTGAGGGAGGCTGCTTCGATGCCGACATCGTGCCAATTCTCATCTCCCCCGAGGGGTACGGCTACGTCTGCTCCACCGTCCACGCGGCATTGGACCAGGTCGAGCAGGTTTCAACATGGTACGCTACCCCTTGCAAACGATTCTTATTCAGACCAAGGAACTAACACGCCCCCAGCGAGGTCACCTACGCGGACATGAATGACGGCAGCTGGGCCATCGTCGTGCAATCTCCTGAGAACAACTTCGTTGTGCAGCGGGAATTCAACCTCACGGCCGGCGGATCCGCCACCACCGTGGTAATCACCGTAACCCCCACGGTAACCGTCGGCGTGACCAGCACGGTCCCCGGCACCACGGAGACGCAATGGATCGAGGAGGTTGAGACTGAGTACGCAGACCCGTACGTTGTCACCGGCGACTGCTACTCCGAGACCGACACCGTGATCAACTACATCCCGGGCCCAACAACCTACTACGTCTCGACTGTGTCTCGGTGGTCGACCGTTGGTACCAACACGCAGTACTATCAGACAACCCTCACCAAGTGGGCCTATTGCCACTGGCCGTCGACGACAAGGGACACCCCACGGCCGCCGGAAACGACGCACCGCACCTGGACCACCCGCGCAAGCACCTTCCGTCCAACAACGCGCCGCACCATCCGGCCAACGGTCACCACCGTGATCACCACCGTCC